>Ga0268261_10000291_pt1 | contig 30811 bp, 24 predicted proteins | sample TergutNc150P1_FD_190353 | JGI IMG/M metagenome (GOLD analysis project Ga0268261, IMG submission 190353) | Nasutitermes corniger P1 segment gut microbial community from laboratory colony in Florida, USA - Nc150 P1 (SPAdes) (version 2) | ecosystem: Host-associated > Arthropoda: Insects >... | reverse complement strand
ATATCTTATTCGGTTAGTACTCATGGATTAGTTTTAAGTTTCTGTCTAAATACATTATGTACGTACTCACTGACTGTATATTCTGAGCTACTCACATTTTTTTGTATAAACTTGACTTGATTTATTTTATTGTATTTTAATCACAAACTATTATTATATGTATTGTTGTAGTGACGTATTCTGTACTGTGTATGTTGTTATTTATTGACAAGTTCCATATCCACTTTGGTGGATTGCTGGAATACTAAATAAATGAATGAATGAATGAATGAAACTCAGCAGGCGGTAGGACAGTGAATCAAATAGATAAAGTTTTAATTAGTAATAGATTTAGAAGTGCAATAACAGACATTACAGCACTAAGGGGACCAGATATTGGATCAGATCACAACTTATTGAAGATAAACTTTAAAGTGAAATTAGGGGTAAAAACTGAAAAGAAATATAATGAGAAAAGAAAAATTGTAAATATTTTTCAAAATTCAAAGTGGAAAAAAAAAAGAATATGCTATATAACTTAATAATAGGTTCGAAATATTGGAAAATATGGAAGATGAAGATAATACTGACAATAATATTGATGAAAAATGAGACAACATTAATGCAATAATCAAGGAAACAAAACAATAGCTAATAGAAAAGGATGAAAGCATAGAAACATTAAGAAATAGAAGGTATTATGAGGAATGCAAAATTGCAATAGAACTAATGAAGAAAGCAAGAGATAAGTGGTTAATAAAAGGAAGAAGGGAGAATGAAGAGCAGGAGTATCACCATAAAAGAAAAGAAGCACGCAAAATAATTAGGAATAAGAAAACGTATACATTAAAAATGTAATAAAATCAATGGAAGAAGATCAAAGTATAATTACACAAGGAAAATATATCAAACAATAAACCAATTTAAGAAACGGTATCAACAAAAATTTAACATGATTAGGAACAAAAAAGGAGAAGTAGCAATAAATACTAAAGAGAGAGCAGAAATATGAAAAGAATATTTTGATAAATTACTGTACACAAAAGAACCAAAGGAATTAATTAAAATAGGAAATAGAGAAACTAATGAATTTGAAGTAGAAGAACTTATTATAGAAGACGTAAAAAAAGCAATGAGAAATTTAAAAAATAACAAGGCAGCTGGAACTGATAGAATACATCTGGAATTAACCCTTACCCTGCTAATGTAGAGAATATGGTGAGCTCCTAATAATGCCAGCAAATGGTAGATGGGATTTAACTCGGCATTGAAAAGGTTAATAAAATACGGAGGAAATAAACCACTGAATAGAATTTATGAACTAGTAAGACAAATTTGGGAGGAGGAAAGAATACCTGAAGAATGGAAAGAAACAATAACAGCTCCTATATACAAAAAGGGAGATAGAGATATGTGTGAGAATTACAGAGGTACAGCATTAGGAAATGCAGCTTACAAAATTTTGGTGAATATACCTTTGGAAAAAATTAAACCATATATTAAAAAAATTACAGGGGTCTATCGGAATGGATTCAGAGATGGAAGATATGTAATTGACAACAAATTTGTACTAAAAATAATAAACGAGAAAATTTGGGAATATAATCAGAGTGTACAACCTTGATTTTAAAAAGGCATATTACTCTCTACATAAAGGCATATTACAGAAATGTATGGAAGAATTTAAAATTCCTAAGAAATTAATAAATATATGTAAAACAGGTGTACAAAAGACAAGAAGTGCTGACAGAATAGAAGAAACATTGTCATCCAGTTTTAAAAATAAACAGGATTGCAGCAGGGTGACTATCCCCAATATTATTCGACTTAGCATTACAAAAAGTGATACAAACTATAAAAATGGCTCCTAGTGGTATAAAGATTTGTAAAGAATTAGCATATGCAGATGACATTGTATTAATTGTTAAAAATGAAATAGAAATAAGACAACTTTCTGTAGAAATAGAAAACTTTTCCAGAAAGTTAGGATTACACATAAACCAAGTACAAACAAAATGTATGACAGTTGAACAGAAAAACAGTTCAAAATAAAATATGACAATTAACAACAAAAAATTATACATTTTAAAGAGTTGAAAATTTTAAAGATCTAGGTGTTATACTCACTGAAGATAACCATCAACAAATAGATTTACAAGAAAGAATAAAAAATGGTAACAAAATATACTTTATGCTACAAAATTTTTTTAGAAATAAAAATATATCTTAAAAAACTAAAATTAAGACTAAAGAACACAATAATATACAAAATTTTAACATATGCATCAGAAACCTGGATACTAACAAAGAGAGACAGAAAACAAACATTTTTGAAAGGAAACCATATAGAATAATCTTAAGCCCAGTATATGAAAATGAAAAAGACAACTGGAGAATATTCAACAAAAATAAATTAATTCAATTGTTGAAAAACCCACTATAACAGAGACAATAAGGTTAAATAGATTACATTGGTTTGGGCAAGTACATAGAATGGAAGAAAATAGAATTCCCAAAAAAGTATTATATATGAATTTGGAAACAACAAGGCTGAGAGGTAGACCAAGAAATAGATGGGAAGATAAAGTGAGGGAGGATGGAAGATTAGTTGGTGGAAGGAAAGGATATATGACAGGAATGGAGGAAGCTCCTGAGAACGGCAAGGAATCGTCGCATTCTGCACGTGCCAATGGAATGAATGAATGAAAATGAACTAACTGAAATGTTCTCTAATTCCACATCAGTATGCTACAAATGTAACATATCAACAGTGTCGCAGTTTTTAATTGACATTCATTTTAACTTCCTTTTTCCACTCAATCTAATACTGTTTAATTTTAAGAAATCCTCCATCTGAGGTTTGTTACCAGCACTTTACATTCTTCTGTTTGCTCATTTACTTATTGGCAGTCATTCCCTTAAAAAAACATAAAACACTGGGCAGTACCAAATTCAGCCAAATGAAAGAATGGACACCAATTATACTCAGTTAAGGGCATGTTCTTTCAGGAGGATATCATTCCAGCAACTTTTAATATTATACATCTAGTCACTAACAAACTCTATTCCATAAAGGATGATAAGATCCCTATATGTGAAAACAGATCCTAACCCTACAAGATAAGCCTCATTCTCAGTCTACTGGTTAGTAGCCACCCTTATCCCTTCTGAGCTGTACTTGGACCTAATTTTGCTATTGTCTTAAAGAATCTTGACCTTAGATTTCAGTCATTCAATGTTTCAAATTTCATGTCAGTTTCCATTCTACAAAATCCTCTCAGGCACACAGTTGCATCAGGTGTTCAAGTAAACCAAAATTCAAAGGCTTATGCAGTCTACACTGTCACGGTTTGAGCTGTTAGCTGCATTAGGTGGTTATATGGTAAACAAGCCATATTTCATAAACCACCTCCATCCTCATCATCATGGATAATGAATAAAACAGGGACTGGTTTAGAAACTCTGCTTTATTGCTGTTCAGCCTTCTGATACAGCTGACAGCCCAAAGGAGTTTTACTGCAAACAGTTCCTACAAAAACTTCAGACTGCATATTAATTTCCATTGTTTCGATCATTTCAAAGAACTTATTCAGGTCTGTGGCTTTGTGTAATGTTTTGCAAAGTTCTGTTTGTTTTCAAAATAAAGTGATGTTAGCCCCACCCAAACCCAGCTGGAGGATGACCCACTGTGTTCTATATGCAGCTACTCATTTACTACATTTACAGCTATCCTCCACATCTGGAAGCAGTCTTAACCATACACAATCTGAGGACATACCATGGCTTGGTCACATGCCCATTTTTCTACACCACCTGATTGAAACGCAACTCCTGTCAACACCATAACCCAGGAATTTTCTGAAGCAGAATCAACATAGCTGAATTTCTCTTGAATGCAAGAACATGAAAATGTGTTTGATGACATAAAATACATTCACATATCAATTAATCAGAGTACCAAGTGCAGAAAATGTTTATATTTTTATCTGCTGATATACATCTGCATATAACATTAATGGTAAGAGGGCCATTAGGTTTTCATATGAGTGGATTATGAGAACAATATTAAAATAAATTGTTTGTTAGCAAATAAATTCCATTTGTTACATGCTACTTATCACACCTCAAAATATAAAAACTGTCAAAACTGATTACAGTCCTATAAACATTGTTAACCTAACACAATTGTTATTAAAGATAGCAGGTCATGGCAAGGTTCCAAAATTGCATATACATAACGAGACTAATTATGGAAATATTTCATATTGTCAGACTTGACTGTATGATTACTCTGAATATTAAGAAATATGAAAATGAAAATACAATTTTCTGTTCTTCGTTTGTACATCTGCTTTGATTTAATAGTTGGCTGTTTTGTCAAGTCAAACAGTGGTGGATTCAACAAATATTTAATATGGAGTTCTACTGACCTAAAGGATCTGATGATTCTTAACTCTTAGGCAATGGACGTCACCTACCTTGACACATTATTCTATTTAGTTATGAAAAAGCTATATAAACACCTGCGTAGATTCTGTTTTCATTTCTGAGAACAAAACTAGGAGTCACTGAAGGATTAATATCAATCAATCAAATATACAAACTTAATATCTAGTAAAATTACAACCCAGGAAAATTGACAAATTTTCTTTTGTCAGTTTTATGGCATTATAAATTCTAGAATAAGTATGTGACTGAGAGTAGTTACACCTCATTTATGTTCCAACACAGGACTTTGCAAGATTCATGTTATTCATAACCAGCAGAAGCACCTGAACCTCATGTGAGAAACAACTGCTTGCCTTGTCATTATCACAATAATTTATGTAAGAAATTAAGAAACAGTTCTCTAATTATGGCACTGGGAGTGAATTAAAGTTGAATCCCATAATTTTAAGGTGGAGGGAGAATATAATGAAAAGATCGTAAGACATTAAAACATACTAATTTAATAAAAATAAAAAAGAACTAACCCCAGAACATCAACAAAATTCTAATTCAATGCACACAAACTGCCTCAACTCTTCTACAGCACAATGTTTAATGTACATAATACCTGATGTTTAACATAAAAAACTATGTTTTTTGCCTACAGGGCACACTTGTCAGTTATGACTCTCACAATGTACAGTGATTACTTTCCCAGTGGTTATCAACAGCAGCATAAAAAATCCACACAAAAAGAATAAGATTAGGTTGTTCAATTCTGCATGTTTTGAATTATAATTCAGGTAGGAATTAGAAGAACAAATGTATGAAAGGACACAGGTGCAATTGATAAGTCAGTATCATATGAGATACCTGGCATAAACAACTGTAATTAAAGGAAGGTATAAAAAAGCCTTATACAATTATGAATGATTAAGATTCATGATGTTAGCTGCTTACTTTCCCCAGTTATAATTTCAACCTTGGAAAAATTTAGTGCTTGATTTCTGTTGTAATACCAGCTAAGATAATTTGAAAATATGTAAAATAAGGACACATAAATAATCTCTCTGCTGCTGGATTACTTCACATAATGAAACAAAAGAATATTTCAGACAGAGCTGTAATTAACTAACTGCAAGGAGCTGAGTCCTTTGTGAGAAGCTAATCATTGCTACCTTAGTCCTTAAATCCTCACTTTTTGTAAAATATAATGTTCATCACTGCGTTCACAAGAGCTTGCCATTGATCCCTACAATGTGCCACAGAAATGCAGTTCATATCAGTGCACTCTCTTTTCTTATGATCCACTTTAATATTATTTGCCCATCTATGTATAAGCCTCGCATAGTCTTGTCATTCAGGTTTTCTGACTAATATTTTGTGTGAGTCTCTCATCTCCTCTTTGCACTCAACATGCTCTGTGTACTTCATGCACTGTAATTTGGTCATCCCAATAATATGTGACAAGATAAAAATGTTTCTGGAACTCAGGCATAAATCTGTAATAAAAATGCTATGTACATGGCTTAACCTGGTCATCCTCAAAGTACTGCCTGCCCACATATACACACTTGCTCTTAAGGTCCTGCTATTGCTGGAAGAACCTCTGAAAGTTTTGTATTGGTACTGCTGTGAGCCTGTAGTTGCATTCTGTTGATTTTCTTCCTCAGATGCAAAATGAAAACCTATGAGTCTAATCTTCAGTCTTCAGAACCGCTACAAGTTATATGATCTAGAGAATACGGTGGTTGAGGGATGGTTGGAATTTTGTTTATTCTCCAAAAACTGCTGCATAGTGCAGGAAGTATGACAAGGCGCACTACCAGAGTCCAGGACCCAATTGTTACTCAATTTTTCTGCCCACCATGGATAAACGGCTTTCATCCAATGCTACGGATCTTCAATACAAGAACTTGCATTCACCATTTATTCCTAATGCACCACACCAATGATATCAAAATTAATTACGCATTAACCTTGTGCTGAAATTTTGTAAACCAGAGATCCCTCTTTCCGGTCATGTGTTGGTGTGTCATTCAGAGTATCGCAGGCAAAGTCCCAAGATTCATCCTTAGTAATAATCTTCAATAGGACATCTCCTGTGTGTTGACTCTTCAAAGAGGTCAGTGTTACAAAAAGCACTGGTGACACACCTCCACTCCATGGCCATCAGTGGCCTACTAACATGTCTCAACCTGTTCAAGTTTGCTTCATAGACAGTGCACATTCTCTCCCTGAGAAATCCACCGCCTCAGTTTAACAGAAAGAGCAATTATACTGATCTGACTAAACTGTGGAAACCTTTTGATTTTCCCACATGTTTGATGAAAAGTACAAGTTATGCAACTCCACTTTATACAACATTCTTGGGTATTTAGTCATTTCCTCTCCCTTATGTCCAGTCACTCCTTCAGCACTCCATTCTTACATGACTATGTGTTTAATGTGTTAGAAATTATGTATGTGTATTGAATGAAAGATTTACATGTGGAAATTAAAAATCAAAAATTTTCGTTGCACTTGAATATAGCAAAGTTACTGAACAAAAGCTTAGACAACAGCTCAGCACACTGTAAAATATGTACGATTAAAACAAACTGACTTCTTTGTACATTACCACAGTAGATTCTTTGAACTTTCATTTATAACGTAGCTAACAGTTCACTGTGCTTAAAAATATGTGTGATTCAGCAGCCTTACTCTATAAAACCTACTGCAACCAGATTAATGCCCTCATTCTCGTACTTATTACTCGTCGTATCTACGTTCTAAATTAAGTACGATATTGTGGAGAAAAGTTCTGACTTCGTTACTAGATGCACTATTATGTGCTCTGGACACCTACGACTTCTACTAATTCAAGGTAAGTTGCGCTGAATGTATTTAGAAAACTTTTGACGTTATCTCCACACGATTTGAGCACTTTCGGCTAATTATAATTTAGATAAATTATTTCAAATTCCAAATTTCCGAATTACACCGGGTTGCATAGACAAAGGTGAAGCAACTACTTGTGTAACTACTAAATTTGAAAGCTTTCTTTGTATGTTATGATAATTGTGTAAATTATTAATTACTTAAGAATTTCATTATTATTAATAGATTAAACAATTTAGCTAATAATCCTTCAACAGTGTAGTTGACATTTATGTGACGATTTGGTTACGATATCCTTAAAGCCTTGGCAAGTCCACCGTAAGTAAAACTGAGTACAGTTACCCCACTTATTGAGTTGCTGAAGTAATAGTTTGGTAGCTTTCTATTACCCTTATTTGTTCTACATCTACCTGGTGGCAGACCTAATATAAATTGCAGTGTCTTCGCGAATTGGATATATCGTGACTGTACTGTCATCTCGGAAGGCACTACAAAATTGATGGCACCGGTGGGATATTAGTAATTCACCACGCGTGGATTGTAAACTATCTCACGGGACTCAACACCATAGGTCACTACTAGCATATCGTAGAAGTCAGAACTGCAAAATTCAAAATTTAGTAATTTATTCAGCGAATTAATACAGCTTTTTCAACATGGCCGAAGCGCGATTACAGGTATAACTAGCAGAGATCAAAGCCAAGCTACAGCGGTTACGCGAACGGGCTTCTGTAGGGACACCTACGGTCCACGAAGACCCGTCCTTAATTTCTCTAGTTCCGAAACGGCCAGGCGCGGAAACAGGAATCCCCCTAGAAGAAATCCTATCCAGCATCGAGTTTCGCTCCATAGAATTATGGGAAGCAGATAAACTGCATATCGCAGCCTTCGGCTTAGTGACGTCACCAGACAGTTTAATAAAGGATGCCTAGAATTGCATTTGCCAGGCGTAACTTGGAAACAATTCAAATACGTGTTCAGACAAGGGTTTCGAGATACCCACACTGACCAGCATCGTTTGATGAGGCTACAAACGGCCAGGCTAGGGAGGAACGAAACCCCCAGGAATTTTCCGACAGGTGCAGGGCTCTGTCATAGAAAATACTCTGCAAGGTGGATGATCCTTTGGCTCAGCGCATCCACTATGAGAACGCAGATCAAATGTTTCTAGCCAGTTTCGTATCAGGGTTAACCGGAGTTCCCGATTGACAGGTCAGGTTTTAGAACCCCCAGACCTTAGAGCAGGCCCTGAAAATCGCTCTTTCCGTCCAGGAAGCGGAAAACCAGGAAAGGTTCCGCGGAAGTTTCTACGCCACTTTCAATGACTCGCTGAGACTGCATTCTCCTAGCCGAACGCGTCACGATAGTTACGAGCCACACGGCTCAGCTGGTGCGAAGCACGCGGTCAATCATATGCAAACCCAGCGCAATAAGACACCACGCAGCAACCGAAAGCCAAAGACCTCAGGAAACATAAACGAGCAGACCAAAGCTGCATTAAGATGCTATGTGAAGGGTTTAGACACCTCGCTAGGGAGTGTCAAACGCGGCTATCTCGGGAGGCAAACTCCACAGATTCGCCCGGGGGGAGGAAATCTAGCGAACGTTCGAGACGTCCGCGCTCCTCCGGCCAGCCCTCGCACAGAATGAAAAGGGAGTGTGGAAAGAAAACCATGAATCAGGGAAAGGGGAACGAAGTGTGAATGAAGACAGCTCTTTCCACCTCAACGCCCCTGAAAACGCTGTCAGGATACATAAGGTTTCCATCACGATGGAGTACGGGGTGCCCACTATATCAGTCGAAATAGAGAGCATGTCGAGAAGCCTAATTTTGGACACAGGCTCCAACATCTCGATTTTGCAACCCGGAATATCGAGATGTAACGTACAAGTTACCACCGTGCAACATATGGAGTAACTGGAAATGTTCTAGATATTAGAGGACAACGGTCAGTTACCCTTCGGCTGAACAGAAGTGAGTTATCGCACTCCTTAGTATGTCCACTCCCTACCACGGCAGCTGGTCTACTAGGTACCGATTTCTTGGACCGACTAGGCGCCATAGTAGACTTCGAGTGCGGTGAGAAGTCGCTCACCGCCATCGACAAGATGCCCTGCGTGTATAGCATACCACCGACAAAGCAAGAGGCACTCACGGTATTTTTGGAGGGTAAAGCAGGCCGCAACCCTCCATCTACGAAACAGGAAGCATGGCGCATGGACGAACGGCTCCCGGCCAGCCCCTGCCCTGAGGCGACTATCGCGTAAGATGTCTTGGCTTGCAAGAGGTGCAGAAAATGTCACAGTGCCAGCCAGATGCCGACAGACAATTGTAGGCTGATTGAAGTCTGACAAAAAGCAGAATCCCCCTCCTTTTGTTGTGTAGAACCGACCCAAATTCCTATCGAAGGGATACTCCCTGTCCGTGGACTCCCACGAGTCGTGACAGAGGCAAACGAGCCCTCTCGAATGACGTCATTGGACAGCCGCGATATGACTAGAACGCAAATTGTGCGCTTGTCATGGTCGCCAACTGTATCGACGAAGAATTAACTATCCCGAAAGCTACAATCCTTGGCGTAGCTGAAAAATGACTGAGGAATTGGTAGACAGAATTAACCCTAGGGACCTGCCGATATTTGGCCAACGAAACGATCGACAGAAAAAGAAAAGAAATGAGTTTCTGTACCGGATGCTATTGCAGGGAAAGTTATATCACTTACCCGAGAAAGAAAAACAGTTGATTGAGCCCATACTATTGAAGTATTCTTGTTTCTCACGACGAGCAAAGTAATTAGTTCAAAGGGACTAACGTAATCAAACACGAGTTATTGCTAGACGACATGCGACTGATAAGGAAACCCCAGTACCGAGTTCCTTATTCAGAGGGAAGCAATGCAAACAAAAGTAAAGAAAATGCTGGATACACGCATTATCCGTGACAGCAACTCCCCGTGGTCCGTCCCCGCAATATTCGTTCCTAAATAGAGTGCAGATGGGAAAACGAAATTTAGGTTTTGTGTCGATTTTCGAGCCATAAATTCTCTAACTAAATTCGACACTTACCCCTGCAGGAATTCGGACAGACCTCTACCCTACATGGCTCCAGGTATTATAGTGCCCTTGACTGCTATAGTGGTTTTTTTGGCAGATCAACATAAAAGAGGAACACAGGGGACATATTGGCTTTACAGTTCCCTCCGGACACTTGGGGTTCAACAAACTACCCTTTGGTTTGTCGAATAGCCCATCTAGTTTTCAGCGACTCATGGACATATTCCTGAAAAGTTAGTTGGCCTTTAATGTCGGTTTTTTATGGACGTAATTATATTTTCCAAGTCGGCGCAAGAACACGCGCAGAGACTGGAAAATGTATTGCGACGATTTTACAAGACTTATCTGCAGCTTCACCCCGGCAAGTGCGTAATCGCACAGCCGCAAGTAAATTATCTAGGATATGTTCTTACCGAAAAGGAGTGTCAGCCTCACCTGATAAGATAAAGGTTATTGGGGATTACCCTACTCCTAAGAACGTTAAGAACGTTCGCCCATTTTTGGGTCTAGCCTCGTTCTATCGGCGGCTAGTACAAGATTTCGCTACCGTAGCGAAACTCTCACTGAACTAAGAAAGACCGATCGCTTTCGTGGGGTTCTAGTCAGCAAAAAGCCTTTGGGAGCATAAGGGATAAATTGTGTACAACATCCATGATAGCGTACCCCAGTTTTGATTTACCGTTTATCCTCACTACTTTTTCAATGCAATTCATTTCTGTTCGTCTGAACCAGAAGCGAGGTATGGCCCACAAGATAAAGAACATATTAATTCCATTTAACTGCGTCAATATATATTACAATACATTATAATATATACGAGGAATACAAAATAATAAATACAATGCAGCCACTGTAGAATCAGTGGCAGTAAAAAGGTTGACAGATATTTACTAATTCAAACAATCATTTCAGTTATACAATTTTGTAAGATGTTACTATTTAAAATTAATTAATTAATCAACAGTTATCAAGATAGCACTTTAAAACACAAAAGAATAGCTGAACAATAGTAAGTATTTCAAATCCTATTACAGCTAAAATATTCATCCAAAGTATAAAATGAATGAAAGTACAAGAAATTTTTCAAGGCACATTTAAATTGATTTCTACTGTGGGACAAGTCCTTTATTTGAGAAGGCAGACTATTGAACACCTTAATCCCAAAATAATATGGTCCCTGTTGGTATACTGACAAGTTGGATACTGGTAGATGTAGATTCGATTTATCCCTTGTATTGATGTTGTGTATCTCAGAATTCACCTTAAAATAATCCCCATTATCAACTACAAAAGGCAAGAGTTATAGTATATATTGAGATTGTAATGGTAATATTTTTAACTTCTTGAAATGTTTTCTATATAAATCCCTACAATGATTCTAATAAGTCTTTTCTTCTCTGAAAATAATATTACTGTAATGGGGCCCCCCAAATACTAATCCATAAGTCATTACAGAATAAAAATAGGAATAATATACCATTTTCAGTGAATCTCCTGGGACAAGAAAGGCTTGACTACTCACAAAAAAGCTAGCTGATTTAATTTAGGTATAATGGTGTCAATATGAGTTCTCAAAAAAAGTGAGTTATTTTATGTCAGCCCAAGAAATTTTATGTTGTAGACATTATTTTCTTATTTCCATGCATAATATTGAAATCTATTGAAGAGTTGTTCTTAGTCATAAATTGTATAAAGTGTGTTTTATCCATGTTTAATAATAAGTTAGTATTAAACCATTCATTTATGTCCCAAATGATTTTAATAACTTTTTTTTTTAATTTGAAGGATTAGGGTTAGTGATCATACTAGTTTCATCTGCAAATAAGATAATTTTAGAATCTTCATTTGTTATTTGTGGTAAATCAATAATATGAAGTGGAAAAAGTAGTGGAACAAGAATTGATCCTTGAGATACACCTGTGTTATTTCGCCCCAATTTGAACATGAGCTAGAGGAATGATTATTTAAGACCACTCTTTGATATCTACCTTGAAGATAAGATTTAATTAGTTTGTCAGTTATTCCTGTTATTCCATAAAACTCTAATTTTGTTAGTAATATGCCAGGATTAACACAATCGAAAGCCTTCTGCAAGTCGCAAAAAATGCCCCCAACCACCATTCTGTTATTGAGCACATTTAATATATTATCAATTAGTTTATAGGGGGCCTTTTCTGTTGATGAGCAGGTTCTAAAACCGAAGTGCTCAACAGCTAAAATATTATTGGTCTCAATGTTTCAAAAGTCTGTCATAAATAATTTTTCAAGGACCTTGGAGAATGAGGTCAGTGAAAAAATTGGTGTGTACTTGGCTACATTTTCCTTGTCTCCTCTCTTTAATAATGGTTTTACTATGGCATATTTGAGTCTAGTAGGAAAAGTTCCAGATAGCATAGACTTATTACAAATATAACTCAAAGGAGAACTAATAAAGGGAGCATTAAGCTTTAATATTTTTGTAAAGATTTCATCATAGTCAGAAGATTCCTTAATTTTTAAGGAGTTAATAATTTTTTTTCAATTTCTTTAGTTGACGTATTTTTAAACTTTATACTAGGAAAAGGTTTTTGAAATTGGTTTAACAAATAATAGTATGGATTTTTGTTAATGTTGTAACTTCGTTTTTGCATCTAATATCACAAATAGTTTGTTATTGACAAAAATATATTAATTAAAAGCCTCAGGAGGGTTTTGGTAGTTGTTAAAAGTTGTATTTGTAGGTCCCTTTTGTCTATTTCTTTCTGCTTTTATAATATTCCAAGTTGTTTTCATTTTATTGGTAGAGTTAATAATTCGATTACTATACACGTACATTTTTGCCTCTTTAATAACACTTATTAAAGTTTTACAATACTGTTTGTAGTATTTTTTTTAAATGACATCATCACTGTCACTACTGCTGCCTCCAAGATAGCGGTCGCCGCAATTCTGTCTCAAGTGCAAGATGGCATGGAGCGGCCTATTGCTTATGCAAGTAGACAAATGAACAAAGCTGAGCACACCTATTCAGTCTCGGAAGCTGAAATGCTGGCACTTGTATGGGCAACAAAGTACTTTCGTTGCTATCTGTATGGAAAGCAATTTTTGGTTAGAACCTACCACGCGACCTTGTCATATCTACGAAATTTTGCCGACTAATGCGATGGAGTCTTAGGCTATCCTAATTTGATTTTGTTGTACAGCATAAACCTGGATCCAAAATTAGACATGTTGGCCCTTTAAGCTTACATGTAGGCGCTATAATAGGAGACGGCCTTCCCAGCAAGGAGAAAATCCCCACAGAACAAAGAACACCCAAAAACCAGGAACCCACCACAGCAATAACGAATATTTTTTGGACGACGGAGTGTTGTATAAGCGCCGATCCAATCTCGAACATCAATTAGTAGTACCTAAGTCAATAATCTGGAATAATATTAAAGCAAACCATAATCCGGTTTACGTTGCACATCCAGGAATGAAGGGAACTTTTAACCCTGATCTCCCTTAGTTACTAGTGGCCCGGCATGCGGAAATCAGTGGAAGATAAAAAATGTGACCCATGTCAGAAGCGGAAGGAGGAAAGAGAATTTGTAGCCCCGTTAGAAGCGGAGGAACCTACATTCCTTTTCGAAATCACATCCATGGATATAACGGATCTGTATTTGATCACACCGCGTAAAAACAAATATCTGTTAACCTTTATCGACCACTTTACCACATACATGGAGGCCTACCCGATCCGCAGAAACATGTGCCAGAGTATATGCCACTCAGGTTATCACCTGGCATGGTACAGGATCCACACTGATAAGACTATTTTTCACAGAAACATGCAGCATATTGGGGATCCAAAAAGTAAACACGTCGAGCTATCACCCCTTCTCTAATGGAATGATTAAGAGATGGCTTCGATCCCTGCACTCAGGTCACACCCATTACATCGATTCTGAAAATATGAATTGGGACAATCTAGCACCATTTTATTTAATGGCCTACCGTGCAACGCCTAACATAACAACAGGTTTCAGTCCGTACTACTTTCTTAATGGACGAGAATGAGGGCGTTAATCTGGTTGCAATAGGTTTTATAGAGTAAGGCTGCTGAATCGCACATAATTTTAAGCACAGTAAACTGTTAGCTAAGATATACAGTGAAACTCTACCAGAGTAATGTACAAAGAAATCAGTTTGTCTTCATCATACATATTTTAGTGTGCTGAACTGTTGACTAAGTTTTCTTAAATTTAACGTTCAGTAACTTTGCTATATTCAAGTACAACTAAAATTTTCGATTTTCAATTTCCACATGTAAATCGTTAATTCATTACACATGTGATAAAATGAGATTTCAAATGAAACAAGCATAAACATAATGGATCAAAGTGCACCACAAAATTTGTGATTTAGATGAGAGTTCCAGAAGTTTATATCTGGCATTTTTAATTAAGACCTTTTGAAAGACAAATTTATATAAGGCTAGAGAAATCTATGAATTCATTAAGACTGCAGCTATTAAGTGAAGACTAAATGCAGGATGTGTTGGAGGTATTAATAAAAACTGAAAACGGCAAAATAGCTGACATATACAAATGTAGGACAGACATTAAAAGCCTTAGTTGGTTGTATTTGAAACCCCATTATTAAATAAAAACCTGAAATTAAATAAAATATGATATCCAAATTCTTGCATCATGAGAAACTAGACAAATGTGACTACAACTTCAGGGAAGCTTTACTGGACAGTTGTTGTTGAAACAGACATAAAGACAGAGAGCTATGTTATCGTTGTCAGCAAAGTGTGATGGTGAATGCTGATGTGGATCACGTGGTACAGTACCTGTAGCAAACAGCCATTAGTGTAAAGCAACTGAAGACGCATGTCACCACCACCACCAGAATAACAACCATTGTGATTGTGCCAAGTTTGTTACTGTTGACATCTAGAATTAAAATGTGTAAGATAATACTTCATTATCATATCAAGAATAAGATAATACCTTATAACATACACAACAAGAAGTAAGCTGCCACCAGTATGTCAGATGTAAAAACTGAAAATTCCACAGCCAAAATTGTAAATCAATAAACAAATAAAATTGTAGGGCTAAAATATACTGAGTTAATAATACGTGTACAATTTTCACATTATGTGTATTCTATGTAAAAGTCAATTTCTTTTCTCATACTCATGGTGTTTGGAAAACCTAGTTACAGAGGAGTGGATGGTGAAGCTGGTGACAAAAAAAAAGCCCACCTGCATCTTTAAGGAAACAAATGTTTTAGTTCTCATGACTCTTGTCTTTTATACAAAACTACCCAAGATTCTACAGTATATTTAAAATTGCAATAAATGAAATAAAATAAAATTACAAAAATGCGGCAAGATTTCCTAATGTATCATGCAAACAATTTCTAGTCCCTAGTGGAGCCTCCCTTATACTAATAAAATCTTTCAAGGCTAACCTGTAAGTTCTCACAAATGATACCTCTATCATTGCCAATGCTTTTTACTCAAAACAGAAACCCTTCACTATGTTGAATATTTCCATAATAAGTTAGCAGTGAAGAAGAGAAACTAACTCCCATCCTGACAAAAACTTTGACCTTTTTCACACAAAGAAAGAACTGTGGAAAGAAAAATTTTATTCATGCAAATCACTAAAATGATCTCATACATTGGGTAAAATAGACATGTCCAATTGCCCAACTTCCCCTATCAAGTAACTCTTTTCGACGAAAGCAGAAACTCTGCAATTTGCAACAAGGCTCTGAAAAGACCTGTGAATAAACAATAAAACTTTTAAAGCAACCATTAAAATCAACAGAAAGTAATAACCTGGCAGCTGGACGATATACAGATTTGTTCCTGTTACCATTGATCATTTATAAACACTTCAAATTTGGCAAGATGAATTTCATGCCAAGACACATAATTTTATCCAAAGTGCTACATAACACACCTGTCTATACAATGGAATATAATATACAAATGACAGCACAACAGCATTTTTAGGGTAGAAAAGGCATGTTTGTTCCTGTTCATGCCAAAGAGGTATACAGGAGTCAAGGTATAGCTCCACTCCTTTTTTAACCTCATCATTAGATGGAGATGCATGTTTGACATCATGTGCTGGCCAATTTACCCATTAAAAAACCCTGGCATCCACTGAATAGGAAGCTAAGTGGGTCCTAGAGCCAATCTTGACATTCTGGAGGAAAGAAAAACCTCTTCTGCCTTCTCAGTTTTGAACCCTGCACAGTGCATCCCATAGGCATATATTAAATGAGAATTAAAATGCCTGAGTTGCTGTTCCTCTTGTATCAAATCGAAAAGAGTTTCAGCCATCTTCCATGTATTAATTTACAAATCAGAGATAGAATATTAACAGTAGGTCTATCTTGCCTCATTCAAACGGTTTATTTATAATAGTTCTTATAAAGATTGCTATCTTCACACAGTACACTCTTGGCTACATGTGCATAAATTATCTGATTGATGGTTCATATGTCAATTTTTAAACCATTCCAGTAGGAAACTCCAATCTGAATGTCTCTCCAAAGCCATGTTTTGTTTCATTAAACAAGGTGTGGATCATGAACACTGTATTTCTTCCCAAAGCCAACCTCACACAAAAATATACCATATTTGTGAGACCACTCCTTTCCTGGGAAATAATGTCTAAAATTCTCCTGCATCTTATGGTCCAAAAGTGCATAGTATGACCTTTAAAGCTACTGAGAATCCTGCCTTCAATGGAGGCAAAATGGTGTTGTAACATGATTTGTACCTGGTGGGACAAATCAAGCCTCATTATTTCTTGCATGTCACATAAGACATGGTGGACAAATCAGATCTCCTGGACCACATACTCCCCTCACTTCATAACTTTGGATTTATTCTTGTGCAAATATGTTTACAGTATATCTGTGGATGATAATGCAACCCTTTGTGCAAGAATAACCACAGAAATCCAACGTGTGGCAAAAAAAAATTTTGTCCTATACATGGGCAAAATTGGACTAGCTTCTTGATATAATGGGAGCCACTATGGGTTCTCATGTTGAAGTGGACTAAATCACACAAACCTTTTGAATTAAGGAACAATTTGCAACAGACACAGTATTTTCCATCTGTTTTGGTAATTCATGTAATAAATTTTTAAAATAGGAAAAGAACTTCATGGTCACAGGTATTGTAGATTCAAAATTACACGTGATAAAGTACATGAAAGACCATGGTAATAGGATAGCCAAAAGGCATTTCTGTCCACCTTGAACGAAGACAATGATACATAAATGACAAGACAAGTGGAAACGTTTATGCAATTAGAGAAGAACAAACTCTCTCTCGCTCTCTCTCTCTCTCTCTCTCTCTCTCTCTTTCTCTCTCTCTTTGTAAGCACATTGCAAAATGAGATGACCTAGAAGAAGAGGTGAAAAACTGAGTAAGAGGTCACAGAAACAACTACATTTATATTCTACCAAAATGATCACTCTTGAAACAGTACGATGGTTAGATGCAAATGGCATCAATGATTTTGCTGGAACAGTTTCCTGGTGATACAGACTTATGAAGAAGCACTGCAAGAACAAACCATAAACTGTTTTTAATTACCCCTATTCATTATCTATGGGACTATACTCTTCTTTAGGATAGATGAGAGGACACTGTGTTTGTTGAAGGGCAGGTTGCAAGCTCCATCTACATGCTGCTATATCTGTGAAGTTCAAATTCATCTTCCAAGCAACCACAAGACTTACACTTATACAGCCTGGTACATGTGATGGTTCTCTGTCCTTGCAGATTCTATTACAGTGAATTACTTAAACTACAAATGTTCATTGTAATTCTTTTTCTAAAACCCATCATAAAAATTACATCAAATAAACACGACAAATGAGGTGTATGCTACGACTCTAACTCTAAGAATGAATAAAACTGTAAGAATAATGACGTAATGAAATGTGAAAAATATACTGACTGCAAAGTTTACACTGTTCCCATAACTCTAAGTATGAACAAAGAAGTACGAGTACTGATGTAATAAAACCAGGAAACTATATTCATAGCAATTCTGGTACAAATCCATGAAGTAATTCATCCCATCATATATAGCAACAATAATAAACAAATAATCAATCATCAAACACAACTGTTTGATGAGTGATTATTGTTTTATTTTAAGCAGCAAATCTGGAAGAAAACAGTATCAGAATATTGTACTTACTATACATATACCATTTTTTTAATAAAACACAGGGTTCAGTATCTAAGAGACTGATTACTTGTGCAAATAATGATCATGATCAAGCAGCATGTCTGTAAAATGGATACTGGAATCTTATAATATACTATACCTGACTACATGTTTTAAAACAACACTCCTTGATGATTACCATGTAAATGGGTCAAAACATGTTGCAATTACAATAAAGTGCTGTTCGCTTAACAACTACATGGGTGGTCTGAAAATTTCTCTGCCTCGACCATAGATGGCAACACTATAGGCAAGATTTTCTTTTCCTAAGTTGGTACATCTGTCATACGCAACCATGTGAAATTGCAAGTCATTCTATTAAGCAGTTTGTTTTAAACAGTTGTCTGAAGCAGGGGTGTTGTCTGTATCCCTTAAAATGGATAAAATTGAGTATCATGCGGTTATAAAATTCTTTGTAAAAGAAGGTTTAACGCCAAATGAAATTCATTCGAAGTTCATAAAAGTTTATGGGGACTCTTCTCCTTCGTTTTCAACAATTAAAAAATGGGCTGCCGAGTTTAAATGTGACTGTACCACCCTTGAAGATGATCCATGTGAAGGAAGTCCAAAAAGTGCAACAACACCAGAAATCACTGAACAAGTGCATGCTATGTTATTGGATGACTGGCGGATGAAAGTGCGTGAAATTTCTGAAACTATAGGCATTTCGAAAGAATGTGTAGGATATATTTTATCTGAAGAATTGAATATGAAAAAGCTTTGTGCAAGATGGGTGCTGCGCTTGCTCACAGCAGATCAAAAACACACTCGCATGAAAATCTCTGAACAGTGCTTGGAGCGTTTTAACAAAAATAAAACTGTTTTTGTGCATTGATTTATTACTATGGATGAGACATGGATTCACCATTACACACCAGAATCCAAACAGTGGACAGAAGCTGGCTGTTCAGCACCAAAGAAGACAAGGTCGATTCCATCAGCAGGAAAAGTCATGGCATCCGTGTTTTGGGATGCTGAAGGCATTTTGTTTATTGATTATCTTGAAAAGGGTAAAACAATAACCGGGGAATATTATTCCAATCTTTTAACCAGACTAGATGGAAAAAAATTATGAGGAAAAAAACCTGGTTTGCAAAAGGAAAAAAATCCTCTTTCATCAGCACAATGCACCAGCCCACAACAGTGTTTTGGCAATGAGAAAATTAAGGGATCTGCACTATGAATTGTTGGAACATCCACCCTATTCCCCAGATTTGGCTCCCTCTGACTTCTATCTCTTTCAAAAACTCAAACTCTTCCTCGCTGGTTAGCATTTTTCTTCGAATCAAGAGGCGATTGCAGCTGTAGAGGGGTATTATGCAGATCTTATGAAGAACCACTTCAGGGAAGATATAATGGCGCTGGAGCATTGCTGGAATAAATGTACTAGTCTTAAGGGAGATTACGTTGAATAATAAAAATAGCTTTGAAATTATACATTCCTTTTTTCATTGTTACGCCGAGAACTTTTCAGAGCACCCTCGTAGTGTGCGACATCTTGTTTGTTTATGATTTAGTTGCTGGTATTGTGGTAAAAAATAAGAGTGCTGGAACTTCCAAACTCCGTCTTTACTGGACATACTTACATTGGCATTACAGAAAAGTCACCTACTCTTCTGTGTTCACATCCAATGCACAGTATATGTAAAAAGTAAGTTTGTGCCAGTACGTGCCATCAAGGCATACAGGATGAGCAGAGGTATTGTTCCTCTCACTCTTAACCTTGGCACTACATGGAAGTGATTGCCAAGGTCATAGCCCAATGATTTTACCCCAATAAAGAACCCTGGCACCCAGTGCAGAGGACAGTGGAAGGGCATAGACATTTTGGAGAAGAAGAAAATCTCTTGCCCCTGCTGGGATTTGAACCCTGGATTCTCCAAAGTGTAGCCTAGTCACTAAAAGGGCTACACCATCCTGGCTCTTAGCATAATATGTATGATGTATGTATGTATGTATGTATGTACATATGTACGTACGTGCGCACGCGCACGCGTGTGTGTACATATGTATACATGCAAGTGTATCTGCAACAGTAAACTGTTATCTCAATTACTTGTATTTCACACTATTAGATTTGAACAAATAATCAGATATATGCACATTACTAGATAATGAAAAGAACAGTAGACACTATTACATCTATAATGTCCAATATATTATTCAGCAGTTTTAAAAACACTGCTGCACTACCAACTAATATGAGTTTGCAAATGCAGAAGGTATCACTGAAAAAGAAAATAAGAGTTAGTGCATGAATTACATAAATTTCTGTCTAATTTAGCCCATCATAACTTATGTGGAAACATTCTTCCTTAAATTTGTTACATAAAAACAATGTTACTATCTTAAGAATAAAACAGATCATTATATCTGAAATAGTGGTACAAAGAAAGAGGAATACTATGTACCATTTCTTCTGCATAAAACTATACTATTTCCTTTCATAAAGAGCAAGAGTTGGCAGAGTTTAAATATGTTACTAACATAGCCACAAACATTCTGAAATTCCTCATGCATTTGGCAAGAAATTTTCTACATCATGTGTCCATGTCCATAAGAGAAGATCATGATTATGTTCAATGTTAGGAAACACAATGCAGAGACTTACACATTCTGTCACTGCATATTCTTAGGTTCTGACAAATTCCCAGTAGGGACAATATGATGCTGGTGTTCATCATGAAGATCGCATCTGATGAGTATCTCCACATTGCAGGATAAGCACATATATGTGACAATTCTGCATGCCACAGTACAATTAGGTCCTGTTACAACATTCTGTGCATGAAGATGAGTCACCCACCCATTAAGGACTTGAGCATAACTCAGTCAGTGTAAGAGGCAACTCTCATTTGAAAATTGTGACACACCATCTCAGGGCTCTAAGAAAACAGTCCCTTAATGAGGTTCATATTACAGAAGTATTTTTCAGACTACACATAAATGGTGGAAACATTCTGAAAGAACAGAAAAATTTTAAATAAGAGTTCACAGGGCAGAATTAATATTAAAAATAAGGATTTACCATACAAAATGTGAATATGAACGGAACAGGTTATTGGGTGTAATCCATAAATTTGATGAGACATTCTCCCATTTGACTACAGTCATAAAACAAGCAAAAGCATGAGTAATGCACATGGATTTTCGATTGACTACTGAAATGGAGAGTTTTTTTTAATAAGAAATAGTGCCGAGTTTTAAATATTATTAAGTAAACTATGTGCCGTAATATGTTGCTTTTTGTTACAGAAATTTGTTCATGTAACATTTACTTCTTAATGCAAATGTCAGTCTTTTTTCTGATATTCACATAAACCATACTCATGAAAAAGTCCAATTTATGACTGAGTCAAAATCGTACCTCTTCCAAATCATATTAAATTACATGTTACTTCAGTTATTGAACAGGAAGCATGGGTTAAGATGAAGTGTTAGTCACACAAACTAAATATGTGACAACTGCACATCCAAGGTTCTATATGTTATGGACAGAAATAAAGGGAAATATTATCAAAGGACTGCAAATGTTGAAAAAGTTGAGGAACAGCTGAAATTATAAAATATGAAACTCTTTTGCTGTTGATGATGAAGTAAGTACACCCAACCCTTACTATATAGACATAATCTGTTCTGCATACACTGTCTGTAAGGCAAAAACACAAAAACTGAAATCTATGTCAGTGTGACTGAAAGCATACTCACCCATGTGCTTGTCTGCTTTACAGACAATTTGTTCATAAATGTGATAAAGTAGTCCTTAATGCAAAACAACAGGTCAAATTTATATCTGTGCATTAAAGCAAAAACTGAAACATAAGGGATGGTGCACTGTACAGCCTCATTATTACAGATACAAATACAGCAAGCACTTTTTCATTGAAATCACTTGTGTGCCTCAGCAGACATTGAACCACCTGTGACATCAGATCTGAAGTGAAACGAAGAAAAACTAGTATGAAGAAGGAAAACCAAATTCTGACATTTGTTATACATCATTGTTTTCATATGTTATACATGTTATGTTTAGGAGTACAGGTGATGCTGCAAATTATGAGAAGGAAAATTGGTACCTTTATAAAATAGCACAGATGAACACATCTGCTGCTTCACAGAGGGTAAATTTTAAAATTTCATGGGGACAGATGTATTACAGAAAAATTAACAACTGACATGCAATCAGTAACAACAGAAAAGTTTTAAATGTATACCTACATTCAAAATGATAACCCAACTTGACTTTAAACTTTCAAATGATAACCCACCTGTTGGTATGGGAAGAACAATCACAGTCCCAGAAATGGAGTAATATATCACTACTTACAACAGCTACTGTAAGTATAAGGGGCACAAGAACTTCAGCCTCATAAAGCTAACAGAGTTCTGAATACAAGTCATGCAGCTTCTTTTACGGACACTTCACATACCAAAATTCATTACAGCATATATTATAGGCAGCAGGGTAATCCTGGTATAAGAATTAACTCTGTTCCTGCAAATGTGGTAAAATAAATAGGGCCCTGCTCCATCTAACATACCAAAATTCTCTTTGAAACATTATATATCCAGATAAAATAAACACATACACACACACACACACACACACACTCAATTAGTGTTTTAAGTGGAACATACAGTTAAGATGGGCACAATACAAAGTGACACTATCTGTTCTAACATGAGACTTGCCAGCTAGAGAATTAGATTTGCTATAAAAAAATTTTGTGATAACAATGAAACTGTTTGTCACAGTAAATGAACACATTACTTGACTGAGTAATGATATGAGTAAAGTAGGAGTTAGAAACTAGAAGACAGAAACTAAGGACAGAGATGAATGGTGAACAATCACAGAAAAGGCCAAGGCTCTCTTACGGATGTAGTGCCATTGAGAATGACGATTATGAACTTCTTGATTCCTTAGAGGAAATGAGTTTTCTTTTTGGTACAGATATCCTCCCTTTCAACTTCTGAAATTAGCTGACAAATTTTCACAAAATATTGTAAAGCTGATGCTATAAGAAGCCATTACAATCCACATTTCAACTTCCTGCATTCAGCTGTACTAACATGGCAAGCAAGAGCAACTTCAGTACCACTTATCTGCATAAGCACCTAACCTCAAACTGGAAGTACCTTCCAAGACTTTAAAGCCATGTTGTGGGAAAATGCAGGCAGCCGGAAACAAAACCTAAAATTATATTTGTAAGGACAGGGATGCACATGTCTGGGGAATAAGGGAAGATGATCAGCGTTTTTAAAACTGCATTTAAAATGTGAAGCGTCAACAATGAGTACAATATTAACAAAATGTTCCATCATCCATGCATTAATCAGGTCCAAATATATATATAAATAACCAACGAAATGCACTTTAATATTCTATGATGTATTTTATTCACTAAATTCTCACCAACATGTCTCGGCCAGAATACCTCCCGAAACATGTTGATGAAAATATTGTGAATCAAATACATCACAGAATATTAAAGTGTATTTTGTTGGTTATTTATTTATATATTTTTAAGTGTGATTTATTTATACAAATGTATTTTAAAGCCAATGTTCTTCATTTCAAAATTATCACTGTAAAAACTTCATGTACCATACAATGTATGGCATGTCTAAAAGATCAACAGATTATGAATGAAACTGATATGAAATATTATAAAATAAAGTACACAAAGACCATAATTTTCTGTACCCATTGACAATAAACCTGATCATGGCCTGTTGTAACATTGGTGGTAATGCAGGTATCATGTCTTCATCACTACCAACAGTTTCATTTTCACAATGGGGATCTCATTAGTCTGCAGTTACATAAATTCCTCCAAATTTATTAATCTGTTGTTAATTTAACTGGCAAAACAGACACTCTAATTAGCCCATACCATATTTACATACATAAATATGCACATACAAATGTCACATTCAGTGAGCAGAGATAGAGATATTACTCCCAAAGCCAATCTAACAAAGAAACATCAGATTAGAATGCCACAAACAGACTGACAAGCTGACAGAGTTAGATAGGTCCTTTCCACATTTGTAAAAGTCATTTTTGGAGATTCTCTAGCTGCAAGCCTGAGTAGCACTATATACCTTGTGATATTCTAATGAGTAACATACCCTCACATCTGCAAAAAGCTAATGTTCTTAAGGATATTAATATAATATGCAATCACATTCATCCCCATTTAAGATATTCACTTATTAGTTTTTAAACATGCATATATGACTTAAGGAATATTATGTTCACATAAGCACATCTTTGAAGGATCATAGTGACTTCAGTTATTAATGTAAAATAAGTTTACTCTCTTTTAGGTTACTGTACAGTTATACCACACTCAAATGCACTTCTGAATGCACACAAAACTACATACCGTAGGGGGTTTCTTTTTTCTCCACTTTTGGGGGCCGTGTGGTGCTGGCTGAGTTGGTAGTTGTATGCTGAGGGGGCAAGGTCACTTCAATCTGCATGGAACAATCTGGACCACTCCATCCCTCATCACAATAACACTTGTTCACATTTGAGCACACCTGTTACAACATAAAATTACTTGTATAATGTTCTTGTGTAATACATACTATAAATTATGCAAATGATGCTGGGACAGTGAACTAAAACACTAACTATGAACTGATTCTTATTTGGGAGAAAGCCAGTTCAGATCTCTACTAAGGGGTTAGAAATCCTTAAGTACTCATTATTTTCCCCAATACTTGCAGGAAGAGTCCAGAAGAATACCTTCAAACAGACAAAAATCTTTCCTTACTCATTAATAATTATCTTCACATCTGCAAGTTTCAGGTTTTTGCTGCAGTGCAGCTGAGATTTCTGTTTTTCTGTGATATGGTGCTGTGTTCTAATGTTTCAAATCTATGTATTAGTCTCATCTTAAATGGGTGACGATTAGAACACTATGTCATCTTAAAATGTTGGAAACCAATTACCCAGTGATGAAACATCATATCCCAGAAAAACTAAAACCTTATATTTACACCTCATTAACTAATTTACAAATCTAGACTACTAAGAAATTGTTCTTTAGCCCTTTGAACTCTGAAGTTTATCTAAACAATATTTAAAACTTAGTTCCTACATCAAGGAAAATGTACTGTATATCTATTATAAAAACCAATTTTTGATACTATTCACTTTTAATGATGAAAATTACAAAAAACACACAAATATACTAAGTAGACAAAATTCAACGTTTCTGAAACCTAAAGTAGGCATTATATACAACCAATATGTTTTAAATGATTAAGTAGTGAAAAATACACCATTTACACCTTTTTTTTCCAATTTCAGTTTTTTCAACCAGCTTGACAGTTATTTTTTTAATGAAAGAAGTCCTCTGCAGACTTAATTTTGTAATTTAAGTAATAAAAACATCATAATGTCCAGTTTATTGTTCCCATAACCAGTTATATACCCTTTTTTGTAGAGATGATCGCAGATACCAGGAAAGAATCCCAGCAACCACTGAACAGGGGGCTGGGTAGGCCTCAGAGCCAATCTGGATATCTTGGAGAAGAGAGAAAATCTTAACCCTGCTACGATTTTAACCCTGGATCTTCTAGTCTACAGCTAAGCCATTAAACTGACTACAATATCCTGGCTCCCAGACAAAATAAACTCTTAATAACAGTTCTCACACCATTCTGCAGTAAAAAAAATGCTGCTAACACTTTCTCTGTGAGTCTACTGACCATTCTGTGGCCTAAAAATTTACTTGTCCAAAGAATGTATGTGCTGGTGATAAAGACTAAAATATAAGAGCTTTTTCAGAATTTATACTAAAGTAAGCTTAATTCTTTACTTAATTTGAAAGAGTTTTCAGTGTCACATTTTTACACATAAGTAATGCAGAAATTTATGCACAGGCACTTTTGTATATAATTCATTCCTGAAAACCCAGAGAAAGGTCAAAATGTACAAAAGTTGAGCAACAGGCATATATCTTACAAGGGGGTTCTGTTCCCACCGTCTAAAAGCACATACAATGCCTACTTATGGGCCACAAGCAAAAGAGATGTACCAACAATTATGGTACATTCAAGCATAAATTCAACCAAGTAGTTTATTTTAATTTTGAGAAGTACTTGCTGATGGCATTTTATGGACTTCCTTGAAACAACGGTCAAGTGAAAGTTGGACACCAGCCTTCTTATTCTCTTTTAACAGGCGTCCATACATCAAACTTCTCTCTGCATTTGGATCACATTCTTCCATTATACTTCAGAACTGTTTGAGGTGATCAAAGGCTCTTTCATTTATTTCACTCTCGGAGTCTTAATTGGAGAACTTTTGAGAATCAGCTTTACTTAGTGTCCTATTTCCCTCTTGTATGTCAATAATACCTCGGACATCGGCAGTGAATAACATGCAATTAATTCTTCCATATCTTCAATGCTGACATCCAAGGTCAGTTCAGTTCATTCATAAGCTGAGTAACTTCCTACGTGGCATACCCAAGAGTCTCCTCAAAATCTTTAAAATCCTGCACCAAATGTGAGCATAACCTCTTCCAGCAACCATACAATGTGGACTCCTTTGTTCTAACCAAAAGGAGTTGCCAGTATTGTTCATGGTATTCTAGATGTTATACCACTCGTAGAATTCCTTCAAGGTAGGTTCACCTTCCCTGTTTGTTGCCCTGACTGCCTGGCTGATTATGCTTCCCTGTTCCGTGAACGAAAAAATAAGCATAACTGTTTCTACACAGACCGCAACACACTAAGACCACACAAGAGTCTAACGCGTTGGCTTGGATGACAGGTAACACCAACCACTGTGAGACAGCTTGAAATGTGTGTTCACCTCTCAGTACAGAAGTCCAAATTTGGCATACAAAAGATGGAGTATGGGAGGGAATTTATAATGTACAAACGTGCAGGTTGTATGAAAGTTAAACACCCAAAAGTCAAAGGCTGCCTGTACCTTCTACAAGAAGCCACTGCAGCTATTAGAGCAGCTTGGATATGCGAGTCCAGAAAATTCTGGTGTTTCTCTATGCACAGTGAGGAGTGATTATGAACATTTACCAAGAATGTCAGATGTGTATAGCATGGTGTACATAAAACATTGCAGCAGATTAAGTTGAGCTGTAATTAAGTAACATGACAGAGTGTCAGCTGAATACATGTGACCAGCCCAAACATAGTCATCTGACGCAAGCAACAGGCCTGTTTTATGCATCTTTCAAAACACCAAAATGTGGTGCTTTCACACAAGTTTTCTTTCATGCACAGTTCCAATTACTTGATCTTCTCTTAACCAACACACCTTTTTTATCCCATGTGCTATGTCATTAGACTGCTGTATCACATTTCCCAATATCATTGCATAAAATCTGTTATACCTTATCAACAATCAACTTAGCACTTACTGCAATGAATAACACACCTTGCCCTGTTCATGTACCTACACATTGTGTATGTTTATACATTCATGTTCTTTATCATCTACATTGGATAAAAGTACTCACTGTTGGTCGCCTTAATATGCTTTTGTTACTGGCTTTGATTATACTAGTGGTGTCATTCCTTATCGATAGAAGTCACTAATTTATCACACAACAGTAGTTTTGTTTAATTAACATGTCAAAAGGTAAGCTAATCAAAGTGACCAATTCTGTGAAATAAAAACCTTACAAAAATTGATAAAAGGGAAACTACTCAAAAAGTGAGAAAGAAACAGGGTGTTAGCAGTGTTAACATTAAAGTCTGAAAGATCAAAAGGAGCAGAATTGGAGAGTGTTTTCCTGCTAGACCTGGAATAAAGAATGATGATAAAAAATGTGGATATGTAAAGGTAGGTAAAATATTTCAAGGGTTCTTTGATAAATAAGTGGACTGTGCACACCACACAGCATGATGACCAGGTTATTCAGCATATGCCCCATGATTGTTTAAACAGGCATCCCACAGTTTCACAAGGCCATCTATGCCACATCTGTAGAAGACTTGTGGCTGTTGGTGAAGACACAGTGTGATTGATTCCTGTACATCTGCGACTGTGGCGAAGAGGTGGTTTTTGTGCCTTTTTTATTGGCTCGAACACATGATAGCCTTCGGGGGCAAGCCTGGACTGTAGGGTGGACGTGGAAGAACTTCCCACCAAAAATGTTGCAGCTTCTAACAAGAAGTTCTTGCATATTGGGGTCTGGCATTGTCATAGAAGAGAATGACTCCATGCGATAACATGCTAGGACTCTTATTGCATTTCAGGGTTCCACCACAGAGGTCGGTGCTGACAGTGATAACCTTGGGTAACCAGTCTATCAGCAGAGGTCCACAATGATCAAGAAACAATGCCAGCATCACCTTACCAGTGCTGGTATGGCATGATTATTTTCAGTCTGGAGAAGGACAAAGAAGTTTCCACTGCTGACTCATGCATTTGGTCCCTGGATGACAATGCAAGCACCACGACTTTTACCCTCCAACAATATGATCCAAAAACTTATCTCCATCTCCTTCATACTGCATCAGATGTTCTAAGCAGACACCCATAAGAGTTGCCTTCTTTTCGTCATTTCAACTCTTCGGCACCCGTAATGCAGAAACCTTCCAGTACTCCAGAACTTGCATGATGTGGTGATGCACATATTCGACGTTGATGCCAAAGTGTCACACAATGATCAACCTGCACCATTTGATCCTCCTTGGCACGTGTCTGGGTCCGAAACGTGGATTCGAAAATTGGGGCATGCCAAGTCCTCAGTGCTGTTCCTACCCTCTTTGAATCTCTTTTACCAGGCACTGCTGTACGCTGCAAAGAGTCATCGCCATACACACACTTCATTAAAAAATGAATGCATACTGTCTTGCACCTTCTGCGCACGGAAACTGGATGATGCAGTGCTGTGCTTCATTGGACAAATCTGTGACAGTTCTCCCCTGTGCAGACATTACTCAGAGCACTCTGCAGATAATGTATGCCCATCGTGGTCACTAATGACCAATGTTGGATGGCACAAGAATGATCAACCTTACATTACACATAACCCAACAATATGTGTTGTTTGCTTATTTTACAACAAACATTATATTTTTGTGGTGGTTCATACAACAAAATGAGCAAAACACTCAAACAATGGACCTCTTCTCCAAGAAAACTTATAGATGTTTCAAAAGAAGTTTGCTGGTGAGGAATGCAATTTTACTGCTAGTACAGAGTTGTTGCATTGCTGAGAAAAGCTTCATAGAGTGAGGCAGCTTAATATTTGGGGGGAAATATTACTGGCACTTTCAAAATAATTTTTGAAATTTACAGAACAACTTCACAATGATATAAAAAATTAGGGGTTAACACAAGAACAGATCTACAATTGTGACAAAACCATCTTAAATTTTAAAATGCTTCCTTAAAAAACACAGTCTTCTCACAAAGAAAATCCAGATTTTAGCAATAAAAGCAGTAAAAAGAGTGGCAAGTAATGCCTTTTGTTAATTCCTCTGAATCTAACAAGACAGGCAATGTACGTAAAACGTAACATTGAAGCGTGTTCATGAAACCACTGCTGCCGTGGAAAGCAATAACTATTATATAATCCAAGTCTGCAGCCTTAGTTATCCAGCATGCAATGTGCATTGTCTCTATTGCATTGTCATCTGTGGCCTATCTGGCTCCGCCATGTTTGTTAACATTGTCTCATAAACTACACTATTTTTGGAAAAAGTTATTGAACATGAAATGTGTGTTTTGATTTCACCTACAATTTGAGACTGAAAAATTTCTCATACTAAGTAGAACTGAGGAAGATATTATAATAAATATATGTAGGTCTTCATGTAAAGTACATGTTATTCTCGCAGATTTCAATAGAAGTTGAATTTTCTATAAGATTTTTGAAAAATACTCAAATTTAATTAAAATCCGTCCAGTGGGAACTGAGTTGTTCCATGCAGATGTATGGATGAACAGATGAATGGATGCAAGGAAGCTAATAGTTGCTTTTCGCAATGTTGTAAACGCACCTAAAGTTGGGGAAAATATGGTTTTTCTAGCATCAAATTTCCCTAATAGTGTCCACTAAATACATCTGCATAGACTTTCGTATTCACCTACAGAAGTTACTAAAGAAAGACACAAAATGTCAGAAAATTTGAAGCAATTAAATACATTTTGGTTAGACGGCACTATCTTGGGAGATTCTGAGCAAATCTCTGGTACAATCCTGCAGGCAAGTACTTGAGGGGGAGGAGGGGGG
>Ga0268261_10000289_pt1 | contig 30840 bp, 37 predicted proteins | sample TergutNc150P1_FD_190353 | JGI IMG/M metagenome (GOLD analysis project Ga0268261, IMG submission 190353) | Nasutitermes corniger P1 segment gut microbial community from laboratory colony in Florida, USA - Nc150 P1 (SPAdes) (version 2) | ecosystem: Host-associated > Arthropoda: Insects >... | reverse complement strand
GACCGTCCTCCGTTGTTTTTTCAGTTCCCTGTCATAGTGCGACTTGGAAAGGCGCAGGTAATCGACGCCGTTGTTTTTAATTTTCTCGATATGCATAATTCCCGTTCCAATCCTATGTTGATATATGTATATTAATTATATCAAATAATGAAACGGGTTTCAACCCCTAAAACCCTTGATATCAGATGTTTTTCGACAGAGTTTTTTCGGAGCCGGGTGTAAAACTCGGGTCGATGGTTTTACAAAGGATTTGGGTGCCTCTTAAAAGGCTGCTATGAAGCATCGTTGCCAGAAAGGGGATTATTGTAGCATTCACCTTCCGGGGCATGGATTTGAAGGGTTTGGTGTGGTATAATTAGGATAAAAAGACGGGGGTGCATGGAATGGACATACAAGAGTTGAGCGATGAATTGACGAGGCGCCTGTTGGGTATGCCTAAAGCTGGGCTTGCGGGGCTGCTCGGGTTCATGGTGGATCATAGTTATGGGCTTAGCAGGCTATATAAGGAAGAGCATGGCGAAAAAGGGATGGCTGTCCTTGAGGAACGGGTCAGGGAGGTGTCCAACCGGTCCAAAAAGGGCTTGATCGAGGAAATCCAGTCCGTCTACCTGGCCTACCCGGCAGCGGCCTTATGGCTCATGGGGCAGTTTTTTGACTTGAACGGGCCAGACTTAAGGAAAATCAGCGGGGACTCGGTGCCCTTGTTATTGGAAAGCCGGCTTGAACCAGGGTTTAGGGTGCGGCAGTTATGGTTTTTTATGGATTTATTGTACCAGCAGGCAGCCAGCGGGCAATTTAAATATGCCGTATCCATGGGGACGGGGCTTTATTTTTACGTCATCAACCATGAAAAACATTACGACGCGGCGGATGTGGAAGACTTCGAAGGGCTATTGTACGACTTTTTTGAAGGCATGAAATGGCAGCTTGAGGCGGACAGTGCCCAACGGGATGCCCTGTACCAAACCGTTTCAGGCCAGTTGGAAAGAAACCGTGGGGTGTACCCGGCGGCCCATTCTAAAAAAATCCGGTCGCTTGCCCGGGTGTTGAAAGCAGTTTAGCGAGGGGGTAAAAATATGAGTATCATCGACCAAAGGCAAAGCGTGCGCAAGTTCAATGGCACACCGGTTGAGGCGAAAAAGGTTGAACGCCTCATTAAAGCCGGCATGGCTGCGCCATCATCAAAGAACAAGCAGCCTTTCGCCTTCATCGCCATTGATGAGGAGGGGCTGATTGCGGAATTTTCCAAGGCCCATCCCAACTGGGCAGGGCTTAGTACCGCCAATAAATTGATTGTTGCCTGCGGGGACAAAAGCAAGGACGGGCGCGATGCCCAGATGCTCATGGCTGTGGCCGCTGCCATCCAAAACATCCTCCTGCGCGCTGTAGAGGAGGGGCTTGGGGCAGTTTGGGTGGGGATGTACCCGGACGGGGTGCGCATGGGTTATGCCAGTGAAAAGCTCGGCTTGCCTGGACATATCGTGCCCGTTGCCATCATTGCGGTAGGCTATAACGAAAACACCCGCCCAAAAATCCGGGAATTTGACCCAACTAGCATCCGCTACAACGGATGGGGGCAATAAATGGAATTGGCCGCCATAACCTTCCATCAGATTTTTATGATGGTCCTGCTGTTGGGCCTAGGGCTCTTATGCGCCAAAGCAGGCATCATCGACGCCCATACCAATAAGAAACTATCCGCCCTGCTGACGAAAGTGGTCACCCCGGCAGTGGTCATTGTTTCCTTCCAGCGCCCCATGGAGGCACAGCTGTTAAGGGGGCTTGGGATGTCGGCCCTCATGTCGCTGATGGCATTCGCCATCATGATCCCGCTGTCCCATCTGCTTTTTCAAAAAAAGCAGGGGGAGGGCTATGCCATTGAACGTTTTGCGGCAGTGTATTCCAACTGCGGGTTCATCGGCATCCCCTTGGTCAACGGGGTATTTGGCATGGAAGGCGTGTTTTATCTCAGCGCCTTTATCGCCCTGTTCAACCTGCTCGCCTTCACCCATGGCGCCATGACGATGCAGGGGGGCTTCAATCGGAGGCTGTTGGCAAAAGCGGCTTGTTCCCCGGCGGTCTTGGGTGTCCTTTTTGGTTTTTTTCTATTTTGGTCGGGGATTTCCCTTCCTGAAATCATCCTTGCCCCCTTAGGGCTCGTCGGGAACTTGAACACTCCATTGGCAATGCTGGTGGGCGGGGCTTCCATGCTTGGGATGGATGCCTTGGGCATGCTTCAAAACAAACGGCTCTTTTACATTTGTTTTTGGCGGCTCGCCGCTTTTCCTATCCTGTTGCTGGGGGTTTTTCACCTGGTACCGGCACCGCAGATGATTACAGGCACGGTCTTGATTGCTGCCTCCGCCCCGGTCGCTGCGACGCTGATGATGCTGTCCTACGAGTATGGCAGGGACACGTTATACGCCTCGGAACTCTTTACGGCAAGCACCCTGTTGTCCATGGCGACACTTCCTTTATTAATGCTATTTTTGTAGGCGAAATGCTAACACCCTGTGGCTTGGTTGGAATAAGCTGATAGTATCTAATGGATACTGGGGCGACTGCGATGATATTTATTATTTTTATGATGGTAGTGACGCTATTCATCTTCTGGTTATTGGTAGACTAAGTCGGTTTTCAGATCCCCCTTCCTCTGGTCGGGGGATTTTTTTAGCAATCCCCCAAGGGCATGAATAAAACCCGGTTTTAAGCTCATAATATGAAGTGTACAGCCATTGACAACACGACGTTAGGCATGAAGAAAGGGCGGACGGTATGGAAACCAACAAAAAAAAAGACGAGGAAGAATATGCAGCGGAACTGATGCCTTCCATGATGGATTTTAGCCGCTTCAAGGCGGCTGACAGGCCCGACGATGGGCTTGGCTTTTTCAGGGGTATCTTTTTTGGATCCCTGATGGCAATCCCCTTATGGATCATCATCCACGCCATCGGCCGTTTATTTGGCCGGATATAGCATAAACGCCGCTTTTGGGAATTCCCTCCAAATGGCGGTGTTTTTATATGCCCCGCACCCGAAAACAAAGCGTCTTAGAAAAAAAATCAAAATTTAGGTGATTTTACTGGATAAATCCTCTTGGATGTCGTATAATATATCTATAATGATAATCACTATCAACGAGTTAGCGTATCCCGTGATGGGATTGTCTGGCCTCACCGCAACATAGGGACGCTTTGGACCACCAGCCATGGGATGAAGCGGCCCATTCCTTCAAGACATAATCATGCCCATATCCCCCTTCAGGATAGGGCAGCCACCCCTTTGCCAGCCACAAAGCGGGTTTAAAAAACCGCTTCAGTCACCAGCCATGACTGAAGCGGTTTTTTATCCGATTGCCTATGTCTTGCGACGAAGGGTGGATTAGATGCAGCTGCAGATAACAGCTAACAAGATGAACAATACTAATAGAAAACAGCAGTTGTTTCCGTACATGGTGGGTCACTCCTTTAAGCACCGGTAGCATCGCTACCTGATATATACTATGCCAAAAGGAATTTATTTGTGCCAGCCGGGAAGGGGGAAATAGGCTTAAAAAACCGCTAATCATGTATAAAATTGCCATTTTTCATTTAGCCCCCTTGCCAATGGTTTTGGGGGATGCTATAATAAAAGTGCTTGCTTCAAAACTTTTAGGGGAAAGCAACAATTTATCTTGTTTGGAGGTTATTCAAATGACAGGGACAGTAAAATGGTTTAACGCAGAAAAAGGTTTTGGGTTCATTTCCGTACAGGGTGGCGAGGATGTTTTCGTCCATTTCTCCGCTATCTCCGGTGATGGGTACCGTTCCCTTGAGGAAGGGCAAAACGTGGAGTTTGACATCGTCGAAGGTCCCCGTGGGTCACAGGCAGCCAACGTCATCAAGCTTTAAACCGCAATAAACCAGGCCAACATCAAAGGCAGCTGAAAGGGTGGCTAAAACTAGCCATCCTTTCAGGCAAATTTAAAAACCCGCAAGGCTTGGCGAAAAAAAATTGCCAGTTTGCGGGTTTTTAAATTTGATGAGGAAGATTTTGCAAGAGATTGCAATAGGGGAGTGAAGGAATAATGAAAAAGCTAAAAAATTTCTTATATTTAACGACGATTTCGCTATTGATCATGGCAGGGCTTGTATTAATCATGTCGCCCTGGATAAAAAACACCGTTATCGGGGAAGCTTCCCATGGGCTTGCCATCACGGGTTTTACCCAAAGCGAGCTAGCCTCCAATAATTCGCCGGTTGTTGCGGGCATTGCCTTTGATGACCAGATTGAGGTCTTGGATTTTCAGACCGTACTGACGGGCTTTAACCAAATAAGCCGCGACGACGTTATCGGGGCCATTGCCATTTATGACCTTGGGATGCTCGTGCCCATATTAAATGGGACGACCAGTGAAAACCTCATTGTGGGGGCGACGACCATGATTGAAGGGCAGGTTATGGGGGAGGGCAATTTTGCCCTGGCAGGCCATCACATGAGCGACCCGTCCCTGCTGTTTGGGCCGCTCCTTCATGCCCGTCCCGGCATGGTTGCCCAACTGACCGATAAACAAAACATCTACACTTATGAAATTACCGAGGCTTTCATGATTGATGAAACAGATTTTTGGATCCTTGAAGCGACCGATGAAAGCATCCTGACCTTGATGACCTGCGATGTCCCAGCCGCCACCACGAAACGCTGGGTAGTGCGCGCCAAGCTCATCAGCCAGGTCCCTTATGAGGAAGAAAGCGAAAAAGAGGAAGCCCAGGTGTTTTTCAGTACGCTCGAAGCGGTATCCCCTGATGCCCCTTCCCTCATGCGCTACGCCATGGCCGCACCTGTTGCTTTGGTCCCGTTCATCGTGTTTGGCTCACATGCCATAAAAACTAAAACAACCCATAGCAAGAAAGAGGAATAATAAATAATAAATGATAGACATCCACTCACATATCCTTCCTAGCATCGACGATGGTGCCAAGGACGAACAGCAAAGCCTTGCCATGCTCAGGGCAGCAACCGAGGAAGGGATCCATACCATTGTCGCCAGCCCACATCATCAAAATGGCAGGTACGTAAACGAAGCGGCTTCCGTTGCTGCAGGAGTATCTAAACTGATGGCATTAGCAGAAAAAGAAGGAATTGGCATTAAAATCATCCCAAGCCAGGAAGTGCGCTTATATGGCGATTTGCTGGAGGACTATGCTGCTGGGAAACTGCTTCCCATGGGGCGCTACATCCTCATAGAATTTCCCACCCCCCCATGTGCCCCGCTATGCCGAGCGGCTGCTTTACGACATGCAGCTTCAGGGGCTAGTTTTGGAGCTTCAGGAAAAGGCCTAGCACGTCATCGAGGGCAACCTGTTTTATCCAAGCTCCCCAACGGCGGTCCTCCAGAAAAAAATCCTCGGAATCTTTTAAAAACGCACCAATTGCCCCATTGCCTCATAGGCTATTATCAGGTAACAGATTACTAAGAGGTGATGGCCATGCAAAGCAATTGCAATGTTATCTTGATTTTGTACATCATTTTGGTAGCACTCTTCAAAGCCGCTCAATGCTGTTTCGATTTTTAACAAGGATGCTTGGGGGTTGCCCCAAAGCCCCCCAAAACAAAAATTGGCCCAGGAACTTACCCCTGGGCCAATTTTTGTTTTTTTGGGGGGTGCAAACTTTTCAAGGGGGGCCAACTCTGGTATAATTAAGGGAAAGACAGAATGAAAGCGAGGAAAAGACCATGTTTTTTGAGAATGACTATTCTGACAACATCAGCGGCTTAAAAGCCATCGAAGCCCAGGAAGTGGAGCAGCTAAGGGAGGATGCCTACATCTACTTCGGACGGGAAACCTGCCCATATTGCCGGGAGTTTGCTGACCAGTTCCCAGAAGCTGGCGTGCCCATCCATTACGTGGATACCCAAAACACGATGTTTGACGAGAAACTTCAGGAAATCCGCGACAAATACGATGTGGTCACTGTGCCGACTTTTATCCGCCGAAGCGCCGACGGGCAGTTCAAGAAGCTTGACCGGGACGTGCGCCAAACCATCAAAGACTTCGTCGCCGGTTAATAATCCAGGCCCTAAGGAAAACTTTTTCCCTCAGGGCTTTTTTTTAGGCCCTCCCACATACGCAAATGTTGAATCCCTCATAGGATATTACGAAGCGGCCCTGCCGTTTGAAATCTTGAAAGAAGCGTTCCTATGAACAAGAAAAAAAAGAAGCATCCATCCAAAAAAAAGACTTGGCTGCAAAAAAACCGTTCCTGGCAACGGCTTAAAACCGAGTGGTGCGAGCTGGATTACACCAACAAGCTGATCATCATCATTGGCGGGCTGGTGCTTTTTGAACTGATCCTCACCGTTTTCTTTTATCCCTGGCTCTCTAACGAGGAGGTCAAAAATTTTGGCTTTTCCGCGGCGTTCCAGTCCATTTTAGGGTCTATTACGGGTTATATCATCGGCGGGATGAACCGAAGCGGCGTCAATAAACCTAAAAATTTGCCCCAACCCAAAGTAGAGGATTTGCCCCTTGTCCCAGGATCCCACGACACTGAGGAGGACTGCCTTTTGGATGCCCGTACCATCCATGAGGCCCGCTACATCCAAAGCTCCATCATCGCAGGCATGTGCATCAGCTGCATCCTTATCCTCTTCGTCGCCACCGCCCTCAAATGCACCTATTACGTTGAGGGGATGATCCAACTCCGGGACCTGATTTCCACGTCCATCGGCTTTTTGATCACCACCGTGCCCCCTAAGAAAAAATAAAAAATGCAGCCCATCATAGGCTGCATTTTTAAATTTATTTTAAGTAAGCGGTATTTATCCAACCCAGTTCCTTGCCATACCGCACATAATGCCACCCGCTATATTCGCCAATCAGTTTGACGCTTGCCCCTTTAGGTAGGGTCGTGATGATGGCAGACCCCGTCCCCGGGTCTTTTCGCAAGTTGACAGCCGAAGTGGTGGTACCCGGGATTTCGAAGCTTTGGGCATATGCTGAATTGATCCATCCTTGCTGTGAACCGGCTTTGACGTTGATCCAGTTTTCGTAAGCATCCACCACTTGATAGATGGTCCCCGCAGGCAGGGTGGAAATCACAGCCGTATCGGTCCCTGGACCTTTTCGGAGATTGACGCTTGAGGTGGTTTTGCCATAAGTACCAGTAACGGGCGCCGGTGAATTCAGCGAGTTGCCAAAGTTGGCGAAGTATTCCACCCCAAGGCCATGGACGTTGGTCAGGCGGCTTAAGTCCAAATAGTCGTCATAGCCGCTTAGGTGGCCTTTTTCCGTGTATTGATGGATGTCGCAGATGATGCCGGGGTCGATGCCATCATACGTCCCTTTGTCGTTGCCCCAGTTGTATTTCGGAATCCAGATGCCGTCGAACTGCCCGGTAGACAAGTTGAAGGTGTCGTATTTGTCAACGGAAATATAAGCCCCGATTTTCACATCGTCCCGGACTTTTTCGCGAAGCTCAGATGTGAAGGCTGTTACGATTTCATTCATGTTGCTGCTGGTTTCGGCTTCCACGTCAATCCAGTATGTGGGGATGTCGTATTGTTTCGTGCGCTCATAAAACAAGTCTGCCTCGGCAATGGCCTCTTGGACTGTTGACGCCTTGAAATATTCATAAACGTTGACGGGGATGCCACGTTTTTGGAATTCCTTGATATGGGTTTGGTAGGCCCTGTCCATCTTCGTCCCGGATTGGACCCGGACAATGACCATATCAATCTGTTTGGCAATCTTATCATAATCCATCTCAGATGGGTCTTGGTACTGTGACACGTCAAGGATAAGCGGGGCAGCCGGCGATGCCGCCTGTGCGCCTAGTGGTGCAGCCAAGGGAAGTGCCATCAAAGCAGCACCCATCATTGCAGCCTTATAAAATCGTTTCATGTCATCACTCCTCATATAAAAATAAAAAAAAACACTTATGCCACTGGGAACGTCGAATCGCTAGGAAACACATTTCGTATGTGGCATAAATGTCAGTGTTGCTATTTTACCAAAAATAACGCCGGTGCGCAATAGAAAATCCCATCCAATTTGTGGAAATTATTCTAAAACCTCTGCATTACGGGAAAGAAATAGGGGAAATTAATTCATCAAATCCTAGTTGTTGGCTGATAAGCCCCTGCTGGGACAGCCATTCCATGGCCAGTTGGACATCTGAGGGTTCTGGCAAGGCGTTATGGGAAAATACAGGGAGCACGAGGATGCCTTGGAGTTCTTCGGGAAAGCCCGTCCGCTCAATCACCGAGTCGATGTATTCGCTTTGGGGCGTATTGTTCAAATAATCCACCGCCTGGTCATAGGCGGCAAAAAAGGCCCGCAGCTGCTCTTCTTTTTCTAAGATGGCTTCCGTTTTGAACAGGGTGATGAAGGGGTTGAAGCCCATGCCGCTACTAGTAGCGATGCGATGAAGTCCTGCTGACTCCCCGACCGTTGCAAAGGGCTCTGGGATGAGGAGGCTGTCCGCTTGCCCTTCCCTGACCATTTCAAGCCGTGCGGGAATGGCAGCCACCTCCACCTGGGTAATATCCCCGGTTCGAAGCCCGGCAGCTTTTAGCATCAAATCCAAAACCATCTCGGTTGCAGTGTTGTAAGAAATAATGATGGACTGCCCCTTAAGGCCCGTCGTGCTGTTGCCCAAAAGGATGAATTCGCCGGTCGTCGCCCCGGTTGCCTGGACATCCAAGCCCCCTTCCCGGTAAAGGCCCAGTGCCACCAAATCGCCGATGATGCCGTCCAGTTCCCCAGCTATAAACGCCGCATCCCGGTCCGCCGCCGAGTAAAATGGCTGGAGTTCAACGGAAACCCCATGGGCTTCAAAATAACCCCGCTCTTCGGCAACGAGCATGGGAATGGCGTCAAGGGATGGCATAATCCCAAACCGGATGGTATCCGGCTCCTTCCCGCATCCAAAAAGCACCACAAGCGCTATTAATGCAAAAATCAGTTTCACAGGCCATCCCCCCTTGCTAAACATCAAAATTTTGAGAAAACCCACTCGATTAATGGGATAATGGGTTAACCGCATCTTTTTAAGCCTATGCGGGCTTTAAGCTAATCTTGACTGAATTGGAGGGAATGTTAATGTATTTTACGCTTTCTGACATCAAACGCCAGGCGAAAGGGATTTAAGTTTGCCATCCAATTTGGCAAGCATTTACCTAGCTTTATTCCTGCACCCATACATCGAATTGGCACGGACAGCATTTTACCATCAAATAAAAGCGGATGGATAGTCGGGCCGCCTGCCCATCAACCATAAAAATCTCACAGTTTGGATTTTCCAACTGTGAGATTTTTGATTATATTGAGCATCAAAAGGAATAGGCTTTCATCTGCCACGAGATGCAGGGTATCTGTGCGGGCGCAAGAAGGTTGCATCCTTCAACATTTAACTCCTCAACCCACGGCCCTTATTGATGAAATGAAAGCACACCCCATACAAAACGGTGGTAAAAAGGGCAAGCACCCCAAGGGAAACCCAGATGGAAACATCCTCCATCCCAAGGAAACCAAAGCGAAAGCCCGAAATCATGTAGACAATCGGGTTGATGCGGGATACCGCCTGCCAAAATGGCGGCAAAATCGAAATGGCATAAAAGACCCCGCCAAGATAGGTCAGCGGCTGAAGGACGAAAGTGGGGATTATAGACACATCATCAAAGCTTTGGGCAAAAATCCCGTTGAACAGCCCCGCCAGGGAAAATGTGGTGGTCGTCAGCAACAGCGTGGCGATGATAAAGCCCCAGGAATAGACGTGAAGGGGGACGAAGAACAGGGAAATGGCAGTGACCAAAGTCCCCACCAGGATGCTTCGGCCCATGCCGCCCAGCACAAAGCCCCAGATGATGATGTGGGTCGGCACAGGGGCAACCAGCAATTCCTCAATGTTTCGCTGGAATTTTTGCGAGAAAAACGACGAGGACACGTTTTGGTAAGAGCTGGTGATGATGGACATCATAATAAGCCCCGGCACGATGAACTCCATGTAAGACACCCCGCCCATGTCATCAATCTGGGAGCCAATCAGGTTCCCGAAAATAATAAAATAAAGGCTCGTCGTAATGACCGGCGGCACCAGGGTCTGCACCCAAATCCGCATGTAGCGGTGGGTTTCTTTGATGGCAAGGCTTTTTAGGGCCGTATAGTATAGGTTAAACATGGCGCTCCTCCTTCTCCGTCAGCTTCAGGAACAACTCTTCCAAGCGGTTGGCCTTATTCCTCATGGACAGGACCTGAATCCCCTGTTTGGACAACTGCGTAAATATGCTATTGATCCCTTGGCTCCTTTGAACCTCCACTTCCAGTTTCTTAGGCTCCACCAGCTCGGCTTTAAAGCCCTCCAGTGAGGTTTCGGGGTCTTGGTCCAAATCGAGGACAAAGGTTTCGGCGTGAAGCTTCGATAACAGGTTTTCCATGCTGGTATTTTCGATGACCTCGCCGGATTGGATAATCCCGATGTTGCGGCATAGCATCTCCGCTTCTTCCAGGTAGTGGGTCGTCAAGATGATGGTCGTCCCGTTCTCGTTGAGTTCCCGTAAAAAGTCCCACATGGCCCGGCGCAGCTCGATGTCGACCCCGGCGGTTGGCTCATCCAAGATCAAAAGCTTTGGCTCATGCATGAGGGCACGGGCAATCATCAGGCGCCGCTTCATCCCACCGGAAAGCATCCGGGCACGGGTTCCCCGTTTTTCCCATAAGTCGGACTGTTTCAAGTATTTTTCCGCCCGCTCAAGGGCAACAGCGCGGGGCACGCCGTAATAACCAGCCTGGGTCACTAAAATTTGCTGGCAGGTTTCAAAGGGATTGAAGTTGAACTCCTGTGGCACGATGCCAATCTGTTGCTTGGCACGGACAATGTCCGTATCAATATCGTGCCCGAATACTTTTACCGTCCCGGCGGTTTTGTTCACAAGGGATGTAATGATCCCGATGGTCGTGGATTTCCCAGCCCCATTGGGGCCTAAAAGGGCATAAAAATCGCCCTCCTGTACTGTCAAGTCAATACCTTTAAGGGCCTGCACGCCTGTGGCGTATGTTTTTTGTAAGTTTTTGATTTCCAGGGCATAAGTCATGGAAACATCACACTCCTTTATGATAAGCCATGCCACGAGTTTAAATAAAAAACGGGGGATGGCTCGGTTTAGCCTTTCGGATTCATCACCATTTAATAATGGCGAAAATCCCATCGTTAAGTATTATACCACGAAAAATGTAAGAAATGTGAAAACAAGCCGTGTTTTTTTACATTTTCCGACAGGGAACCGATTTTATGATGGGCGGTATCCATTATGTCACCAACGGAGAAAAAACTGCCTGCTTGCGATTTTGTCACTTTCGGCATAAGTTATATTAAGCCAATGAGGGTTGGCTGGAAAACGAAAAAAGAAAGGTTTGGTTATCATGTCATTTGGTTACAACAACGGGGGATTCTCCTCCATCTTGATTTTGTTCATCCTATTGGTCGTCATCTTTAATATCCTTTAATCAGGTCCGACACCACCACTTAAAAAAGGCATGGCACCTCGATTCCGCCACGGTCCACGAAGAAAACGATAGATGGCACTTCTCATAAGAAAAAACACTTGCAGGCTATCCGGCAAGTGTTTTTTTTTGCGAGGGGGTATTTATTAAAAATGATGATGGTCATCAATGTCATTAAAATTCCCATCGCGGTGGTTGCGTAGTTCTCTTTCATTAAACTCATCTTCAGCGAACTCGGTCCTTAAAGAATGGTTGGATCGGCGGTCAGAAACATCATCATCGCGTCGGCTTCCACGACCGATAGCAGCTACGATTGCAATTGCAATCACCGCAATCGCTAAAGTAAAGAGCAGCCCGACCGCTCTAAAGAGCATGGGACCGAAAACCAGGGCAGCGACTACTAGAACAATCCATTTCAAGACTTTCATTTTTAGTCCTCCTGAGTGAAAAATCAACTACATAACTAGTATGGGCAGGGCCGCAGGCTTTTATGCAAGAAATTCCTAAAAATTTAGCCGGTTTTAGCATATCCCCGCAAAAGGATTTGTCGTATGGGCGGTTTTGGATGGGATTGCTATGTTCTTTTGCTATCTTTGGTCGAAAATCTCATAGGGGGCAGGGGCCTGTGGTAGAATTAAACCAATCAATTACCTGGGGAGGACGACATTGTGACCATTGACTTTCAAACATCCTATACGCTGGACCTGCTTCACTTCATTGACTTGTTGATAACGGGAGGGGCGGCAGAGGTTTCCGACGATTTGGAGCATTTCCGCGGCTTTTTGAGCCATGAGGGGGACCTAAGCATCGCCCACCTCCAAAAAACCCTGAAATTTGGGCAAAGCCTCCAACAGCTTGTGGCGCCCTTGCTATTGGCAGATGCAGAATTCAATAAACTGAGCCTGCCGGAACTTTTGATTTCAGGGCGCTATTTGGTCAATAACTATAAATCCACGCCCGCTTACCAAAAAGCGACCTTGGCGTACCAGCGCTTCCTGCAAAAAGAGGCACTTTCGGTTATCGCTTCCTTGGAGCCACTGGTCCTGGACATGGAAAAAGGCGGCTTCAAGCATTATTGGTTCACCACCCACCTGCCGATGCTCAATATGTGCGTGGGGGCATACAAGGAGCGCTTTGAGTGGGATAAGTTCACGGCAATCTTGGGCAAATGGGGCAGCGGGACCTTTCAAATTTACGTGTCGCCCTTGGCTAAACTAGACTTGGCACAGTACGGGATCAACCATATCGTTGTGACTTACGAGCCCTCCTGCCGCCGCATCGCCCGCCAGCTGATTGAGGCAGTGGTGGAAGAAGCCATCGGCAGCGTCTCCTGGGGCCAGTTGGTGGGGCGCATCACCCAAAAAGAAGAAATCCGCAAAGTGAAATTCTGGGGGCAGACTGTGGTGGATTACGTCCGTAAAAATGCCCGGCTTGCTTTGGAACTCCTGCTAAAAGAAGAGGCTGGGTTGATCCACAATGCTTCCCAGCAGCTATTGAACATGGAAATGGGCAGCTACCAGCTGGCGCAGCTCATCTATGAGGACATGAGGCAGTCCCCGAAAAACCAGCAATCCATGGCAGAGTATTTAGGGCGGTTGTTTGAGCATGCCGATTTGGACGGCTTAAAGGATTTAGGGAAGTTGAAGGTTGCATAGGAACGAAAGAGGACCTTGGGACAAAACCATCCCAAGGCCTCTTTCATGTATTTTTGTCATAAATAGCAAGCAACACTAGAAAACCCAAAAAAAAATTTCCGTGGTAATTGATGAAAACCAATGTCCATTCCCTTCCCCAAATTGATATCCCCCAAAAGTTGTGCTATAATTTTTTAAAGGGGGAGGCCCGGTTTTGGCTTCCCCCTTTAAGGAGGTTTGCAACTATGTATGACATCATCATTATCGGAGGCGGGCCGGCGGGACTTTTTGCCGGGATTTTTTTGGCGAAGAAAAACCTGAAGGTGGCCATCCTTGAGAAAAATAAAACGGCAGGCAGAAAGCTTATCATGTCCGGGGCCGGCAAGTGCAACGTGACCCAGGCGGGAGACATCAACCACTTTTTGGAGTGCTATGGGAAGAATGCTAAATTCTTAAAACCCTCCCTTTTATCTTATAACAACCTGGATTTGATGAAATTCTTCAAGGACAGGGGCTTGGAGCTCATTACCACGGAGAAGGGGAAAATCTTCCCGAAATCCATGAAATCCCGGGACGTCCTAGCCGTCATCTTAGGAGAAATCGAGAAATTGAAAGTCCCCATTTTAACAGAAACGTCGGTGACGGGCATTCAAAAAAGCGAAGCCGGTTTCAGCATCCTGACCACGAAAGGCACTTACGGGTCTAAAAAAGTTGTGTTGGCAACGGGCGGGCTGTCGTATCCGGTCACTGGGAGCACAGGGGACGGGTTTGTGTGGGCTAAGTCGATGGGGCATAAAATCGTGCCCACCAAGCCGGCACTGACCCCGCTGAAAATCAAGGATTATGCCATGGCGGACATGTCGGGGCAATCTTTCACAGACCTTGGCTACACCTTGTGGCGGGACGGGAAGAAGATGGGGTTTTTCCATGGCGATTCCCTGCTGACCCATACCGGCATCAGCGGGCCGGGGATCATCAACAACTCCCGCTTCATGCAGTCGGGGGATGTGCTCAAGGTCAATTTCGTGGGCATGGACCCAGAGGCCTTCCGTTCCCAGTTTACCAAAAAACTGGCGGAAAACGGCAAGGCCCTGGTCAAGGCGCTGGTGCGGGAATTGCCACTAGCCAAACGCTTCGCCGATAAAGTGGTGGAACTGGCAGGCATCAGCGACGATTTAAAATGTGCGGAACTGAAAAAAGACAGCCGCCGGCTGCTTTTGGATATTTTATGCGAGTACGAAATGCAGGTAAAAGAGCTTGGCGGCTATCATGTGGCCATGGTCACGACGGGCGGGGTGTCCATCAAGGAAATCCATCCCAAGACCCTGGAGTCCCGCAAGGTACCGGGCCTTTACCTCATCGGCGAGGTGACGGACATAGACGGCGACACGGGCGGCTACAACATCCAGGCAGCGGTGTCCATGGCCCATTTGATGGCGAAAAACTTAGTGTAAAACATGCCTCGGCCTTTTGGCTTTGGCATTTTAAGGTAACGCTATTTTTTGCATTTTCCTTTGGCGCGGCTGGCGTTGGGGACTTTGGCGACTTCCACAATTTTGCTGTCAAGCCTTGGCTCGTAAGGCATTTCGTTGCCTTCGGCATTTTCGATGAATTCGATGAAATCCGCATCTTTGCCTGATTTTTTGGACATTTTGATCACCTCAAGCTTAGTTTGCCACAAAGGAGTGTTTTTATGAACGAGGATAACCTATATTTTAAGTCCATTTCCCGGGAATTGGCGGTCTGGGAGGCGAAAATGCTAAAACCCCCGGGTGCTTATAGCCGGATTTCCAAGGATGCCCAGTCCCGGTTCAGCTCCCTCATGCCAAAAAAAGTGCAGCGGGTCATTACCCTGGCCATGAAGTCCTTTATCGAAACGGTCCTCGGGGCTTCCAGCTTCTTTACCAGCACGCTGCCTGCCCAAAACCCGACCCTTGCGGAAGGGGACTTCATGGTGGAAAAAGCCTATGGCAACTACCACAAGACCGCCATCGTACAGGGGGTTGGCTTTGGCATGGGCGGCCTTCTCATCAACCTGGCGGACCTGCCGGCGCTGTTGAGCATCAAGGTGAAATTTTTAGTCGACTGTTGCAAGCTCTATGGCTTTGACGTGGACAATAAATCCGAACGCATCTATATGCTTTATGTGTTCCAACTGGCTTTTTGCTCCGAGGAGCGGCGGCTTGAGCTTTACCCCATCATCAAAAACTGGGACCACGCCCCCCATGATGCAGACCTCGACTGGGAAAAACTCCAACTGGAATACCGGGACTATTTGGACTTCGCTAAAATGCTGCAATTCCTGCCCGTGGTGGGGGCTTTTGCCGGAGGGGCTGCTAACCATTCGCTTATGAATAAGTTAAAGGTGACGGCCATGAATTGCTACCGGATGCGCCTGATGGCAAAGGGGGCATAGCAGCTGCACATTCCTTCAAGGGCCTAAATCAGCAGATTTCCCAAAGTGCCATTCATAATCCCTGCATCTTCGTCATAGATTGTATAAACATGTTTATGAAAGGGATGGGGAAAATGTCTAAACACAAGTTCAAGGAATACAAAATTATTTTCAGCCCCGACGATAACGAGGTCAACCTGTACCGCGGGCAAGGGATCATTACCTTCGGGATGGAAAATGTCATTGAGGCAAGCATCAAGATCCTCAACCGCTTGGAAGAGGAAAAAATCCGTGCCCAAGAGGCTTACCATAGGCTTCAATCAGAAAACAAACAGCTGAAAAACCTGATCATCGAACTTGAGGACAAGGTAGATGCTTTGGAAAATGAAAATGTCTACTTGCGCGTGGGCGGGAAAACGGGCAAACAAGAACTTACAGAATAGGGGCTGGCGGGCGGACGATTCGATGTCCGCTTTTTGTTTGTAAGCCATGGCCAGGGGGCTGTTTTAAGGAAATTTCGGTCGCAAACTTGACAAAGCATCCAAATAATGTTAAATTAGAAGGGATGCAAATGTTTAGAAAAAGGGGGTCAAAGCATGGAATTGTTAGTATTTAATGAACGGCTTATGCAAATCCTTGAGATTTCGGATTTAGATAAGCGGGACAGCAAATTGGCTAAATTACAGCAGGACATGGAAGCATATTTCGGGATTTTATGGTTTGAAAAAATCATCGAAAAGCCGGAGCACCAAAAAAAAATCAAGCCAATCATGGAACTGTACCAAAAAATCATGGACAGCCGCCAGTAAAAAGGACAAGCAGCGTCAAAGCGTTGGCTTGTCCTTTTATATTTCCCAAAATCAGGGGAGGAATTTTATGAGCCGCTTGGCGATTTCTCGGCTGTGGTAGGCATGCCCTTCCACGGATTTCAAGGAGGCGATCCCGAAAATGGAGTTGGTCACAAAGGCTTCGTCGGCTGCAAGCAGGTCAGATGCCGTAAAAAAGCCCTCAACGCAAGGGATGCCGGCTTCGTTAGCCCGTTTCAGGAGGTATTGCCGGGTAATGCCATTTAAAATGCCTGTGCCAAGGTCGGGGGTATGCAAGATGCCGTCCCTGGCAAAAAACAGGTTGCTGACGATCCCTTCCGCCAAGAAGCCGTCCTGGGTCAAAAAAATCCCCTCTATCTCCGTTTTGGGCCCGATTTCCGCCTTTGCCAGTATGTTGTTTAAAAAATGATGGGATTTCATCCGGTAAGGGCCTTCGGGGGTATTTCTGGGCGTATCCAGGATGACCCCGGATTTTTCCGGCACCGGTATTTGGGAAGCCAGCGGTTTCATGAAAATGATGGTGGTAGGGGAGGCGTAGCCTTCAGCGGGCAGCCCAACGGGTGCCGCGCCCCCTGAAACATTCAGGCGCACATAGGCATCCTCCAAGCCATTGAGCCTAAGCAGGTTGTCAAGGATTTCCCGGATGCTCTCCTCGGTATGCGCCCAATTGATGGCTAAATCCTTTAAGGATGCCCGCAGCCGGTCCAGGTGTTTTGTTAGCAAAAAAGGTTGCTCGCCATGGATGGGAAACGTTTCAAACAGCCCCACCCCATATAAAAAGCCATGGTCAAACGGGCTGATGACGGCATCTGCTTCCTCAATATAATCCCCGTTCAAATAAATCATCATAAGCCGTGTGCCTCCAAGAAGTTGCGAAGGATTTCCTTGCCAAACCGGGTCATGATGGACTCGGGATGGTACTGCACCCCTTCAACGGGCAGTGTTTTATGGCGGATGCCCATAATGATGCCGTCCCCGGTTTCAGATGTGATTTCTAGGCAGTCCGGCAGGGACTCCCGCTCGACGACCAAGGAATGGTAGCGGGTCACTGGCATGGGGGAGGGCAGTCCCTTATACACCCCTAATTTATCATGGGTAATCTGGGATACCTTGCCATGCATGGGCTCCTTAGCACGCACCACCTTGCCGCCAAAAGCCTGCCCGATGGCCTGATGCCCGAGGCACACGCCGAAGATGGGGATTTTTCCGGAGAAATGCTCAAGGACATCCATTAGGATACCGGCATCATTTGGGGTTTTCGGCCCGGGCGACAAAACGATGCACCCGGGGGCAAGGGCTTCGATCTCTTCCAGGTTGATGGCATCATTGCGCTTGATGACCAGGGTTTGCCCCATTTCGCCCAGGTACTGGGCCAGGTTATAGGTGAACGAATCGTAATTGTCGATCAGCAAGATCATAAAGAGCCCTCCCTTTCGTCGGCCAGTTCCTTGGCATGCCATAAGGCGCGGGCTTTTTTCAGGGATTCGGCGTATTCACGTTTTGGGACGGAGTCGATGACCACGCCGGCCCCGGCCTGGATGTGGGCCATGCCGTCCTTGGCCACTAGTGTGCGGATGACGATGTTGAACTCGGCATCTTCGTTATAGCCAATCCAGCCGATGGCCCCCGTGTATAAGCCCCGGCGCACAGGCTCCAGTTCCTCGATGATTTCCATGCAGCGGATTTTCGGGGCCCCGGTAATGGTCCCTCCGGGAAACATGGCATCTATTGCGTCATAAACGTCGTATTCGTCCGCTATTTGGCTCGTGACGTTGCTGACGATGTGCTGGACGTGGGAGTATTTCTCGATGGCCATCAGTTCGTCCACATGGACGCTCCCGTACTGGCTGACTTTGCCCAGGTCGTTTCGCTCAAGGTCGACAAGCATCACATGTTCTGCCCGCTCTTTTTCATTCTCAATAAGCTCCATCGCCAGCTTCAAATCTTCCCCGTCATTTGCCCCCCGGGAACGGGTGCCGGCAATAGGGCGGGTGCTGAGGGTTTTGCCTTCTTTTTTGATGAGCAGTTCCGGCGAGCAGCTGACCACTTCCATATGGCCCAGTTTTAAATAAGCCATATAGGGGGACGGGTTCAGGCGGCGGACTTGTTTGTAAATATCAATAGGCGGGGCCAACAGCTTTTCAGACTGGCGCACGGCCAGGTTCACCTGAAACACATCGCCGGCTTTGATGTACTCCTGGATGCGCTCCACGGCCTGGCAAAAATCGTCCTCGCCAAAGGATACCCCATGTTCTGGCAATCCCTCTTGGCGTGGCCCGGTGGCTAGGGCAGGCACAGTTTCCCACTGGCGCTGCCAATCATCCAAAAATCCTTCAGGGTCAGCTTTGCCAGCCGTGATGAGCCATAACTGCTTTTTGTGTTGGTCATAAACCGCCACGTCGTCAAACACTAAAAATTCCAGGTCAAAAAGGCCCAGGTCATCATGTGCGGTTGGAGGCAGTTTTTCAAGGTAGCGGACGTAATCATAGGACAGGTAGCCCACGGCGCCGCCGACGAAGGGGATGCCCGGGATGATTGTGCCGACGTAGTTTTCTTTCATGTAGCGCTTCAGGGCGTCCATGGGGTTTCCCTCGTGGGACACGGCCTTGCCCCCTGAAACTTGCGTCGTCTTCCCGTCTTTTCCTGTAAAATGGGCGACCGGGTCAAACCCTGCCAGGCTAAAGCGCCCCTGCCTCCCGCTTTCCAGCAAAATGTGCCGGCTAGCAGCTTCAGCCAAAAAAAGATATTGCTCAAAAAAATCCCGATCGTAGGGCAGGCTGCGCCAATGGATCTCTTTCATAAAACCACCTCACTCTAGTATGGTCAATCCCTTCCACTAATTATAACGGATTTTGACGGAATTTGGTAGTTGGGTATTTTACTTTTTGCCCTAAATCCGCTATAATAAAAATGGCAATCAATTTTGACAGCCCTTACATTCGGAGTGGATGGCTGCCTGCACATCTTAATGGGAGGTTTTATGATGGTTAAAAATGTTTACCTGACTTTTGACGACGGCCCGACTGGATACACCGAGGAAATCCTTGGGATTTTGGATTCCCATGGGGTGAAAGCCACTTTCTTTATCTGGGGCAATCTGGTGGAAAAAAAGTACGAGGGGACCCTAAAGGCGTTAGTGGCAAAGGGACATTTCCCAGCGCTTCATTCCATGACCCACGACCTGGACCTTTTATACAAGCAGGAAGGGAGTGCCGAAACTTTTTTGGCCGAGATGCTAAAACTGCAATCGCTTTTGCTTGATTTGACGGGGGTTGAGAGCAAACTTTGCCGGGCCCCTTATGGCAGCTCTGGAAATTTTACGAAAGCACATATTGATAAGTTGCTTGGCGCGGGGCTCAAGTGCTGGGACTGGAACGTGTCGCCGGATGACTGGCTGGAAGGCACCACCAAAGCATCGCTTCTAACCCGGTTAAAAGCAGCCACCGAAAAGGAAAAGTCAGCTGACCTGGTTGTCCTCCTCCATGAGATGCCCGCCACCGTAGAGGCTTTGCCCGAAATCATCGGTTACTACAAAGGATTGGGCTATCGCTTCAAAGTGTACAGCCCATCAGGACATTTTCCTGTCAATTTCCAGGGGGAAGCACGGCTTTAAAACTTAAAAATTAGAAAATTCCCTAATATTAGAATGAATGGCCGCCGCCTCGCATAGGATTTAATCAAGCAAAGGGGGCGGTTTTTTATGGTGCTGACCGATTTGAAAAAGGGCCAGGAGGCCATCATTACAGAATTTATTGGCCTAAGCGACAGTTTTAGCCGCCGGCTTTACGACATGGGGATTTCCATCGGGAGCACGGCAAGGCTTCAGGATGTGCTCAGTTTTGGGCGCCTCTACCTCATCAGCGTGGATGACGTTGATTTTTGTTTAAGGTATTCCGAGGCCGCCAAAATTGGCGTTTCCTTGGCCTAGGGGGTGGGGGAAATGGAACTTTTGCTCATTGGCAACCCGAACGTGGGGAAAACCACCCTTTTCAACCAGATGACAGGCATGAACGCCCAAGTGGCCAATTGGTCTGGGGCTACCGTCGAGGGCTTGCCGGCAAAACTTATCGGATCCGATGTGACGGTGATCGACCTTCCGGGCACATATTCCCTCACCCCATCAGGGGCGGATGAAGGGGTGGTGGCCGAGGCCATGCTTGCAGGGGGCTTTGATGGGATCATCAACATTGTGGACGCATCTCGCCTAAGGCGCAACCTCCATCTTAGCATCCAGCTCCTCGAAGCGGGCAAGCCCATGGCCATCGCCCTCAACATGATGGACGAACTAAGCAGCCGGGGGCTTAAGCTTGACGTGGAAAAATTCCAGGAATGCCTCGGGATTGAAGCGATTCCCGTTGATGCCCGTAAAAAAATGGGAACCCAGGGGCTTTTGGCGAAGGCTTCATGCTTAAGCCCAGTAACTGATTGGAAGCTTTACTATGGAAAAATCCTTGAAGGGGCGATTATGGACATCACCCGCATCCTTCCTAAAACTCCAGAAAACAAACGCTGGCTGGCCATTCAGGTGCTGGAAAACAATCCTTGTGCCCTTGACCTTTTCCCCCATCTTCGGGAGGCATTCGCCGGCATCGTGGAACGGACCCAAGGGCAGGTCGTCAAGTCAGGGGAGGCCCTTTCTTTAAAAGGGGCGATTTTTAATAAGCGAAGGGCGTACATAACGGAAGTTTGCAGCCATAGCCTAAGCAGGACGGGCCTCCCTAAAACGGGGCAAAAAACGGTCGACCATGTCCTGACCCATCCCATTTGGGGGCTTGCCTTTTTCTTTGCCGTCATGTTCTTGGCCTACACCCTCACCTTCGACTTAGTGGGCAACCCCTTGTCGCAAATGTTTGAGCGGGCCATCAACGAAGGCATTGTCCCCTGGGTCCGGCAAGGGATGGCCCAAGCTGGGATTGTTCCCGGGACACTGGCCTCAGAAGGGATTTCCCAGGGAATTTTAACTGGCGTCGGCGGTGTCATCGTCTTTTTGCCACAAATCCTCATCTTGTTTTTTTGCCTGTCTTTAATGGAAGGGACCGGCTACATGGCGCGGGTGGCCCTGGTCATGGATGATGCCTTTTCCCATTTTGGCCTAAATGGCAAATCCATTGTCCCCCTCATTACTGGGTTTGGCTGCAATGTGCCTGCCATGATGGCCACCCGCACCATCAAGGACAGGGCAGAGCGCATGAAGACCATCGCCATCATCCCGTTTATGTCCTGTTCGGCCCGCTTGCCGGTTTACGTCTTGTTTGTAGGCCTATTCTTTCCCAACCATCAAGCCTTGGTCATTATGGGGCTGTATTTGCTGGGCATGGCTGTCGCCCTTGGGGGTGCCAAGCTTTTGAGCGTCACTGCCTTTAACCGTCCCCAAGAGCCGTTCGTCCTGGAAATCCCGCCATACCGGATGCCTCAGCTAGGCCTAGTGTTCAGGCAGACCATGCAAAAAGGGCAGGACTTTTTGCAAAGCGCCGGCAAGTTCATTATCTTGGGCTCGGTGCTGATGTGGTTTTTGCAGTATGTGGGGCCAAATGGGGTGGGGGTACCCAACCATGAAAGCTATTTGGCGCATGTTGGTGGGTTTATTGCACCGCTATTTGCGCCCCTTGGGCTTGGCAGCTGGGAAATTGCTTCAAGCCTGGTGGTCGGCTTTTTTGCCAAGGAGCTCTTGGCTTCGTCCATGATAGTCATTGCAGGCTCTGAAACGGCCATTGCGGGCATGCTGACCCAGGCCCAGGCTTTTGGGTTCTTGGTTTTTTCCCTGCTTTACCTGCCTTGCCTGGCCACCATCGGCATCATGCATAAGGAAAGCAAATCCGTGGTGACCACATTCAAGATGCTTGCCTTTGGGTTCGGCGCTGCTTACCTGGTGGGCTTCTTGGCCTTTCATCTTTTCCAGTTTTTTTCCTAAAATCAATGGCAGATGCTCAAATTTTTGCGGCATCGCCCTTTTTTTCATGGTATAATGTTGGGAAAAGCAACTAACAGGAGGATGAGATTATGTTTGTCAAACCGCAATTAAAAACCTTGAACGCTTATGTACCGGGAAAAACCACGGCGGCCATCAAAAAAGAACATGGGCTTGGCCACGTCATCAAGCTGGCTTCCAACGAAAATCCATATGGTGCTTCGCCACTTGCAATAAAAGCGTACCAAAATTTTACGGATTTTAGCATTTATCCGGACGGTTCGGTGCTTGCCCTTCGTGAAAAGACGGCAAAATTTTTAGGGGTTGAGCCAAATCAGCTGCTATTCGGGGCGGGTGCCGATGAGGTGATCCAGATGGTGAGCCGGGCAATCCTTTCAAAAGGTGATAACATCGTGCTGGCTGATGATACGTTTATCCAATACCGCCATCACGCTGTCATCGAAGGGGCTGAATCTAAAATTGTCCCGCTGATTGGGGGAACCCATGATTTGGAAGGGATGCTAAAAGCCATCGACCCGTTTACCCGGATGGTGTGGGTGTGCAATCCCAATAACCCGACGGGCACTTATGTGAACAGCCATGCGCTGGAGGCCTTTTTGCACCAGGTGCCGGACAATGTGCTGGTTATTTTGGATGAGGCCTACCTTGAATACGCAGTAGCTGAAGATTTCCCTAAATCCATCCCTTTAGTCAATAAATTTAAAAACCTGTTGATCTTGCGGACGTTCTCCAAAGCTTATGGCCTGGCGGCATTCCGCATCGGTTATGGCGTGGGGGCAGGGGAGTTGATTGCTGGCTTTGAAACGGCGCGCCTGCCATTCAACACAACGGCCCCGAGCCAAGAGGCAGCCATGGCTGCCCTCGCAGACCAAGGGTTCGTTGCTCAGTGTGCGGCTAAAAACCGTGAGGCGATGGCTTTGCTAGAAGGCTTTTTAAACAAAAAAGGGATTGCCTATTACCCATCCCAGGCCAATTTCTTGTTTATCCCTTTAAACAACAGCCGTGAAATTGCCGCATTTTTGGAATCAATCGGAATCATTGTCCGCCCATTCCCAACGGGCCTTCGTATTTCCATCGGGACAAAGGAAGAAATCTCTGAGCTGATTGGGGGCTTGGGGCAGTGGTTTGGGAAAGCCGTAGAAGGTGTTATCAAATAGCAACCTGATGACTATCTCCTAAGAGATTCACAAATAACAAGAGGGCCTCCCGTTTTCCGGAGGCCCTTTTGTTTTAAGTCATTTGATTTTTTTTAGGATGCCCACCAGTTTTTTGCCCGATAAAAATGTTAAAAGCGATAATGCGGCTATCAAAGCAATGGCAGACCAAAGGTGGAGCATTGAAGCTATGATCAAAAATCCGGACAGGACCGAAATGATGAAAACGAGGCTAAAAATCAGGGGCAGGACGTCCATCGTCCCCATTTCCAATTTACTGGGATCGCCCTCTTTGCCGCCGGCGATTTTTCGTACCAGCCGGTTGATGATCAAGGCAAGGAGCGCGGCGTGGACCGATACAAGGGCAAGGCCCGCCCACACAAACAACAAGGTTGGATTCACAACACTACCTCCATACAACATGCGACCTATACTATAGTCTATGGGCATTGCCCGTGTTGGTGACTGCTGCTTTTTGCTCGAAATGGCGCTAGGGGTGTCAAAATGTAGCGGGATATGGTAAAATGAAGGTTTGAAACAGCTTAAAGGGGGGAATAGCCATGGAACTTGCACAAACAAACAACACGGTCCAAACCAATAGGCCTGTCCATTTCATCAGGCACTTCTTAAATTTGAAGCAGGCCATCAGCAGCCATACAGCTGGGGCTTACGAACGGGACATCAAAGATTTTTTTGACGTTTCTGAGGTTGAGGATATCAGCCTAAAAGACGTGCTGTCCGTGGGGATGAGCGAAGCGGAGCACTGGCTTTTGGAGCTTATTGGCAGGGGGTTAAAGCCGGCAACTATCAGCCGAAAAATTTCTTCCCTTTCTTCTTTATACCGGTGGATGCTAAAATACCAAGACAACCAAACCGGGAAAACCTTGCTTTACTATAACCCTTTCGCCAATTTAAAGGACGGCAAGCCACCCATCGGGGAGACTGAAACCCCGTTTTTGACCAAAGAAGAGTGCCAGGTCCTTTTAGGCTCGTTTGACACGGGGACGCTTTTGGGGCTAAGGAACAAAACCATCCTTTCACTGGCCCTCACCACCGCCTTGAGGAAGTCGGAAATCATCGGGCTGCGCCTTGGCGACATCAAGAAATCAGGGCCATACGATGTGGCCAATGTCATCCGCAAGGGGGGCAGGGGCGACCAGGTTAAAATCCAGCCACCTGTTTTGGCCCTCATCCAGGAATATGTGGAAAAAACGGGCCGGGACTTTTTGAAGGACGCTCCTACCCATTTATTCCTGGGGCATTCCCCCAATAAAAAAAACGGCGGCAAGCTGGATCCCAGCACCCTCAATTATATGATCAAGGCAGCCTGCAAGCGGGCGGGGATTGAAAAAGGGATCAAAGTGCATTCCACGAGGCATACGGCCATTACCCTGGCTATTTTAGGGGGGGCAACCATTGAAAAGGTGCGGGACTTTGCGGCCCATAAAAGCATCGCCACGACCAACCGCTACATCCACTCCATCGACCGGTTAAAAGACAACGCCGGGGATGCCATCGGCTTAAGCCTTTAAGCCCTGTCATATTTTAGGGCATCTGGGCATAAGATGTCTTGTGGGGGGGGCTTTATATGGGAGTCCTTGATTTTACGGGCATCGCCATCGGCCTGATTACCTTTTTGATCATCGGCGCCTTTCATCCGCTGGTCATTAAAGGCGAATACCATTTTGGGGTGAAAATCGGCTGGCTGTTCCTAGTTTTTGGCATCGCTTTCGGTTTTTTTGCTTTATGGGTCCCTAATGTGGTGGCTTCTGCTACCTTGGGGGTCGCTTCCTTTTCTTCCTTTTGGTCCATCGGGGAAGTCTTTGAACAAAGAAAGCGGGTCGCCAAGGGATGGTTCCCTAAAAAGTCAGGTAAATAGCATAAGCACGGCGCTTTCGGCCGTGCTTTTTACGTATAATCCTGTGTGAAATATCCATCCTAACAAGGATAACCAGTTAGGGAGGTTGAACAAATGCCAAAATTTTACCAAAGAAAAATCAGGGGCTGGCGCTGGGGACTTGTTGCCCTGGCTTTGATTGCGGTTGCCTACGCTGCCACCCACCCGGCGCAAATTTTCGCCAAAGATAAAGAGGCTGGGGGGCTGGCTGGCATCAATGTGGGGCAAATCATCGACCAAAGCGGCCCAGTCGTTTCCATCCTTTACCCCACAACCGAAAACGATGCCGTCAATGCCCAGATCAAGGAGTTTACGGACAGCCTTTTGGATGGGTTCATGAAAGCGTACGGCGGGGAGGGGGAGGCGGCTTTTTACGTGACCTTCGATAAGTTTTGCTTCAACGGGGACATTGTCAGCTTCCGCTTCAACACGCTGGCAGCAACGGATGCCTTAGCCCATCCTGCGGCATCCCAATACGCCAAAATCTTTGACCTTAAGACCGGCGAAGAAACCCCTCCCTTGTCCCTTTTGAATGACCCGGATGATTTGGAGGGGTTTTCCAAAATGGTTTATGAACACTTAAAGGGACAAGAGCCATTTAAGGACAACCCAAATGAAATGGAAATGTTGTTTGAGGGGACGGCCCCAGTGCCGAAAAATTTTCGCAACATGGTCATCGACCATGAAAATCTTATCGTTTTGTTTGACGCCTATCAGGTTTCTTCTGGTGCGGCCAGGGTTACGGAGGCCAAAATCCCCCTTGAAAACGCGGAACCGTTTTTAGCCCCGAGGTTTCACAAAGCCAATGCTTCGGCTGCCGAGGAGCCAACCGGCAATGCCATTGCCAAGGAAGAAGAAAGGCAGCAGCCAGCCAAAGGCGGCTACAAAGCAACCGACAAATTGGTGGCGTTGACCTTTGACGACGGCCCCAGCCCATTGACGACCCCGAAGCTGTTGGATTATCTCAGGGATGCACAGGTGAGGGCGACCTTTTATGTGATTGGCAAAAATGCGGAACATAATGAAGGCCTCATCAAAAGGGCTTATTTTGAAGGTCATCAAATCGGCAACCACACCCTTGACCACATCAATTTAAGGCGGCTCGGGTCAGACGGGATGGCGCAGCAGGTCAGCGGTGCCGATAATATCCTCAAGGGGATGCTCCGCCAGGAACCTTCCACTTTCCGCCCGCCTGAGGGGGCTTATAGCGACGAAGCCCTGGCTTATTTAAATGGCCGTCCCCTTGTTTTATGGGATGTGGACCCGGTGGACTGGATGCCAATCAACCGGGACCCGCAAATCGTGTACCATAACGTGGTGGATGCGGTGCAGGACGGTGACATCATTTTGCTCCACGACATTAGGGAAACCACGGTCGAAGCGGTCCCCCTCATCATCGAAAAGCTAAAAGGGGAGGGCTATGTTTTTGTGACGGTGGATGAGCTTATCAAGCTTCGGGGAAATCCAGATGACTTGATTATCCGTGGGTATCCAAATCCAGGGCTTACCCCATGACAGCGTTTTACAAAAAATCCTCAAATGCTAGACAAATGTGGATTTTCTGTGTATAATTGAGTTATGTTGGAGAATTGGAGGAATGGATCCGTGCGTATTTTGCAAGTCATCAATAATAACGTTGTTAGCGTTTCCAAATCAGGACAGGAGCTTGTCTTGATGGGGAAAGGGCTCGGATTCAAAAAAAAGCCCGGCGATAAAATAGATAAAAATTCGGTTGAAAAGGAGTTTTTGCTGCGCGACAAAGCCGATATGGCAATGCTTAAGCAATTATTGGCCGATATCCCTTATGATTGCGTGGAACTGGGGCAAGAGGTCATCGCTTATGCCCAAACTGCCCTGGGGATGACCATCAAGGAAGGGACTTTGGTGTCTTTGGCTGACCATATCGCCTCCGCCATCCAAAGGAAAAAAGAGGGCTATGAAGTCCGCAATGGCCTGCTCCATGAAACGAAGCTGACGTACCGCCGGGAATATGAAGCGGGGATTTGGGCGCTTAACCTCATCAAAGAAAAAATGGGGGTCGAGCTTTTGCCCGACGAGGCAGCCTTCATTGCCATCCATTTGGTCAACGGGGCCAACGACCAGGATTTGGGCACCATATTGAAAATGACGGAGCTGATCCAGTCCATTTATGACATCATCACCGACCATTTTTTAATGGCCTTTGACGAGGAGTCTTTGGATTTTCACCGCTTCTTTACCCATTTGAAGTTTTTTGCCCAACGGCTTTTTGCTGGGAAATCCATTAAGGACGACGATGACTTTTTATACCAGGCAGTGAAACTGAAATACCCGGAGGCGTATATTTGCGTTGCCAAAATCAACCATTTCTTAGCAAAGACTTATGATTACGAGACCACCAAGCAGGAATCCCTGTATTTAATGATGCATGTGGCAAGGTTGGTGGAAAGCTCCAAACCTTAAATGACCCATATTCCCCTTCCAAGACGCATAGGCTAGAAGGAAGGGGATTTTTCTCTCCTCTTTAACAAGAGAAGCCAGGAGGATGGAAAATGGCAACAGAGGTTTGCAGCAATTGCAATGGGGAAGGGCAAAGCAGCTGGAATGGCCCCCATGGCAGCTTTGGGCCTTATGAATGCCCGGACTGCGAAGGAAAAGGCGAGGTACAAACCCCATAACCCATAGCCGCCCCAAGTTTGGGGCGGTTTTTGCATGGGGGTCCCGCCTTTAGCACACATCCGAAAAAATAGTTTAAAAAATTCATTGAAACCGCATCCAGTAAGCGTTATAATTAGGGTAGCTTTTATTTGGAGGAGATGCATATGAGGAATTTATTCAAAGAGTATGGTTACCCGCAACAAGAAATCGACCGCCGCACCCAAGAAATTTGGGACACGTTGTTTGAGGGGCCGGAAGATGAGAAAATCTATTATGAGACGGAGGAAGGCTTCGGCTATGTGATGGATACGGGGAACATGGATGTGCGCACGGAAGGCCAATCCTATGCCATGATGCTTGCCCTGTTATACAATAAAAAAGAGGTCTTTGACAAAGTCTGGCAATGGACGAAAAAATACATGTACATGGATTATGGGAAGCACGCCGGCTATTTTGCCTGGTCGGTTGGCCCGGATGGGGAGAAAAATTCCCATGGCCCGGCACCTGATGGGGAAGAATTCTTTGCGGCGGCGCTTTTGTTTGCTTCTAGGCGCTGGGGCGATGGCGAAGGAGTCTTGGAATACTCTAAGGAAGCCCGCCAAATCCTTCACGACGTCATTTACAACGAGCATCCGATGTGGAACCATGACAATAAATTGATTAAATTCGTGCCGGAACTTGAATTCTCCGACCCATCTTACCATGTGCCTTTCTTTTATGATTACTTTGCCAAATGGTCAAATGAGGAAGACCGCGGCTTTTGGTTGGATGCTGCGGCTGCCAGCCGTGAATATTTGAAAAAAGCCATGCATCCAAAGACAGGGCTTAATGGGGAATACGCCGATTATGACGGGACGCCTAAAGAGTTTAGGGAGCACCACCATCTTTTTTACAGCGATTCTTACCGCACGGCCCTAAACGTTGGATTGGACAACTCCTGGCATGGGCCAGACGAAGTCCTCACACAGCGCATCGATGCCCTCCAGGAATTTTTCAATGTGGCCCATGCTGAGGACTGGGACGCCGTGTACACCTGGGATGGCCATAAAGTCAGCGGGGCCGATTACAACATGGACGACAAGGTCTTGCACCCGGTCGGGTTGATAGCCACCAACGCAGCGGCGTCACTGGCTGCTACGGATGGGCCAAATGCCCGTGCCCTGGTCCAAAAGTTTTGGGAGACGCCCCTTCGCAAAGGCGACCGCCGTTATTTCGACAACTTCCTGTATGCTTTCAGCTTCTTGGCCCTTAGCGGGAATTACAAGCCATTTGAATAAAGGAGTGATGGGGCAGTGCCAAAGACCGGCACAGCCCTTTCGCCCGTTTAAGGAGCCAACAGGGTTATCATCGTTTCCGCGCATCAGGCGGCCTTAAAAGCTGCAGCCATGTGGTTTCGTTTCCCAAAATAATTGGGCCTTTTCCTTCCAAAGCTGTAAACCTGTTTGAGTTCTTTATCAAAAGCGATGGATACATGACTATAGGGTTTTTTCGTGTAACACCCAATGAGCTTGGAAGCCACGCTGCTTGTTTTGGTCAAAACGATGTAAATTTCCATGATATTGCCCCTTTCACATTTTTTATACAAATTGAATCGACGACTAATTGTACCTTATCCCAGCAAGGATGCAAAGGGCATTTAGCAGGAATCCCCCCAGGGCTAGGGCTTACGGGGTTTTCAAAAAAGCAAAGGGATGTTATAATAGACCTCACCCAGCCACTCATTCTAATTCTGGAGAGGTCGAATGGAAGGGTTAAAATTCAAGGGCTTGGGTTGCAGGAAAGTATTTGGTGCAACCAGCCCGTCAGGGGGTAAACAATGGTAAACGTTGAAGGAAAATGGGTCCTGGTCACCGGGGCAAGCCGCGGGGTCGGCCGCGAAATCGCCATCTACATGGCAAAAAAAGGGGCAAATGTGGTTGTCCATAGCCGCAGCCTGACAAGCACGGCAGGTTTGGTCGAGGAAATCCTTGGGCATGGGGTGGACTGCTTTTCCGTTTCATGCGAACTGAGCGACGAAGGGGCAACGCGGGAAATGGCACGCAACATCTTGAATAAGGTTCCCATCGATATTTTATTCAACAATGCAGGCGTCCAGGCCAAGCCGCAAAAAAACTTTTATGGTCTTGATTCCGATGCTTTCCTTTGGAGTTTCAAGGTCAATACGCTGGCACCCATGATATTGATTGAGGAAATGCTTCCTGGCATGCTTCGCCGTGGGTTTGGCCGCATCGTCAATGCCACCAGCGGCATCTGCAACCAGCCAGAGTATTCTTCATATGCAGCCTCTACGGCTGCCATCGACAAAATCACCCGTGACCTGTCATCAAAACTTGCGGGGACCGGTGTCGTCCTTAATATGGCAGACCCGGGTTGGGTAAGGACGGATTTAGGTGGACCGGATGCCTCAAACGATGTAGCCACCGTCATTCCCGGAAGCGTCATCGGCGCCTTCGTTGAAGAAGAGGAACTGCAAGGGTCTTGGATTCCGGTGCAGGCATTTAAAGGGATGGAGCTTGAAGAAGCCCTGTCCTTGGCGCCGTCTTTGGTCAGCTAAGGCAAGCCACATTTTTCAGGGCTGGCACTCCCGTGTGCCAACTCTTTTTTTGTGTTGGAGCTTTTAAAAAATTTCCCACAGCCGCCCTTTTATGATATACCCCGAGTTTTACACCCGGCTCCGAAAAAACTCTGTCGAAAAACATCTGATATCAAGGGTTTTAGGGGTTGAAACCCGTTTCATTATTTGATATAATTAATATACATATATCAACATAGGATTGGAACGGGAATTATGCATATCGAGAAAATTAAAAACAACGGCGTCGATTACCTGCGCCTTTCCAAGTCGCACTATGACAGGGAACTGAAAAAACAACGGAGGACGGTC
>Ga0268261_10000288_pt1 | contig 30850 bp, 17 predicted proteins | sample TergutNc150P1_FD_190353 | JGI IMG/M metagenome (GOLD analysis project Ga0268261, IMG submission 190353) | Nasutitermes corniger P1 segment gut microbial community from laboratory colony in Florida, USA - Nc150 P1 (SPAdes) (version 2) | ecosystem: Host-associated > Arthropoda: Insects >... | reverse complement strand
GGGGGGGGGGGGGGGGGCTGGCTGGCTAGCCAGTCCAGGGACCCAACTACGGGATTAAAACAAACTGTAAACGGGCAATACACATATGCTTCGCTGAGTATGAGTCCATACAGCAAGCGTCCCACACACACACATCATCTTGCCACCATCACCACCTCTCAAGAACTCACCCTAAAAACCAGAGCACAAGGGAATCGCCAGGGCAGGGAAAAATTTATTTTGCCCAAGGCCACGTAAAAAAAAAAGAGAAGGGACCAGGGGGTGACTGGACCGGGATCATGACCACCACTGGCCCTCCACCGGTTACCAAACTATCTGCAAAACATAACGAATTACTCCACGGGCATAACACCACTGAGATGTTTTCACCTGTGTGTTTGGTGCAGACAGAGCATTGCTATTCGTCATTAAAGAACATTTGAATACTCAGCAGCAAAAGTTCTTGATCTTCTTTGAAAGTGGTGCCAAAGTTATGGACTGGGTTCATAATGTGTTGAGCATTCTCTGCAGGTTCCTTCCTCTTAAAGCCTAAGAACTGATTTGAGAGCATTTATATTGATAGTTTTAAAGTGTTCATTGGACACAACGTGGCTATCAGCAAAGGATTTCAAAGTGGTTGTTAGGATCATGTTACCCCTTTTGATTAGATATTTGTGCAAACTGGGGTTTTGAACACTGAAATAACAGATGGGCAATGTACATGTAATGTAACATTGTGGCACATTCACATATCAGTGTGTTCTGTTTGTATTGTTGAGGTACATGTTGCTGGCAACAACAAAACATACTTATGTCTTCATGTAAAATGTCTGATGCTTTTAGCCGATTTTAACCAAATTTGGAGTTTATCAACAGATTTCTTAAAAGTCACCAACATCAAATTCTACGAAAATCGTGCAGTGGTAGCTGTGCTGGTACATCCAGATGTACAGGCTGACATGACAGGGCTAATTAGGCACTTTTTGCAGTTATGTGGTCATGTCTTAAAAGCTCAAACCATGGGGTGAGGAGTGGGCCAGTCTGAGGGATTTATGGTAGACCAGGTGGCACTGGGATGTTTGTTCTCAAATACTCAAGTACTACAGTTTTTCCCTGTCTGTATCATTCCATAGTGATGCTCAATACTTATCTTGCAATCATCTACCAAGAGTGCTATACAGTATTAGTGATTGACAGAATTATAAAATAAAACACTTTCTGCTTTGACTACACTGAAAATGATGGCAGGAAACTCATCCTAAACATTGTTATCAAATTGCCAGTCAACATGGCATTATATACCAGAAGACTAATATTCAAAACACTTCCACTTTCTCAAAGTGGGAGTGACTAAGAACTAAGAAATGAAGAAATAAGTGTTGCAATGTCTACGGTTTCCCCCTGCATTAGTCTTCTTTGCTGTACAAAGTAACTAACATACCACTTGGCGAGAACAAAGAAGGGTGTGGAAGATTTGGCTTGTCAGTGTATTAACTGCTCTGCAGGCAAGATGCACAACATGCTTCCTTGAATTAGTAGTTGAAACACATTGTTAGAATAATATGAAATTGCTCGGTGGCCTGCGTTTTTAGATTTTGTCAAGTACTTTGTGTGTTGTGTGTATATAGGGTGGAAATGCATAACGACGGACTCTCAGGGATGGTAGAGGGAACTTTAATGTTGAATTTCATAATACAGTTTTATTTCAGAAAAGTGTGGTTTGTATGGGTATCAACCTATATAACAGGGTGTCAGAAAGTATTAAAAAATTAGATAACTTTAAACTCTTAAAAAAAGAATTAAAATCCTTACTATTGAGCCATTCCTTTTAACACTCTTTACAGTCTTGAGTGAAGTTGGTTTGTAAGGTATTTTTGTCAGCTTCATCAGATCACTATTATGATATCACACCATGATATTGTGTTGTACTGGACTGTGTATGGTAATCATTGTTTTATTGCACCATATAGATAACTGCTTCATGACTGTTACAGTTTGAGACTTTGTAATGTAGCGTTGGACGAGTCCAAGGTTGCATTTGTAACAATACAGAGGTATAATAAATGAATAAAATGAATTACATTAAGGATTTTGAGAGAAGGACTTTAACGTCCGGAAATGCCTTGGTTGCACGAAGTCGAACGTTGACATCACACCCGACATTGTTGATTGTCATACTTACCCCTCCTTCCCCTAGCCATTGTTAGTGCCGTATGAACTAACGTACTGCGACAGCAGTGCGCGTTTAGTTCATTTATTGTTCAGGTGGCTGCATGTGTGGTAGTTATGTATCATTTCAGTTGGATGGAATTGACTGACATGCACTTTGCTTACGGTGCAGCGAGAGGAAATGGCAGAGAGGTTTGTTGTATTTATCAATGACATTACCCAAGAAGACATTTGCCACATCACACAGCATCACATTCACTTCCATTGTTCATCATCTTCGAGAGAGAGGAACTTTTAAGACCAACACTGCACACAGATGAAGTGTCCAGATAAATGTACTTATTCAAATGCTGAGGCACAAGGTATGACTCAGTGACGTGGTCTTCAAGAGTATGTGCCAAGCTGTTCACAGCAAACTATACGAGATGATATCCGAGTAGCATACCATGTGGATTTTTCTCTACCAAATTGTGGTGTTGTGGATGGGAGTCATTGCCCTTCTCTTCAGCATTGCAGGTATAACCGCGCAAATTGTAGCCAGAGATGAAAAATGCCTATGCTGTTTGCCTTCACCTCATGGCCGTGAGAAGAATGCAACTGTTGCTCATGAATAACTTAGACACTGAAGAAATAATTGCAGCATTCTCACATCCCATTCTTGAAAGGAGTTAGTAATGAAAGAACTTCTTTTACTGAAAGTCTTCATGCTTGCTTGTGAAGTGTCTTTCAATATTACTTTCTGTGCTGTCAGCTACACTGTCACTTAATTAAACACACACATTTGTTTTAGTATTAAAGATGTACATATTCTCCCTTTTTTTATTAAAATTACACACAACCATTCCCAAATTTAACTTTGAGACCACTGCACTGAAGAATTTTTATTTTCCTCCACCACATACACTCAAATACCATTAAAATTTTTGTTTGCATCACAAAAACCACAAGACACAAACCCACAAACGTCTATATAGGCATAATAATATTCAGGATTGGTGGGACCTAAGTGTACTACAAAACCTGCAGTTGGAGAAGTGGGCCTCCAGCTTCAAACTCTTAGAGCACTAAAAGCTAAGGGTTGTCTTGACAATGTGTTGTGTTTCACACTGCATAGATCTTAATTCGGGCATGTTCTTATGCACAGTAAACAGACTGTAAGAAAAATGGTGGAAACATTTAGTGGCTGCTTGTGGTACCTGCAAGTCTTTAGCTTTAAAATATCCCCTTAACAGTACATGCTCAAAATCATCAACAAAGTTATTTTAATCCCTGCAAAGAGCTACCTATAAGACGCTAACAGTCAGATTTATGACAGGGTCACTTGGGAATATGTAAAGTGGTGGTCAGTTGCCTTCCATTGTTTCCCATGTAACAGGTGGAATTGATTTAGCATTTTATCTTGGCTTTGCCAGGGGAAGTGTTCAAAGAATTTTTCTCATTTCAAGCATCTCCATGGACAACATAAAACTATGTCATGAGCTATGGGTTGAGTGTGTCTGTGCTAGTGGAGCAGGAGTAAGTACACAATCAAGGAATGTCTGGATTGACTTAATGCTCCACTGCATTGATCCATGGCATTTCTGATCATAAGTTCCTTATCTAAAACTCCTTAATTTGGCCTCTGCTACCATCCCTGAAAGACTGCCGATGTTATTTGGTTTTGTCCTGTGTGTGTGTGTGTGTGTGTGTGTGTGTGTGTGTGTGTGTCAAGGAGAATGTTGTGGGTGGGACATGCAGCATGCATTAGAGAGGAGAAATGCCTGCAGGATTTTAGTATAAAACCTGATTGAACAAACTACTGAGAAGACCTTGTCACAAATGGTAGGATAATATTAAAATTGATTTCAGAGAAAGAGGATGGGAGGCTGTTTAGATTTACTTGGTTCAGGATAGGTTCAAGTGGCATGCCCTTGTAGACCTTCATGTTGCACAAAATGTGAGGACTTTTTTCGCCAAACTTTAGTAGTCTCTGCCGAACTACCCGCTGTGAGAGAGGATTTCTGTCCCCCAGCCCTCTCACTTTTACCCATGTCCCTGCAGTCATGACAGCTTCAAAACTAATGGCGAGAACAGGATAATTGGTGATTCAGTTTGGCATTTGTGTTGAAAAATTTATTGTTTTATTTCAGTAAAGGAATTTGCAACTTTGGTTGTGTTGTGGGTGTTTATTTCCCATGGACATTTAATGAAGCTTAACTTCTGAGCATTTTAAATTGGTCAGCTAAGGAAAGTAAACCTCTTTTTGTTGTCCATCCATTCACTAGAGGAGGTGCTGGAGCTGTCACCCTAGAGAGTGACAGGTAGAAGTGCAGAGAGAACTCTAAAATGTTTTGGAAAGAGAGTAGTTAGTGGCTAGACTGGAAGTTAGGAGTGTCTGGGCACCAGGATGTATTATATTGTTTAAAAAAAAAAGTGACATCTATAAATGAAGAATATTATGAAGCACCTGAGAAGTCTCTTATGCTCCCATAGTGCTAGACCATGCTTCTGATTCTCCCAGTCCATCCACAAGGGTAGGAAGGGGAAGCCAGTATAAGTCCCATTGTGGTGGGTCTTGAACAAATGGGACTTCCAACAAACAGTCACACTTTCTTGACTATTCGAGGACCTGTTAACTTGTCAAAAAGGACTTCTCATCAGATATGGTTTGCATGTGTTACACTTGCTGAACTTTGGAATATTAGCAGGAGTATCTTGTAATGGATTGAAAATTTTTAATAATCTCAGTAACTGTAATTTTGTCTGTAATATCATTTCAGGCTCATCTGAAAAACCGACGAATGGGCACAACATTGAGTATAGTGAACCTAAGTACTTGAAGCTGTCATCAGCTGTGGAACGCATGGAGCTGGAATATTGTGACTTACTACATGTCTGATTATATCTGTACATTGATTGCATTAAGAGAAAGAAGCATTTTGAAAAGGATTATTAAAGATTTGTTATGGAGTGACACTGTCAATTGCCAAGATCATATAGAGAATATTAAAGGAACATGAACCTTGACATTAAACATCTTTATTTGGACTTACCATCCAAGGCACAGTGATAATACAGTTTCTGTAAACAGCAATATTGTGACTTACTACACGTCTGATTATATCTGTACATTGATTGCATTAAGAGAAAGAAGCATTTTGAAAAGGATTATTAAAGGATTATTAAACCCACCGATGCCACTAATTTGTAGTACCTTCTGGATAGCGGTTGGACTTCCACTATTTCCTACCCGGGCAGGTACTATACGTTGTGAGATAGCTATGTTCCTACATACTCTCGTCTTAGCTTTCTCGATCTCAAATTTTGCGTCTGGTCTCGTTGAAAGTTTGATCACAAAGATTACGGTGCTATAGGCAAGGCCTCAAAATGAGTCTTATACGTCAGATATTCCTGTTCATACCAGGTGATTGGGGCATAGTTCATTCATAACTCGAGACAAAAGGAAAATGATTGAAAAGTATTTTATTGGTTTACTTTGTATTTTCCAAATTTATATAGATGAGATAATCAAAACCACATAGATGATCTGCTTCCTTATTGCTAGGCTAAATTCTGATAGAAGATATTTAGGTTGTATAAACATAAGTTAGATATAGTGTAGATTTGTTGAAAATATATGTTATATATTTTTACTAGAAAGATGTAACTCGTATTCTGTCTGTGTTCTGCTGGGACATAAGCTGTGATGAGTTAGATATAACCTAATCCCAAGTATTTGTCTGAATGAATTGTTTTATTAGTTGGTATAGCGGTTCGAGTCCGATCAACTAAAGTGCTACATGGCCACGGTAGAGAGATTACTACACCTGTAGCCACCACGAATTACGATATAGACAGAGATGGCAGTAGTGGTCAGCAGTCTGCCAAAATTACAAATACTGACCTTGTGGCAGCGAAATTTGAGATTGAGAAAGCTAAGACGAGAGTAAGTAGGAACATAGTTATCTCACATCGTATAGTACCTGCCCGGGTAGTAAATAGTGGAAGGCCAACCGCTATCCAGGAGGTTCTACAAATTAGTGGCATTGGTGGGTTCACAACCCCCATTTCACTACAGATTTCAACCATTTTCATATCTAAATGCGAACTTAAAATTTCCAATATGCCAACACAAAATGCAAGTTACACTTATAAAATTATCAAGATTCATTTCAAGTTGTACCAACGCTAACCAAATGTTAATTAGTTACTTTCCATACATTACACATGGTCATGTCTCAAGATCAGAATGCAGACGGAAGTCATAGTATAAAGACTGAAAATAGTTTCTTTGAATGGGTGCAAGAGTTCAAATATTTGGGAACAACCTTAACAAATCAAAATTCTATTCAGGAGGAAATTAAGAGCAGATTCAGGGAATGCTTGCTGTCATTCGGTACAGAATCTTTTGTCTTCCAATTTGCTATCCAAAAATTTAAAGATTCAGGTATACAGAAGTATAATTTTGCCTGTTGTTTTGTATGGATGTTAAACTCGGTCGCTCACATTGAGGGAGGAATGTAGGCTTAGGGTGCTGAGGAGAATATTCGGTCTCAAGAGGGACGATGTAACAAGGGAGTGGAGAAAATTACATAATGAGGAGCTTAATGTTCTGTACTCCTCACCCAATATTGTTTGGGTTATAAAATCGAGAAGAATGAGGTGGGCGGCATGTATCACGAATGGGGGAGAGGAGAGGCGTATACAGGGTTTTGGTGGGGAAACCTGAGGGAAGGAGACCACTTGGCAGACCCAGACATAGATGGGAAGATAATATTATGATGGATCTTCAGGAAGAGGAATGGGGGTATGGACTGAATCGAGCTGGCTCAGGATAGTGACAGGTAGCGGGCACTTGTGAATATGGTAAAGAACCTTTGGGTTCCATAAATTGCGGGGAATTTCGTGAAGCTTCTCAAGAAGGACTGTGCTCCGTGGAGTAGGTAAGTTATGTCAAGCGTTATAATTAATATGTAAAAATATGCCAACTTTAAGTAAAAAAAAAGTACTAAAGTAGCCAGCTGAATTAGTGAACATTATAAAGTGTTCTTAAGGCTTGCATTGTCTGATCTCACAAGCTTTTCGTCGCATTTTTTATAGTTGATAATGAAAATCAAAAAACATGTGATTTGAGGTTTGTATAGTATATTTGGTGAAGCCCGCAGTATTCGGAGATATGACAGTTGTCCTATCCAAGAAACGCATGTCACAAAGTCATGTGGAATTGTAAATAATAACAAATGTTTCGTAGGAGGTTGCTTATTCCATCTTCAGGGCCCAAGTAATCCTTGGGCTACTGAAGATGAAAAAAAGCATTCTCCTCCGATTGATTGTTACCAGTCGACATGGCGTCGTATCTTGGAAGACTAGAATTTTTTCCATAGTTACAAGGGAGTGCACATCTAGGGCTGGGGCGCCCATACAAATTAGTATGTAGCGCTCCAGATGTCAAATTTATTTCCAGTTTGGCATGCGGCAGGACGTACACAGTGCTCACCCTAGTCTCATTATACCAGTCTGAGTAATGTAATTTAAATAGGCATTTTCCAGAAACACGATCGCCTACAGTTTGCATAAGAAATTTAGTGCAGTACCGAAACTACAGATCTGAAGATTGTTTAACTAGAAGTCATCAATCAGTCATGTACGAAAGAGTTGGCTGAACCAGCTGCACACATGCTGTATTCAACAATGTTATCTCCGTCTTTGTTTTCGACAAGGGCGCAATAGCAGGCACTGTGGCGACAGACGGAACTTGGCTGAGGCATCCCCATCGTTTTCAGTCTGTATCGAGCTGTGTGCATGTGTGAATGTGTGTTAGAAATAAGCCGGAATAAAACGAATTTCACACTACAGGCATCGACATACCAAATGCAATAAAAAGTAGAAGACATCATGCAGCATACCCCAGAACTATCCATCCTAAGGCCCTTTGTATCTATCGAACTGATTCTGTTTCAAAATTGCCATGCCCCTCAGGCAACTGTAATGGTCACACAAAAGTGACTGCTCTCAGTAACGGAACATAGAGCGTAGATCATATATCAGTTTGCTCCAACGTAAGCGATCTAGTGATATTAAGTATTTTGATGTGGGGTGCAGGAACGTCAATTTGCTGTGTAACAGTGGTGGTGTTTTTAGTGGGACTCTTAAAAGTGAAATGACTGAACAGATGTATTAAAATGTGACACTGCAGCGGAAATATATTGTGGGTTTGAGGAATTACGCGATTTTCTTCTGTTTACTTCATTTACAGATTTTTTAGGTAACTGACGTGTCAGTTACGTGAGCTGATCATATCCTGCTATATTCAGCAAGAATGCTCCAAAAGGGGACATTTTATGGACTGCATCTGATGCAAGAAAGTGTCGAGAGACGCTACAGGTGTGAGATGAGTTCTTGTTTTTTTTACATCAGCTGGCTGCTGGTTGATTCGTTTATAAACAGAATATCATTACTGAATCCGGTCTGATAATTAATTTCAGCATGTGATAAAAATTGCAGTTCATGTTACGTTTTAGTGGCCCACATAGGGCGGAAAAGAAATAATGGCGCTATCGGTTGTTTATTTAAGGGCGTGTTCCATTTCACTTCGGAGTGGCTGAGTGGTTGGGGAGCAACACAAATGTGTCATCTAAGAGTCTGACCAAGGTAAGCGAAACAGGTATACGTTTCACCTCGCATTCTTATTAATTTCAAAATCTGCGGCAGTTTTCTGGCACAAAATGCATCTTGTATTGTGCACACTGTGAAATGTTGGCCAGGGTTTTTAGTAGGTTTTATATGAACAAATGTATGGATTATTCCAACCCAAAAATTTTGGAAAGTCCATATCCATAATGTAAACAGAATTACCAACAGCATTTTTTGCAGGTTATTAAGCGTACTTAGGGGTCTCTTCTCCACTTACTGCCTGAAGTAAAGTGGATTTTATTATGGGTGAACAAGACTGAAAATCGTCAATTCCACGGTAACTTCTAGTGAGACCCTCATGTTTCGAATTAAAGGCCCTGGTTCTTCATCACAAACGAACGGGCATGACCCTGCACACAGGTCATTCTTGTTTACTTTTTAATGCGACTAATGACTGATGCAAGACTGAGGGAACAACAATCGATATCCCACGCTCACTTACTAAATATCAGTGTTATAAATACGTGTTTGCATATTCAGAATGCGAAGAAAGTGGCCAAAACCTGCGATGCTTTAGTTGCATACGAACATGAGTCAGGATTTTGTGAATCATCTTCAAACTTTGAAGCACAAATTTCTTTTAGTGAATGTACAGAAATTTAATTTCTACCTCAAACTGAACAGACACAATCTCCCGTGCAAATGGTATGTAGGGAAACATCCGCTCTTTTTAGAACAACTCTGGGAAAAATGCCGTTTGTTAAACATTAAAGTAGATGTTACACTTAGTAACTCCTGTGGTTTAAAGGGTTAACTACGGAAGCGTATGCTCCTCTTTAAAAGTTGCACTTCATGCAGTTTGCCTTATTACTGGTTTAGAATCTGCAAGCATTGCAGCGAGATTAACGCACATCCTGACAAGCGGCTGTGTCCGGGATACTATAGTGGACATAGTGACCAGAACACGGGCTTGAAGATCCGCCGTTCAAATCTAGGAAGGGGAAAGGGATTTTTTAAGTGAATAGAGCGAAGGCTGAACACTTTCCACTTAGTGCAGAAGTTAACAAAGAATGGAACTATGGGCCTACTTCCACTCTGCCTATATACCTTCATGGCGTATACAGGAACAATTTCACCATTTACCTCATAAGCAGAATAGCTTGTTAATTAGTTGGTGTTAAAATGGTATTCCTTCTGAGAACTTGTTAAACTATTCTTATGATGAATAATGAAACACCGTTTCTGTAAACTAGAGGGTTGTAATAAACCTTCGATTTATATCATTTCGGATATGATTTGGTGTGAACTCAGCCATCATCAGGGATCTCTTTGGTGTAAAGCATTAGGTATTACTGCTGGTTTTACATTTGTAGCATACATGAGCGAAAAATATGGTATTCCGAAATTATTTTGCCTAAGAGTTACACTTGGTTCAGTATGTGGGAAAATGTAATGTTACAAATTTATTTTTATAAATTTTGTAATGGTTTATTGTGTGACTTCAGTGGGATTTCAATCTGCCTATTTATTTTAATGGGTATCCTAAATTACCATAAAAAATAATTCTGTTTGCCTTTCAGTACCACAGGAATCACGCCTGTAATTAGATTTTACTCCTACTCCAGGTATCAGTCTTTGTTAGTTCCCAATTATTAGGACGGAATGCAGGCCATCAGTATATCAGTTTTATTGGCATTCTGTTTTTGCTGCTAGAGCGATTAGTGTGTTAGACTAGGGAAGTGTATGAAGGTTGCACGTTCGGTATAAACGGCCGAGAAATTTTCCGTGTTCGTTGTTTAATATGTGTGATTAATAACGATCATTACACTATAATTTATTTTTAAAATATAAATTGTGTATCAGACTGGATACACGCTAAGGGAGTTGTAACAGGGGAAACATGCGTGAAGAATAAGGGGTTCGAGTAACTTCAGTGACGATTCACCTGTTTATCTATCTATAACCTGAATAAAATGCTATTAATGTAAATATAAGTGTAAATTACTGAAAGACAGTGCGTGTGTGTGTTTCAGTAAAACGTGTAAGAGAAATATATTAATATGTTCCATCTTGCGCGCATTAGTCAGATCCGTATTATATGAATAACCAGCAAAATACATGTCAATATTTATGACGAATTTTATTCGCAATGTCCTCACCAACTTTCTTCGGTCGCTATTTCAGCCGTACTCTGGCCGATGTTATTATTACAAGAATACAAAAGTACAAATTTGGTTAGCTGTATCGCCGTCACTCATAAACAATTAAAATTATTACCATTTTAGTTAAAATTATATAAGAAATATAAAATAGGTTAAAAATGAGTAATGATTAAAATCTTGGGATTTAAAATTGTTTAGTCTGTCCGGAGTGATGCTTGATACAGTGATGTGGTGAGTTTTAATCCAGCGTGTAAGGCGATGTGTAGACCAATATGATACATCTCTGCATCAAACATCACTCTGCACAGACTAAACAATTTTAACTACCCAGATTTTAACCTTTAAGAACCGTGCGTCATATATATAGGACGGACGTACCGCTACCATCCAGATGTTGCATTTTATATATTTTTTTCAACAAATATAAGTACTGAGTATCTTGAACATGCTGCACACTCTCCGTGTTTCTCTTCAAAATGCCGTTTATTTCATAATGCTACCTTTTTTGGTTCCTGTATTATTCACATTTTACATATAGGGTGTGCTAAAATTTAAATGTAAAACTCCTGTGCCAAAAGGTTAATCATTTCCCATTTTAACCTATATTTATATTACTTCTATAATTTTAACTGAAATTATAATAATTTTAATTGTTATGGTGTGACGGCGACACAGCTAAACACATTTGTGCCTTTTTATTCTTGTAATAATAATAATAATAATAATAATAATAATAATAATAATAATAATAATAATAATAATAATAATGTCACCCTGAAGATGTCTGCGATAGCGGCCGAAACATGTTGGTGAGAACACTGCGAATAAAATACATCATAAGCATTGAAGTGCATTTTGTTGGTTATTTGTATATTACAGAAATATCTTACACCACGGTGCGTAAAAATTGTCAGCTGCAATAGTTCCATAAGAAATTGAATTCAACTTCCTGCCACGAGGTAGAATAAATTCGGACGAAACAATGATCTGACATGGTTTAAACTCTGACCAGCGAGGGGAGACAAATACAAGGATATATCAACATAAAATTTTAATGCCAACGGGCAATGGCATAGCCAGGGTTTCGGCAACCCGGGCTAACAATGACTATGGCCGCCTCAAACGGAAACTTCAAGATGTAAAAAAATTACTACTTTTGTATTGAGTTTACTTTTGCTTAATACAGTAATTCAAAATTGTTTGAACTAGAAAATTTGATTTTTTTCCCTTAAAATATATATATATATATTTTTTTGGCTTCTTGTACTCTGCCGCCTAGGACTACCGCACCAGTCACCCCCACCCCAACCCCCGCCAGCTACGCCATGATAACAAGACATGCCGTTGGGCCTGAATCCTGAGTTGATGTCGGATTCTTAGGCGCTTTGTTTTAGAAAATAAGGGAAGCAATTAATTCTGGGGATTCTGTTATTTACACTTCAGTTTGCTTGATTTCTGGGCATATTTCGTTGTCTTGTATTGAGGAGAACACAGCTCTTCACCTGTTCAGTAGCTGCCTGAGCACGAAAAGATCCGCTTTCCGTAAAATTTTCTGTTTGGATTTCTGGAAGATGAAGAAGTCCAGAAAGCAATGAGTTTTAAAAACTTTGCCACGATACAAATCACTAGTGTATGTGCATTTATTTTGTGAATAGTTAGCTTTGGTGAATTCATGTAAGAATCTATCGGTATGCTGTATCATAGAAGCATTTACATCTAAAAATTTTCCTTTATTTAAAGAAATATATAAGAAAACAGTTGTACAACATGAGATAAATATTCCGTGATGTTCACATTTTCTTCAAAAACCTTTTCCATAATTCTCCTTTTTGGCGCAACAGCCCCCCCCCCCCCCCAGTTGGCCAGGACCTTCTCATTCACGAGGTTTCTAGATAACACACGACGAGCAACACAGTCGGTAGGACTCCTCTGGACGAATGATCAAACCGTCGCAGAGATCTCTGCCTGACAACACTCAACACAACAGACAGACATCCATGCTCCTAGTGGGATTCGAACCCACAATCTCAGCAGGAGAGCTGCCGCAGACCTACGCCTTAGACTGCGCGGCCACTGGGACCGGCTTTTCCATAAGTAATTTTATCAAATATATCGGCGTTTTGACCATAAAAAAGACTATGAAAGCACAGTTATGAAGTGCGTTGTTGTGTTGACGGCTTAATTAAACCGGCATTGGGTACACTTCGGTTAGCGCATCCCATATTCCTTGGTAATAGGTGTACAATACTTGCTGATTTGAATTTAGGCTTTTCCTCTGTATTGATTTTTGTCAGTACACAGAAATAATGTCTAAAGAAGATGGGATGCACTGATAAGGTTCAGTATTTTAGCCTGTTTGCGTGTGCTGAAGCCAAGTAAACGATATCGACTGTGTTTTGATGAGAGGTACAGTATCGGTTCATCAGCTTGAATGTGGATTTTATTGGTCTACCAGAGTCGAAACGAATGATTTTTTCCGCATGCTCTCTTGCTCAACCGCGCATGCGCACATTTGCACTTAAGGCCAATTTCTTCCGCATTACTAAACGTTGTCAGTTCATTTTTCACATAAATGTTATGATTTGCAGGAAGATGCGAAAAGTGGAACTAAAGTGTAACTATGCTGTTTCTGACAAATACTAGCGAAGTGTTATGAATAAATGACATTTCGCCCATTTGTTCAGTGTTTCGGTTTAGGCGCCTTGTTCTAAAGAGAATTATATTCACATCGATGTTATTTGAAATTCATGTATTATTTAACGGCGCTACCTGTTGCTGGGATTTAAAGCGTCGGTCGTAGATAAATTAATACGTATGAAGCATTGGTTGTATTTTTTTGACGGGAGAAAATCAATGTAATCGATAGAAAGCCTTTCCCAATGCCATCACAATTCCCGCATTGACTGACCTGGGTTTGACCTCGGAACGCGCAATAAGAGGTCGACGGCTAAAGGCCTGAGATTTGTGACGGCCCCTTCTTAATACGAAACTTTCGAATTTGAAATAAATAAAATCGGCTAGATTCTTTCTGAAAAAATTAGACTGTAACAAGCAAATTAATTTTAAAAAACCCGCGGATTTCTAGACAAATTTCTTTTACTTATGGAATGCTACATACCTCTAGGCCAGTTAATTTAGAATATTTTCAAAGTTACGTGGGATACATAGAAACTGCATTCAAATGGGTACTGCGTACGCAGTATAAAAGCGGTCCATATGATATAGCCTACCTGAAAAAACTTTCTGGACAACGTCATTATAGGAAGGGGGCAGGGGTAACTCAGTCTACACAGTGATTAGCATACGAAGTAGAAGAGCAGAATATTGGATTTAGATTTTAGGCAGGGGGAGTGATCTTTCCTTTGGTCACTACGTTTTTACTGGCCCTCGGACCCATTATTCCAGTTGGTACTGGAGTTTATTGTCACTGAGCTACAGGCCGTAAGGTCGGTAGTTCAATTCCAGATGGCTCCACTGGAATTTTTCATTGACATAATCCTTTCGACCGCACTCTGTCCCTGGGGTCGACTCAGCCTGTAACAGAAATGAGTACCAAAATAATTTTCTGGGGGGTAAAGGTGGCCGGTGCGTGGTGGTCAGAACCTTACCACCTTCTTGTGCCGATTGTCTAGAAATATGGTAGCCTCAACCCCCTGGAATCCTATGGGCCTGTAGTAGACCTCTACAGGTATTGCTTTACCTTCACTGGAGTTTATTTTTCCGAAGTTATAGCAGCTTGGATGTGCATTTGGCCACTCTTCTCCATGTAGTTATAGTATCAGGTTCAGAAAGCATGGTAATATCCCGGCAGAACGTCTTGCTTCTTTATTATGTGGTGCTTAAATAAGTACAGGAACAAAGTGTGACTTTATCCTTTACTTTTGAATTAAGCTTTTAAAAAAAATGGATGTTTATTGATAGTAAATTTCATATTATAAAACATTCGTTCTAGTTGAAGAAGCCGAATAAGAAATAAACCGTGAAATCTGTGAAGATTTTTTTAGCCAGTCTTTTCTTTGCTTTATTTAAAGAAATTAAATGTGTGCACCTTATTTCTAACAGGCACGCAATTTCTAGTAGTTCGTTTCTGCATTACATTATAACATTTACTACAGATTGTTTCAATATTTTCACAAAAATAACAACGCGCAAATTTTGAGATTTTGAATGTGTTCAGAGGTAGTGTGGCTAATTCCGGCTAACATGCGCAACTTAACGCAGTTTTCATTTTGTTAACTGCAATTGGCCGATTGCTGAACAGGCAGTTTATTCAGTTGGTTGCGCGAAAACCATCGATTTTCTGATGGACTCCCAAATGTTCCCCTGTTCAATACATTTCACTTTAGATAATGAAAGACTAGGCATGAAACATTTTGTATGGTAAAAGTATACCATAGCTTCGAAAGAGGAAGTAAGAACATGCTGAGCGCAAAGAGGACTCATGTGTCCTAGTGTTAGACTTGGTCTGCACCAATCACACACCAATATACACCAGACAGACAGACACACACACACACACATATCATTCTATACGGCTGAAACACACAGCAGTCCACACAAATATAGAGGACTACGGGGCGAACCGTTGCAAAACACCAGTCTGCACTGACACATTGGTCTACACCGCGAGACATACATTGGCAGCACTGTGCGTAGTGAGTTTACTGAACAAGGATTTTATGGAGTTAAATCTCACAATTGCAAATATTTGTGGCGGTATAGGCGCATAATATAAAACACTGGATGCGTCTTTGTATTGCACAACATGTCTGACCAATGGCATTTAAGCACATTCCGATGTGCAATTTAATCATTCTAATAAATCTGAAGACTCCTTATGCGATGTCCATTAATTATTTCGTAAAATGTGTCATTACGTTCGACTGTTTATACAAAGTGCGGGAGAGAAACACGCGATTATGAGCAACGTATTATTTTTATCGGACCTGCTGGAGAGGGTGACATGCTGCTACCTACGGTGTGATGTCTGTACTATAGAATTTGGTAATTATGGAGTAGTGGAACAATAGTTTACTGTTTAAGATGTTTACAAAGAAGATAGGCAACGTAAGTGTACGGTAACGTGTAGCCCTATCTTATCTGTGCTCTCTTAACGCACTGTCGGGCAAGGCAATGGGCTTGGATTTCTTTAGCAGCGTAACAAGAGACGAATATTGAGAGGACTGCCATGGAAAAGAAACAGCGATTTCTCATTTGTACTTTCGAGCTACATATTTCGCTCTGAAGAATATGAGTGTTGCCATGGAAATGGAAAAATTAATTCTCTTCTGTTGTTTAATTACGTATGACGTAAAGAATATGAAGTGTCCCTAGACCTTCATGTAAAAAGACCGATATTTGCCGCCGATCTTAATCAAGATAGAAACAAGACACAGAAAGAGTGCAAGCTAATTACTAAATCTGGTTAGAGGAGAGACAAAACCCAACACAAATGTCTGCAGTGATTACCGTCACCAGAATAACAATTAGCTTCCAAAAACACAGGCTACAACCCTGGGCAGAAGTGGACCAGATATAAAGTAGTCTTGACCTGATATTTACAGTACGATATTTTTTTCTTCTGTTTGTATGCTGCAGAGATCCAGAGTTCCTGGGACGAACTAATAAAATACGGCGGTTTTTTAACGTTGTTTTCGGCTTATGTACATTTTCTAAGCTGTAATACTGCAACTGAAAATGATCGCATAAGAACCATTGTAGCGCACTGTCGTCTCGGAGGAAAACCCTGTGAAAGGGCCTACTTATTGGCAGTAGTCACTACTCAAAGAACATGTGGTTCGAGACGCTCCCTCTTATTATGTGATGACAATAAAATAGATACAGATAACCTAAATGACGGCAGCTAACTTTCTTTAAACTTTTACTAGTGACAAAGATCGGGAAATAAAACAGCAAAATAAGTTATTAGACTGTGAGTTGGACCACATTCTAACATCATAACAAGATTGGTGCAAGGGCCGCTTAGATGAACGAACGGGCCACATGCTGCCCACATGCTGTATGCTTGAGACTCGTGGTCTACACACTGACCAGGAGTTCCTAGCCTTTTTGGTGCTGCTTCTCACACGCGCACACTCGAATTAGGTCAGGTAACAACAATGTGTGATAATCGGACACGTGATTGTAATAACACCCTTTAATGTAAAAACATAAATTAACGAGAAGCAGACATGATGAAATTTGGATACAAATAAGAGTACCAATTTAAAAATCGTAAGTAATGCAGTGGGAGCCAAAATAACTCCGGCGGTACACAGACAAGCCTACGAGCTGGAGGTTGGAGGAATCGAATTTTTCTTTGTAGCAGAGGCAACAGACTTTTCTTTTATTCAAAAAATCCAGAAGGGTTATGTGACCCATCCAGCCTTATATTCAAATGGCATATTGAGGTTCGTCGCCCCGAGTACAGCTAACGGTGCATAATGCTAACCACTCTTCCACATCTAATACCGAGGTTAAGAATGGGTGGTGCAATACCTTTCACTCCCCACATACCTTCATAGAGTACAAGAGGACAAGTGTGCCTTTTAACTGAAGGCAGTGGTCCCTAGTTTTTTTAAATAATGGACTAAATTTGCGTTTTCATGGTCATACCTTAAAATGTTATATTGTTGATGGCGACCTGCGTAGCTCAAAAATACAAAATGAAATCATTGCTGCTTTCCTTGGCAAAAGTCACTCAAGCAAAACAGTTCGACCGATACATGAGAAAAGGAGAGCTAGCATCCGAGTGCGCCACAATGTTGCGTTATAAGCAAATTGCCGATCTTGTCTGAACTTTCTCATAAATGCCGAGACACAGTATTCCGTATACTTTATTCGCCAAAGGTAAAATACCATACTTCTTGCACTTCTTCCTTAGACGGGGTAATATCATGCTCCCTCTTCTTATGTCGTAAAGGGCAAAATATGCCATTTCCTGTATTTTCGCATAATGTTCTTGATTTTTAGTTTGTCTTTCACTTCCTACATCACACAATTTACAGTCTCTCAGCTATAAATCCTAGTCTCATATGCTGTATCCCCGGATTGGTGGTGGAGGGATAGGTTTTGTGAACCAGCAGTTTACCATGAAACACCTGCAAATGGTGAAGAAGATGCTGTCAAGAAAGTAACGTACGTCTTACTTAAAGTGCCGATTATATTTATTCGAATGTAATCAAAACTAGAAAGCGAGTAAATCAAAAAATTTTTGTAAAAATCCCAAACATGAAGTTCCACGATAATCACTGATAGGACTTGCGTTGTTCCATACGGAAAGACGAAAGGGCGGGCCGACGAAACGCGGCATGTAGTCGCTATTCATTTTGCAAAGGCAGTCGAAAACTGAACGAAAATGTAATTTTTGGAAATTTACGAATTTTTGGATGATCTACTTTTGACATAGGAAATGGTAAGTCCGAACACAGAATGAGAATAAGTGTAGTGGAAAAGCAAGCAACTGGGTTTTGCTAATACTTTGGTTGTGTAACCTGTCTCCGTCAAAGACCTCAGAAGTTTCTTCGGCGTCTGAATTCCTACCGAGGATTTTTACCACGAACCGCCTGACTACAGGCGCCACTTCAAGCAACTTTAGCTGGTTTAAAGCTTAAAGTATAACAACTTGTGAACTGGATAGAACTTTGCCCCAGACGTTTAAAGACTGCGTCTCACTTTGGCTCACACCGTACCTTGGCCATATTTACAGGCGCTTCGAAAACCGCTATCGTTGCCGCTTTGCAGCAGCTTGTCCTCGACGCTAAGTAACCACTAGCTTTCTACTCCCAAAATCTCAGCTCCGCTCAACAAATGTACAGTCCGGTAAAACAGCAAGTTATTAGCGGTCTACGTTGCTATCAAATATTTCCGGCACGTGGTCGTGGCCGCCTCTTTGTCAACTTTACGACCACAACGCACTCACGCCTTCCAGCTATTTAGAGATAAGCTCTCACAAGTATAGTCCTGTCACCTGGAGTTTGTCGGACTATTCTATACTGGCGTCAGGCATATCTCCGGGCGGGAAAATGTCGTAGAAGGCCCTCTATCTCGGGCAAACTCTGTTACAGCGCCCTTTGATTGCCACGCTCTTTCAGTTTTTTAGGGGCAGGTCGTGGAGCTGAGAGATCTCCTGAAGAAGTCTCTGCGATCCTGTTAGAACGGATTCCCATTACTGGATTGGATACTACTCCGACACTTCCACTCAAAAGCCGCAGCCGTTCATAATGCCTTTTAGACATCATGTCATCGACATCCTTTAAAATTTCAGCCCCCTTCAAGATGGTGTTCCAAATGTTTGGTTGCGTGGTTTGAAGAAAAACTGCTGCGCGTGAACGCGCGTTTACATGCCCTGCCAATACCATAAGGTATAGCTGCAATAAAAAGCCTTATCGGGAAATCAAGCTTCGGTTAGCACGTTCAGCTCACGTGCACCTGGTCGAAATACTGCTTATCCCGTCTGGATTCTGCTTCTCTCGCACATCCATCGACAGATGCAACCGTTGGCCTGAGGCAGTCCTCTCCGATATCGCTGCTGAAATAGTTGCCAAGGTTTTCGTCAAAGTCTTGGTCACTCCTTCCGCTGCCCGCAACAGTTTAAACAGATCAGGAATGCGATTTGAGGCACGTCCCTTCAAGACGCTGGCTGGCATCATTGGATTCCATCTAATCAAGGCTAAAAAGTGGTACCCAGCCGCAAAATGCATTATCAAGAGATTCCATCGATATCTGACGGCCCGTCTATTGTGCCATGCCCATAAGTATTGGGTCGAGGCTGTACTGCTGGTTTTTACAGGCAACTTTAGCGCTTGGAAGAAGGCAATAGATGCATCATCAGCAGATCTGGTGTATGAAAAACCCTGCATTTGCTGGCAGTATTCTTCACCCAGTCATTCGCCTACTAAGCCAACGTTACTCACTTCGAAACCCGGCTAGGTCTCCGCATCGGGAATTTCCAACCCTTATCGGCGTCCAGGCACGCTACGCCACACCGTTGTCATATTTAAGAATCCAACAAAAACATTGCACGTCCGCCTATGAAAAATGCTATGCTTGAGCCCGCATGTAGGCCCATGCAATGTTCTCCGTAGGGATGATGCAACCGATGCAATCAACGTACACGGCGTCGCGACAACTGTATTCGTTGACCGCCTAAATCCGGCATACCTCATCCAAAACGGAAGCCGCTTCACCTCAAGGAACTCTCTCCAGCACAACTCCTTCCGGACGGCGATTACGCTTTCAGGATTACCTGTTGGTACAGCGGACTCACCGGGGGCGGGGTGGTGAAGGCCACTTACTACAGCTGCCACAAAGACGCTGGTCGTAATATTAAGAATGCCACCTATCCAGCCCGGAGCTTCTACTGCCCGAAAGGGGTTACCCACTGTTTCCTCAGCAGCAGAAGACACAATTCCCTGCGAGGTACGGGACAGGCCACTTCAGCTTTGCGAATTTAATTCTGCATGGAAATAAATTTCACTACCTGCGTGTAATTTGCGTACGTGGTTTGTCATTTTAGGCGAAGAAGTCAAGAATAATGTAAACCTCTACAAATTATCGATGAAACTAAGTCATTCCATGGAGAACAGACCTTCCTGGGAAGCTAAAACCTACCCAGCTAGTCAAGAATCTGCCCGCATTTTAAGTAACCCAAAAGTTCATTAACACGTTTACAAGCGTTCGTTCCAGTCCCTATGCTGAGCCAGGGCAATCTCCTCCATGCCTTCCAATCCAATTTCTTTAAAATCGGTTTTAAAATTTTATTCTCATCTATGTCAAGGTCTTCCAAGTGGGCCGTTTTCCTCAGGTCTCTCCATCAAAACCCTGTATGCACCTCTTCTGTCCTCCCTACGTACCGTATGCTCCGTCCATCTCGTTCTCGATTTGATCAACGGAAAAATATTTGGTGAGGAATACAAAGCATAAAGCTCCTTTGCATGTAGTCTTCTCTAATCTCCCGTTAAGCGTCCTTCTTAGACCCAAGTATCGTCTTCATTACCTATTCTCGAACCGCCTCAGCCTATATTCCTCCCTGAATGTGAAAGACCAAATCTCGCACCCATGCAAAAGAAGAGGCAAAATTACAGTTCTGTAAATTGTAATTTTTACTTATTTTTATGCTGTGTTTCTTCCTGCATGCTGGTCTCGAGACATGCCAATATGCTTTCGTTTCATTGTTTACTTCTAGACCAATCTGCCTACTAGCGACTAACAAACCTTCTGTGTTTTTCGTTTTAGTATACGCTTCCAACCAACATATTAACATCATCAACATCTGATGTGTACCATTTAATTTCAAGTCCTCCTGCTTTGTCTGAATCTCCGTAAATGCGTCTTATAAACAAAGATGAAAAACAAGGGAGATAACTCATTTTCTTTTTTCCCAACCATTCTTAACGGAGAATGTGTCTGACAAATGTCTGCCTACCCGGACTCTGTTACAGGTTTTATTTAGACACACTTTTGTTAGCGTTACAAGTTTCATATGGATACCGAAATCAACGAGCATACTATATAGAACCTCCCAGCTCTATGAATCACAATCTTTCTTCAATTCCATAAATAGGTGATGCACTGGCTTTTTTCACTCCCATTCCTTCTCAGGTACTTGAAAAATGTACCATCAGTATTTGGTCTATTATGTCGAAATCCACCCTGAAAATCCCAATAATTTTCTTTGTGCATAGAGTTATCCTTAAAAGAAGAATCTAGGATAAAATTTTTATGTACTGTACATGTTAAAAATAGTATGCCCCTGTAATTATTACGGTCTGTTTTATATCTCTATATAAATAGGTACAACCACGTGGTATTGGCTCCTTCCACTTCTCAGGCAATTCCTCTATATAAATGGAACCAATAAGTCGGGACGAATTTTCCTACTCCCCCTTTAATCAAATCAGGTGGAATTTGACCAATAGCTGGTGATTTGCATGTTTTTAGCTGTTCAGTATTCACCTCAAACTCAAAGACCCTGGCCTTAGGCATTAGTGGCTCTGCTGTATGTATTTAAGTTTACCTAACTTATTTAACACAATGCACATTCAACAACGTACAGTAATTACCCATTCATGTAGCCAACATTCTGTGGGAGTCTGCGACCAGATCAGAATTACTATGTTAATTCTAGGCTGGTAACCCTTCTTAAAGTCATTGATGTTCCTAGACAATTCTATAATATTCCCGTCTCTCCATTCGTTTCAAGTTCCTTAATTTTACCTCACGTTTTATACTGTTAAAATCAAAAACTTTACTTCATTTGTTTGATGTATTTTGATGTATGTACCGTGCATCTTATATATATATATATATATATATATATATATATATATATATATATATATATATATTAACAATATTTTATGTATCATAAGTAAGTAAGTAAGTGATGCCAAATGATCAGTCCAAGTCCGAGGTCTGGCGAAGTATTTTGTAACTTGGTATGTTTTAAAGGTGAGAAGTTGTCAACACCACCCCTAATCCCCAACCTGGAGGGCCACCACTTGTCTTTCCGCGGCTCATTATTCAATATATTCGCGGCTACACTCCTTTTCTGATGGTCGCTCCTACATCCGTAACCTGATGATGCTCCATTCTGTTGTGACAGGGACTCACTTATCACGGCTTCTAATCACAATAATATTAATGATTAATACAAAATAATATTTGTGTACACTAAACAATAGTATCATCCTCCTAATGAATGAGTAAAGGGACGCATTTCCTCTGTAATTAAAGTGGCTGAAGCTTAAACCTTACCACTCACCTCCATCCAGAACAACGTTGAAGTACGAGTAGAGCTAGACCTCCATTCCACATTTGTCAATGCCGCTCATAAGAACAGCCTTATCTCTTTATAAGCAGGAACAACAGAAAGACTGAAAAAATTACCTTGAAAGCTACAGGATTATAAAACATACAGATTTAGAACTTATTAGCCAGTTTAAACACTTTTCTCGGAAGGATGTTAATTACATGTGAACCACAAATTAAGTATTTTAAAACATGGGATAGGGTGCGACCCGGATTTCCTTGCTATGGTTAAGGTCCATTGGCAGACTGTGGTGACTACTGCAATGACACTTGGGTTTCATAGCGGGCGGGAAATTTCTTAATATTTTAGAGGCCCTTAGCCTCTTCCGAAGACTCTGCTTCATGCAGCTAGTTTTCTGTAGTGCATAAGCTACCGAAACTAATATTTTGAAATAAAACTTGATTTAATATACCACCCTTCAAATATATATATATGAGAGATTCTGTAAACTTATTGAATGTGCAAAAATTACAATTTTCGTTGCAGTTCAAATAAAGAGCTGTACATCTGCACTTCAAAGCTACAACCTGTCCATCTTTGACCGTATTCACCCAATCCATGAAATGGTTTGTATCGCCACTGTGTTGAGAGCCCGGATTTAATGGAGCAGGATCTCGCGTCTCCTTGTGTAAATGCAGTGAAGCTATTTCTGGGTCTATTCAAAACAAATTCCACAAGGTTCTTGCATGTAAATGCCTCGTGCATACTTTCTGCTTTCAATTATGCTCTCTTCTAGGGAAGAGAAAAATAGTCTTTTTCTCCGCTACAAGTAGATAAAATCATTCTTTGCCGTGGCTGTATGCATCACAATGCAGAACTGAGGACCTTCAAATTTTTAAGAAATTATTGCAGTTATCAATATCAGTCTATGCGTAACTATTGTCAGTTAACTTCTGACGATGGTTTGGCTCTATATTACAATTACAAATTTTTTGTGCTTGTGCAAAGAAATGCAAAAATGCTCCATTTTAGCAGTGTCATATCAGCCTGCCTGTATGCCCACCTGTAAAAATTAGAGACTTATGGAAGAATTTTTCGTAAAGTTTGGCATTGGAAATTTCTACTAAGCTTTGTCCAAACATTTCAAGGTTGGTTAATCTTGGACAGCAGTAATGTACCCACTTAACACGTGCATAAGTTTGCCTCTGCACCTCGAATGTGGTTCCCTAAAAATTTATTGAACATAAAATCTATGGGCAAGAGTTGTAGACAAAAATGAATCATACATCTCATGTCCAGCATACTTCTTCCATAAACGTGATGGCTTTCCAAGTAATTAAAACAGGCACAATAATAGTTATAGCTGAACATATATTTGGGGTTTTTTGGGAGGAGGCCTAAAGAGACGATCCCGGCAATTCATTTGAATGCATCTTCCTTAAAATTTCAGGCCATTGTGTAACTCGATAGCTCTCGACTTTCTTCCTACGATTTCAAAACGCTTCAAAATTAACACTTAGAATCTTTCACGGGATTCTATTTGTGTTATTTCTTCATGCTTCTAAAATTTCACATTCTTTCAAATAAATTGTTGTCCTCAACTCTATTCTTCAGTAATATCAATATAATTCAAAAGGATGTTTTTCCATTTTAACAACATTAAAAAACAAACACTACGTTTAGGAAGCTACTGCTTCCGTCTTTAGTTGAAGCAGGTAACTTCCGAAAAGTAGAGCTTTTTTAATATTGTTACAATAGAAAATATCCCTATGAATGTTGTTGATATTACTCACGTACAAACATTGTCAAAAAAAGTAAATATACTTAAGGCCACTACGATTTTTTTACGTTTCCCTTAAAGCGTCTCAGAGATTATGTTAAAATCGGGTAAAGGTATCTTTCACTAATTTGCATTTATTTCATCTCCTTCCAAAGTAAGATTAATTTACGGACATTTTATTGCTATTAACACCAACCAGGCTGTAAATGCTTACAGGTACAGTGTTGGACACACGCTTGGATGACTTCAGCGAGAATGAAACATATTCTTTCAGATTTATAACATTTCGATGGCAATTTCAGGTGCATTAACCTGGGATTTTGGGTCTGATGGTGCGGCACTTTATACTGAGACTCTAGTTACGTTAGGTGCGTAATCTGAGATGTGTGTGTTCGTCACAGCGAAACAAAGTTTCGAATTAATCGTGCCCGTTACAAATACTGCAGATACATTTGATATGGACCTGAATACATAAAGCTGTATGAAGGTTTAACTATTTTACTACCTGATTTGATTTTCTCATAGTGATAATGGCGGAGGTTCAAGTCTTGTGGGATGTTGCGCCATGTCGAAACGTAAATAGTTACTAACGTTTTAGTGGAGCGTATTTCTACCAACATTAGGGCCAGTCAGTCCAAGGGACTGGATTCCGTTTGGAGTGCTTGACGATGAAGTTGGATACACTGCATTCCAAACGTCGGTAACTAGCATTCGACAAGGCGCAACATCCCACAAGATTTCAGTCTCCCTTTACTTGATTGATAGATACAAGTTCTGCAGTATTTTGCGGCTGGCCCGCAAAGCGATGTTGCCAAAAGTGCTTCATCTTTTTAACTTGTAGACATGATCTGCTCTAGTCCCACCTACACCGTCACACTTCTGCCATACCACACACACTGCAGATTCTGTGTGCCTTATCGCGATAAGTTTTGGCATCTGCAGCCTTTTGAACAGAAGACCTTAGTTTCTTAACTTCCTTTTGATATTAATACAGCATAATGAAAGATTAATGCCACACCATTTTCAATGTTAACACTATTACATTTAATAATTAGATCAGAGTGGTTGCTATGTGCCACTTCTTCGAACATAAAAAAAATTCGTTTTTCTCACACAATGTATTTTTTTGAAAGATGCACAGAATAAACATGATAATTGGAACGGAGACGCATTGTCTTTTCAGGGAAGTAAGAAATTACATTTTGTGAGCTTCATATGTCGGATATTTCAGTCTGATCTTCAGAATTATGACGTGATGTAGCAGTTACGATAAGAAACCACTAAATATGTCGTTTTTAAATGATATTCAGATTACAATCATCAGTACGCTGTCAGTTAGTGTTTGTCGAAACACGATCATGCCGACTTTTGCTACAAATTCTTATTTTCGCGAAACGAAGAACGTTAATTTTAGGATTATTTATCCCCGTTGTTTTATTAAACTAGTATATACTATTCAGTATACAGTCGTACACAACCTTAAAGTACTAGTTCTTTAAGAGACTAGTTTCGGCTTGATATAAACCATCATCGGACAGGTGGCGAGCTCTTGTGAGTGCGGTAATGAACCTTCGGGTTCCATGAAATGCGGGGAATTCCTTGACTAGCTGAGAACCGGTTAACTTCTCAAGAAGGACTTTGCTCCGTGGAGTAATTAAGTATTTAAGTATGTAGGTAACTATAAGCCATCATCAGGCCTTTTCTCTACAAACCGTCACTGGACGTTTATTACTGCAAATAGCTAAGGGATCTCATCCTTTACGAGATACGTGATAAAGTAGCCAAAAGTATTTTGCAAGAGGCGATTAAAATTATACAAGAATTGTGTACTAAAAAGTGTATAATTTTTTTTTTTTAGTATTTAATGGGAAGTATAAGGAGTAAGAAATGAAAAAGTTGTTGAAGTTGTTGAAAAATCGTTGTTGGGCATTAGGTCGTGATCATAACCTCTTGTAAAATTCTTTTTATTGTAACTTAAATAATTTAAAGGATTAGGTCTCATACGTATTTGCAGCAATAAATGTCCACTGAAGGTTCGCAGAACTTGTCGCTTAAAGAACTTGTACTGTAAGGCTTTGTATGATTCTATACTGAATAATATATACTGAAGGAGGTTAATTGAATTCTGTGTTTATTAAACACTTTCGTAAATAGTTTTTAATTATCCTCTAAGGTAAAGGACTGTAATAAACAAAAAAGTTAATGTAGGTATAACGTAATATCATGGAATGTTTGCTTAATGTTTATATTTTCTTGGCTATCCCAACATTCTGATATACTTCAGACGAAGAGATAGCTTTTATGGGGACTTAACACCGACAGAAAAAAAATCTATTAGGTTCTTCACATTAAGTGCTCGAAATTTTTGCTCGATTGTAATCAAAGTTTTATTTTCTAGACAGATATTCCTGAAATCCCAAACATCAAATTTTACGGATATCTCTCAGTGGAAGCCGAGCTGGCACATGCCAACAGACATACAGGTAGACGAAACTAATAGAAGCTTTTCTCTAATGAGTCAATGGGTCTAAAACGAGGAAGTCAGCGTACAGTAGACAACAGCATCAGCTCGTTCGTAAGGTTCAAGATAGTAATTTTCTTAGAAGATCAGGATTCTAGAATGGAAGTTCGTGTGGATTAGACGCTTTATCCCTACTACTTCAAGAAACTGAAAAAGGCAGTAAGGCTTGAAGTGAATACTATAAATCAAGTACTTCTTTATGCTGAAATTTAAATATTAAATATTACAAAAACACACAAAACTTACAGTTTAGTAAGACGGTGTTCTAAAAGTACATATAAGCTCGCTGAAGGTGTCCTAGAAGAAAAACGCATTTACAGCCACAAATGCATACGTATATGAGCTTAGCAAAAGACCAAAATCAGGAAAAATGTATGTAATGCATCATTTGATAATGTCGCAGCGTAAGGTTAGTTTGCCTGTGTACATGAATAAAAAATATACATGACGGCTATTGTGAAATTACTAAAATATTACATTTTGATGTTGCTTGTTACGTGGTTTTAAAAACTGCTTTCATGCCATCTGATTGACTAACCAATCAAACCAAGCAGCAAACCACAAACTAAACAAAATAAGAGCCCACACGGAATTAGTTAGAAGCAAATAATCTTTCAGCTTCTCAAGAAATTGCCCTTCCTTTATGGAATTTTAACCACACGATCTACCTTTAAAACGCTAAAGATCAAAATACAGTACACGACAACAAAACGATAAAAAAATTCTAGAGTTTTTTACGGGTGTTAAAAGTGTTTTTTAATTTTCAGACAAGAACATTTTTAATTTTCAGACAAGACCATTGAATACAAGTGTTTGAAAAGAGTGTGTTCAGAAGCTCCCCAAAAATGACTAAGTGAATTTTTTTGGATATTGGGCTATTAATAAGGTAGTGCGTGATTTTTTTCAGGTCACATACGAGGTATTTCTCCGGTGATGGAATATAGATTCTTTCGCTGGCTTGGAAATGTGGTTAGAATGTGGGAACCCCCTAAAAGAAGTCCATTTGGAGGAATAAGGAGGAGACTTTTGGTGGAAAAATTGAGGAAAATTCCACATGGAAGAAAAGGGACGAGCACTTAATAAGATACTTCTTGAGAAACCACATAAAAGACCTAGAATGAGAGTTTTGTGGGAAAACTGCTGGAAGAGTCAACTTTGAAAGACTGAGAAGCTGACTGGATGATAAGATTGAGGCAGATTCTTAGGGAGATAGGTTGTGTGGATCGGAGGTGTGTGGCACTGTTAGAATGAAACCAGTTGGAATCTATCAGCCGTTCTTTCGCTACGCTGATTTTGGGGAAGAAAACATTTAACCATTTTTGGGTGTTGCTTGACAACTTCAGAGAAAGACAGAAATTTCCAACTTTCAAACCGAAATTCCGTACTTGAGATGTGCTTCTATATTTTGGATCGTCGCAATCGCGTCAGTATGGACTATGACTCAAGTGTGTATTCTGTCATGAATGGTGGAACTGTGCTTAGGAAAGATCGATTTAAATCTAGGAATTCCGTAGGGATGTGTTAAGTGAGTAATGAAATTTTGTCCTACATTTCTAGAATCGATAGTATGCTTATGGGACTAGCACATTCCCTGAGCGTCCAAATTTCCAAACTTTAAAATAGTCGACTGATGTAATATTCATGTTATCCTAGACCATCCCCCAAAGTCGAAAGTTTTAATTTTCTACAATCAGTAATAATTAAATGACAGTATATAAACTTACGATATAGGAGCGACCCTAGTGTCATTTCATTCATGTGTAGGTTCCTGATACGTTTCACACTGATAGATAATAGAAGTTTGCAACCATAGTTAAGGTAATATTACTGAAGAAGTTATGACCCTAAGAATATTTTTACTAATTTAGATTTTATAACGATATTTATTGATGTTTAGGAGCTAGATAGGTGGAGTTTGGTAAGAAGATAGACCATTAATATACCTACACCCTGTGCAAGAGGTACGGAGTTTTATGAAACGTCGGGATTGTAAGTGAGGGATTTAACATACATATAGTCAACATATAAAATCAATCGGCTTTTGCACTTTCTATGTCTTCCAGTGTTTAAAAATGCGGAAATTGAAAAAAGGCTTTTGGAAACTTGGTCTTTTTGTGTCCTAAGGTAAGGTGGAGGCGAGGGGACTTATTCAGCTGGTCTTTGGGGAATCCCTATCGGTTCAACTATTTTGCCAACAGTAGATAATATAATTTAAACTATTTACCTATACGTTACGCGTCATTAATAGTATTATTACGTAATGAATTTTGATGCCGATCAAATATCAAATATCGGTAATATGGACTACGTCTTCAATAAGGTAAAGTTTCTCAGAAAATGCGACTTTTCTCAAATTATAAATGAATGAAACTGAACATTGTTGATGAACTGATCTTTGACAGAAGAAAATTTAAGTACTAAAAGAAAACCTGTCTCAGTCCAACTTTTACATCACACATCCCAACTGGATTCTCCCGAGAGCCAACCCGCGCCTTTGCGGGAAAAATCCTGCGAATAACGGCTTTATAAATGAAGTATGATCGAACGTAGCACAGACCATATGACAACGCAGTTGGATAGAAGTAGCCAGGCATCTCTATGGAAGAAAGTGCAGGCCGCTTACTTCTTTGAAACCTTGCAGGTTATGCAGCTATAAAACATGGAAAATGTTCAGTAATATTCGCCAAAGTGAGAAGCTCGCATTCTGTATGCATATAGTGATTCGTATTTCTTTCCAAATAATACTGAAGTCTAATAGTTATATTGTAACATAATATCTACTGCTTGTTGTTTAAATACGCTGAAAGCTATAAGGTTATCACTTCAGTTACTCTCGTGTGTATTTTGCGCTGGTCGGAGTGTAGCGAAACCGCTGAATCTTTGTCGACCAGCAGTCAAACAAACTATTTCAGTCAGAGGATTGAATGGCTTTATCTATGATTAATAATTAATTTGTAACTGCTATCATTTCTTATCTCAAATTTTAGAAATGTTTTACAGTGTTAAGTCTACAGTGAATAGATTGAATGGGCACGAGACGGCACCGAGGATTAGGAAATCTGACGTGAATTTACGATCTGTGCATTGCACCTCACCCCCTACACATTATAGTTCATGCTACATACAGAACCCTTCACTGAATAAGTACTTCACGTTCTGTACAGTCAAGCTGACGGCATATAAACTACACTTTACTCTCCACACAACACAGTTCAAGGTCTGTATTCGCATCACAAACTTCACGGTGTATAAATTACACTACCCAGTCTGTGCAGTAAACTTCACCGCATACACCAACCACTAACTCATATAACCACTTGGCTACTCCCGATGTCTTGGACATCGTGATAACCAAGAACCTCACATCCCCGGTGTATTTTACTTCGTGCTCTGCGCTAAGCTCAGACCACCTCCCGGTACTCATTGACACGACGTGTCGCTCATCCTTCCAGAACCCACTGGATCGCCCTGATTTCAGGCGCACTGACTGGGCCAACTTCCAAACTCACCTGAAAGATCAAATTTCGTTCGATCCGGAATTACACGACGGGATGGCAATTGACACGTGCGTTGAGAACATCTCCGGCGCCGTCCTGAAGGCTCTGGCGGCATCTACTCCCAAACATCGCCCGCGTGCCGACCCACGGCCTCCGATACCGCCTGGCATTCAGGACGAAATACGCCTGAAGAATCGGCTGCGGAGGCAGTGGCAGGTCACCAGGGGCCCCACTCTGAGAGCCGAGGTCAACCGCCTGCAGAGGTCAGTGACCCGCCGCCTCAACGAGTGGAGGAACGACCAGTGGAGTGCCACACTCGAATCCCTCGATCCCGAAGACCAGTCGCTGTGGAGGATGGCCAAGCGGGTGATGAGAGTT
>Ga0268261_10000287_pt1 | contig 30971 bp, 21 predicted proteins | sample TergutNc150P1_FD_190353 | JGI IMG/M metagenome (GOLD analysis project Ga0268261, IMG submission 190353) | Nasutitermes corniger P1 segment gut microbial community from laboratory colony in Florida, USA - Nc150 P1 (SPAdes) (version 2) | ecosystem: Host-associated > Arthropoda: Insects >... | reverse complement strand
AGTCCTACCGACTGTGCTGCGTCGTTGTGTGTGATCTAGAAACATGAAGAATGGGTGCTCCATATATATATGACATTAGTCGCCTAAGGGTTAAAAAGAAATATGTAAGTTCCAGTGCCAGCAGCGCAAAGTTAAGAACGTACAGATGCAGCATACTGGCATTAAGTAACATTGCACTAATTATCAAAATTGATATTGTGTATGTATGTGTAATCACCACTGCCATATTGGTCACTCCAAAATTTTATTACCAGAGAAACTGGAGGATTGGGGCTGTTACCTTCTGCTCCCTCCCTTCCAACAATAAGAAAGTAAAAACAGTGTGAATTTAGTGAGTTGTATCTATAATAGGTAACTTTGACACAGAAAAATGCAATAAGTCAAATTTATTCAAAACATGAGAAGATAGGACATATTTGTGACTTGTTTTTTTCGAAAACATCTGTGTGGTTACAATTTCCCACCAGACTGCAGCAGTGGTTACTGGCACCATGGTCTACATGTAGTTTGAAGAGCTTTGAATTTGAATTCCATAAAATTTTTAAAAATTCCCTCATGATTGCTGGCTGTTTTTCAGCAGGATACAGTTATGGCACATGGCCTTTTTTTTATACATTGACACAGTTCTCACTACCTGAAGTTTCAACAGTGCTAACATTTGAGCTGCCTTTGGATGTGGTCCTCTACCAATTTCACCCACTTCTGTTCTCACTAAATATTTCCCTGTAATCAGGTTTCTGAACCAAAAGGTGATGAGGAATACCTTTGTTATTACTTTATATTTATTGTGAACACTTTTTCTTTGTTATAGTTGTTTCCTGATATATAAACTTTGAAACATTTTTGTTTGGCTTATTATCTGCATAACAATTATTTTTGCAGGTTTAATTTTGTCACATTACTTCTATGAATTTTTTCTATATTTATTTTTAGACCAGTTCATTTTTTAACATGTAAAAGGATTTCTGTGCTTTTGCTTACAGTATCATGTTCTCACTTAACAAGTTAGTATCATCATTGAAAATATTGACTGTAATTTGTAATAAATGTTTTATCATCAATACAGGTGTCCTTTGTAGAAGTAAATAAATTACTTGTTCTATAATCAAAGGTTGTACCACCCAAGTTTCTTTTAAATGATGCGTACTTCAGTGTGCAAGGGGTGGCTGTAAACTTCCCGGAATTATTTTATTATGAGGCATATCAAGCTACATTAGACTTTTATTATGTCAGTATAATGCATATGCATGTTTCAACCTGTATAGGCTGCAGTTTCAAAAGTGGTGTCAGTTTTGTCAAAGCTGTAGTAAGTATAAGAGGTGTGTGTTCATATCTCTTACTGAAAAAAGGGTAATATGAATTTAGAGCAAAGAAATAACATTAAAGCTCTTTGTGAAAGTGTGAAAGAGTGCAATTGAAACATGTGCAGTGCTGTCTGAAGCATATGACACAGAGACTATGAAGAAAACCAGTGTTTTTGAGTGACACGAATGGTTCAGAGTGGGTCAAGAGAATGTGGAAGATGTTGGAAGTAGTGGTTCTCAAAACCATGCACACCTGATGAAAGTGTAGAACATGTATGGGATGTTGTGTTTGCAAAGTCAAACAGTCATCCAAGCTTATTATGTAGAAATATTGATAAGGTACATTAACCTGTTTTTTCAAAAGGTCTGACGTTACACTCACACTTTCTTCCTTCATCATGACGGCAGTACAGTTCACTGAAGGTACACTGGCACACAGTTTGTGGCAAGAGAAATCTATCGTTTGACTAGAACATCCAACTTATTTGTCAGATTTGACTGTTTCCAAAAATAAAGTCCAACTTGAAAGGACAAATTTACAGGACAGTATAGATTTTCAGAGAAAGGTGATGGCATTACTGAAGGTTATTCCAGAAAAGGAGTTCTGTAACTTTTTCCAACACTGGCAGCATCAAAGGGTAGTTGTGTAGCGGCTCAATGGGACTGCTTTGAATTGGTGCCTGTCATTAAGCTATAAGTGTATAGGAATGTTTACAATAAAATAATTCCTGGAACTTTATAGTCACCCCTCTTATTTCATAAATGAAATGTGCATGAATTGTTTTGTTAATGAAGCTATGAAATAAGGGGAGCATACCATCACCAGTCCAGATGGCTTTATGACGATCATATTTTAGTAGAATGATGTCTGTTGTGCTCATGGCTAAGAAGCAAATGAACAACTAAACTTTGCCTTGAACATAATTCACACTGACAGTTGTATATGCCAAGCAAGTTTGCTCAAGCGGTGCCACTTCCTTATTGCATTCACAAGGTGCCGAGTTCAAATCTCAGCCAGGACATTGTCCATCCTTGCAAGGTATTAGAGGACATCATCAGTCCCTGCAGGTGTACAGTGTGATAATATCTGAATTAAGCCATGACTGGTTCCTTCCAGGTCCTCTCCTATCCATCATTTATCAGTCATCCTTCCATTTCACACTATAGTCGGAGAAACTAACAGGGTTGTAAAATAAACTGTAGATAAATGAATACAGTTACTCAGAATATAAAGATATTTTCATAGTGAGTTATTCTTTATGCAAACTGTGTTTGTTGCATGTTTTTGTATAATTGTAACATTAAACATTTTTTTTATTCATGACTTCACATTTCACATTTTCCAGTGTTATTGTTTCCCTTTATTTTTTAAGAACATTTCTATTCATTTTTTCCTCCAGTAGGCACTGTTGCTTGCAGTCTTGTTAGAAATGCTGAATTTTTAATTTGACTGCTGTAAATGCTGTTGGCTCTTTAAATGATGATGCTGAGCTTTGTCTTTTCAGTTTCAGATGTCTGTTGGTCTCAATAACATTCGGGGAATTAATTAGGCTGATGAAATTGTAAAACATTAAATATTTTCTGGTAATTGTATTAAATGGGTCTGACCTCCTAGAAGGAAAACTTCTGGTTCAAAAGGATCTTGCAGTTCTGAATGTGCCACTTTGTTCAAAACTATAGGGTAATTATGTACATATCTTAGTTTAATATACCACATATATAGTAATTATTACTTACAAACATAACTTAGAGGTACATTTAGTCAAGAGATAAAAGTAAACTGAGAACAAATCCACATCTGTTCACTGCTAGGTTCAATTAAGTTTTTTCAGTTTCTGTCCTTGCATTTTTGCCTTAATATTTACCAAATTTTGTGCTGTACATTTCTTCCTCTTTCCACAGTCAGAATCTTATTTCATGTATTTGCTCAGTTGAAGTCTGTGTTGCATGTGTGCAAGGAATGTACAGTCTATTAAAAAAAGTTATTTCTATGTAAGTAAAGATATGAAAATATCAGAATGCTGGGGACTCCTGAGGTTATCAAATTACTGTGTGTGGGCAAGGACAAAATGTGGACTAGTTGGGCCATAATTGAACTGGGTCGGCCCTCGGTGGTGAGAGGAATGACTGCAAGAAATTACTGATGGTAGTTAACCTTAGGAAGACATATGTGCAAGGAATGATATTTTGAATTGCCCATGTGCATATATGGTACAAAGTGTGAGTATGTGCAATAAGACATTGTCACCATATATTGTCTCATGTTCCTTTTCAAGGGAACTTTTTTTTAGCCCCCCTTTACAATCATCTGCCATTCCAATAATCTGGATAATGAGTAACATACTACTGCCTAGAGTGCACGTTTGTGCATAAAAGTAATCAGGTTGTGTGAAGAAAAACATATTTCCTCTACATTCTACCAGCATGAAAGTTTGTACTTTTCCTCAGTTTTCAGACCTGAACATGTACCTGGTCCATGCATAATTTTTCACAGAAAACTTGAATATCGTCTGATTCTTGAAAATAATATGACAAAAACTGCTTAATTTATAAAATATTTAATTTAAAATGTAAGAAATAAGAATAGTTTAATAATACTTGCTAAAATTATTGCTGGTAATACATACCTAAGCATGTAATTGGATTGTCATTATTTTTCACTTGATGTGTAATTGAGTACTGTTAGTAATTTTATTCAGCTAATCTCATTCTCCTGCTCAGCACCTTAAAAATAATTTATTTACAGAGGTTATTCAATAAGTAAGGTTATCTAGATCATACAATTTAAATGAGAAAACGTAATATTAAATGTACCTCATTTTTGTCACTGAAATGTCATTGTTTTTTAACATAATCCTTGAGCAAATTGGTCCGTTTTTCCCATCTTGGCATTAGTTTGAAAATGCTCTCTCACTGGGAAATGGGTTCTTGCATTCTCAGCTATCCCCAGAAAGAGCCATTTCCACTTCCTCACTATTGTGGAATTGTTGCCCTCCCAGGTGTTGCTGCAGCAGCCCAGTGGGATGGATACCCAGAAGTTTGCAGTGAATGGAGTGCAGGAACTATTTTTGTCTGATGTGTGACCTGTGTGGTTGCATTGGCATCCTGAATGATTACACCTCAAAACTTATCATTTTTTTGGACAATTGAAGAAACACAGGGGAGGCTGTCTTTTGTACATGAATGAGGAAGTGAGATTGGCTGTTTGTTCATGAATTGCCAGTGCAAGAAGTCCATTTGTACCATGACAAAATCCTGAAACTTGTGCCAAGATGGTAAAAATACATCAATGTTGTCAGGGTTTATCTTGAAAAATAGTGTTTCAAATGTTTTAGTAGAATTAATGCGCTACATTTAACATTGTAATGATTTACCATCTATTTCTCATGACTTAGGGGACCTTACTTATTGAACATTTGTCATGTGTCAGCACATGTAAAAATTGGCATATCAGGAAACCTGTATGCTATCATGGTATCCTGGAAAGCTGCTATGTACAATCATTTGCTGTCAGAATGAAATTCAGCAGTAGTCTTTCACGCAATTTTACTGGCTGACAGTCTGCCGAAATATTATTATTTTATTTAAAACTGTTGATGTTTCTTTCCGATCAGTCTGCTCCCTGGCATACAGTACTGGACACACAGTTCGTCAAGTATTTCTCTTTGTTTATATCAACACCTGCAGTGTCTATAAGTCACTGGTAATACAATGCTGTACACATTATGGAAATTATACCAAATGTGTACCGTTTTGTGTATCCAGTGGGAGTTTTAATTTTGCTGTGTGTTTTATCAGTTTAAAAAGGCAGAACAAAAATTACGTGTATGGAACTGCCACATACTCTGTTGTATGTATTGTTAGAAGTTTTGTAGTATGGAGTTTTACTCTGAAGGTAGTTGGAGTTTTGTTTACATGTCTGGCAGAGAAAAATAAGTGGTTTATAGAAGAGAACTGTACTACTATTACTGTGATAATTGTGAGCAAAGGGAGATATTTCAGAGGTGAGTCATTTTAAATGAAAATAAATTAGAAGGCATGAATAGTTTTTAAAACAGTAATTACTTAAGTGCCTCATTAACATAAAACACCACTGCCGAACCTCCCAAGACACGGAAATTTCCAGCAGCAGGCTAAAAAATGAGTAGCCTACAATTTGGTGTACCATTTTCTTGTCATCTTGGTATTGTTCATGTGAAAGATGGTTTTCATTTTTTGAAAGGTTGGTCTCTTATTCTTGTTATTGTTCTTTGTCCTGTGTATGAAATTGTTAGTATCTTTGTTCTGTTGGCAGCATTTAACAGTTTAGGTTTCTTATATCTACTTTAGTGTAAAATCGGGTGTTGTTTCTACATTCAAACTATTTTACATGGATCAAGCATTCATGAAAATGGTTACCTGTGAGGTCAAATGGTACCTGCATTCTTGCAGAGTCCGTAGGGGCTTAGCCACTGGATATCTTTACTCTTTACATACATACATACATGCCATGTCATTTCATCAATCCCGGTAAGCCATTAGGCTTCAGATTTGAAACATGTCCTCAAGATTTGGCAGATGCTATCAGGTTTGCACAAATCAGTGCTACACATACAAAGTAAAAGTACAGGTACAGTTATGCTGACATTTTGAAAAATAGTAGAAGGTTATTCAGACTAACATAATATTGATTATATTTATATAGTAAGTTATCATCAGTATTGTATTTTCAGTATTAACATTATATTATTCAAAATAACAGACATGGCTTACAAATTTTGTGTATGGCATGTTCATCTTCCATTACAGGATGTATGTGCAAAATGGGGTATATAGTTTACATATGTTATCAAGTGTAGCTTTACCTGTACAAAAAATTTTGTAAAGAATGGTTTGTTATTGCAATGTACTGCTCAGACTCTGGACATGTTAGTGTGTCTTTAAAAGTGTCTAGTTTGTTTGTAGTGGTAAGCTCACCCACATCTTTAATTAAAAAAAAAAATATATATATATATATATATATATATATATATATATATATTTGATATATGCAGTGTAATTTGTTTGCATACTGCCAGATAACGTGTTCTTTACTAAGTAGTATGAGCAAACATTGCAGTTGTTAATTTAACCACTAATTGGTTGTAATTTCCATTGTTCATGTCTAAGAATGGAATTGCACCTGTTCAATTACTGATTGCATGTTTAATGTAGACAGTAAACCTGTTTTATGATATTAGGAGTGTAACTGACTTGCTTATACACAATTCCTAGAGTATATTTTGAGGTCTGTACAGCAATGAAGATTCATATTGTGATCATTAGAACCCAGATCCACAGCAAGCTTAAGCCTTACATTTTGTCATTTTATAACTTACAGTGTGTTAGAGTGGGTGTTGGAGACAACTCTGAGACATGCTTTATTTCAAAGGACCTGAAATGCCAGGAAACCATATTCTAAATGTTCTACTACATTTTTTATATATGTGATTTTTTTCCATATAAGGGTTTCAATATTAAAATTATCTGTATTAAATTGTACTGCATATTCCCAAGCAAAAGAAATGGATATTACACTGTGCTTTGCATGTCTATTGGACTGTGTGACTAAAGTGATGCCTTGTGGCATACACAGGCATTAGTATTAATATTAGTGGTGGTGTGAGTCATGCAGCTGCTGTTGCACTTGTCTTACAGTATGGGTAATTTCTAGACAAGAACTTCACAAACACCCATGAATAATGTGGTCATCAGGTGTCAAGCATGTCTGAGAGTTGACAGAGGTCATTTCCAACATCTTCTCTCACAAGTGGTAATTTATGTATATTATATGAGGAAATGTAAGGCTTAAGATGTGTTTATGAAAGCATAAGAAAGGCTTATAGACCAGTAGGATTCTTGTCTTCCCCGATAGCCAGGCTGCACATAAGGTTCTAGGCTGGTTGAAGAATGCTTTGATGCTCTCTCTGTGCTGGCAAACTGGAATGAGGTTATCCTCATGTGGGTGCCAGGGCTTTGTGGCATCCCAGGCAGTGAAAAGGCTGATGAACTTGCTCAGCAGGGTGCAACATTGCTGTTATTTGGCCCACAGCTGGCTCTTGGCATACTGATGTTTGTAACAAGAGAAGCAGTTAAAGTACTGGGCTGAAACTCAACACTACATTGCCTGGAATAATTTACCAGGCCATAAACATGACAAGCATTTTATTAGTAAACTATTTAACCAAAGTGCTGAAGAATTGCTTAAGTAAAGCAGGCATCAGCCAAGAGTGGTACCTGAGATGCTCATGGGGCATGTTCCTGTGAAGAAGCACCTGAATAGTATGGGCCTGTTGGATGGTAACGTAGACTGCAGATTTTGCAAGGTGGATACTGAAAACAGTGTACCATATTTGTTATACAATCCAACTCATGCACTATTCACACTTTAAAACACACTCACTTCAACATTTAAAACCAATAAAATGTTAAAAACGTGTTTGTAAGTATAAAACCCCTACATGTTTCGGTCTTTTTTCACGACCGTCTTCAGGGGGTCCTCCACTGTGCTTTGTGCCGTTATTCCTCCCGCTGATTTGCGTTGGTTGAGTTCGTATTATTACGCAGTATGTGGCCGCATGTGTATGTCATCTGTGTGTGTGTTTGGTGTGCTTGTCTGTTGGTGATCTGCTTGTGAACAGAGTTCACAAGCAGATCACCAACAGACAAGAACACCAAACACACACAGATGATATACACATGCTGCGTAATAATACGAACTCAACGAACGCAAATCAGCGGGAGGAATAGTAACAGCACAAAGCACAGCGGAGGACCCCCTGAAGATGGTCGTGAAAAAAAGACCGAAACATGTAGGGGTTTTATACTTACAGACACGTTTTTAACATTTTATTGGTTTTAAATGTTGAAGTGAGTGTGTTTTAAAGTGTGAATAGTGCATGAGTTGGATTGTATAACAAGTGTGGCAACATGCACGGTGCGACATTAAAGATAGTGTACCATATTGTTTGCTGTTGTGAGGCCTTGGTTCATCAATGTTATAATTTTTTTTATAAACTTCTTTGTTTAACCAAAAGACACAGTACAGCCCATTAAAAACCTATGTCTCTTTGGGATTAATGAGTCTATGCTGTAACTATACAGAGGGTGGCACAGTAAGCCTATGGCTGCAGTGCTTCCAGTGCTCTTGCTTATGGACCCTTTCAATCAAAAAACAGGAATAAGGGCATAGCTGGCTGTATGTCTGGGTTCTGTTTGAAGTGCAGGTACTTCTTTTCAGATAGGAACTAACAGTCTAATAGATTTTGAACTTGTGGCCTGTTTTATACCATGGGTGGATGCTGCCAGTGGAACATTTTTTTTTTTTAGTTTTAATGTTGTTTGAGTTTTGGAAAGAATGTATTTTCAGGGATAGATTTCAGACAGTTTCTTTATGAATTTTGCTCATCTGTGAAACTCTGAAACTTGTGTGGATACTGAGATGGACAGAGAATGGTATGCACCTTCAACATAAACTCAAAAGAATGACAATTATAATTTTGCTATAAACTGAAACATCAAATAGAATTTCCCATGACCTCATTCATTGTGTCATTTCTTAAAGTGATAGAACAGTTATTGAACAAGACTTTTTTTTATGAAGACACTTACCATGTACATTTCATATAAGCTTGTTAGTGTGTGCATGCTCATGTGCAAGAGCGTTTATTACAAAGTTTTGTCTGAACGGTTGTTTTATTGTGTTTTATTGCTAGAGATTTATCTAGTGATTGAAATGTTATATAGTTTTTATTTGAACTAATCTCAAATTTGCCATAATTCTGCCATTGTCAAGGGTCGAGGTTTGTTTGTAATATTTACCACATATAATGTGCTGTTATTTTCTATAAGGAATTTTGCACAGAAGCTTGTGAATATAATACTACTTTGGTGTATAAGAAATCTTGATCAGTAAGAACATTGTGATAAGTTCCCATAATTTAGGTGTCTTGCATGTCAGTTCAAGAGGGCTTAAGAAAACAAAATGTTTGGTGTGAACTTGACCTGGATTGTGGACAACCAAAAGTTTGAGAATTTTGAGAGATCACAAAGAGAATACAGCAACAGCAGGTTGAGACACTCATATGGGTAAGGCAAGTCTGTTAGTTTCATTAGCATTCTTTTGTGAGGTGAGATAGTTAAGTTTTCTAAAAGAAGATAAAGCTCTGAACATATGAATTTGTTAATGAGGAATCATTTATGTTTTTTATGCTTTACAGCAAACTTTATGGAATCTTAAAAAATATCTAATTTATTTCATATCACAATACACAATCTGTGTACTAAAGTTCCTTTGTTATGTTTCTGTGAAATGGAGAGAAGTGTGTGTGTGTGTGTGTGTGTATATATATATATTTCTTTTTTTTTAAAGAGAAACTCGTACATGTGCGCTGCTAATACTTAATTACTGTATCTTGGAAGAATGATTGGGCTAGTGAAGAAATGAATAAGACATCTGTGTTTTATGTGACTTCATTGTCTGATTTAAAATATAAAATTACAAGAGGCACTGTACTTTTCAGAGAAAAAAAAAAACTTGCACATAGATGCAGTTAGAACAGATGAAAATATGCAGTTGGAATTCTCAAACTTAGGGTTGTGATCCATTATTTGGTCATGAGTGCCTTCTGATAGGTCATGATCTCTTTATAAACAATAAACATTCAGCGCTCCCTATTCAGCAATTTAACTTTTTTCAGGAAAGAATAAAGCAGTTTATCCTAAATATCTTTTGAATATTATGCTATAACTGTGCAGCAAATTGTTGAGGTCCTGAATAAATACTGATATTAGTTGGGTTGCTTGACCAGTGAAATGTTTGATACTGGGTCATAGGCAGGAAAGTTTGAGGACTACTGATGTACAGGAATCAGTTCTCGCTGGGAAGGAAGCATGAAAAGTGTACCATATTTTAAATCAGAGGCAATGGATAAAGTAGTGTTAGGAATCATGTTAGTGGTGGTGGTGATTATGATGATCAAATTTTTTAAAGAAAATTACTGTTCTAATGTACACATTTATAACAGTTTGAAATACCAAATATCAAAATTGACCATAATTGTGGACATCATATCATTATTTTGTGTGCGTCCATACTTAACCCCTTTTTATAGGAAAGAGACAACTTTGAATTATGCTGAGAAATAGCAAGAGTTCTATACTAGTCTAGGATTCTCAGTCTGTGGAACTCACACCAGACATGTTATGCAGACTTATTCCAAACAGTACATTGAAGCTTTAAATTCTAACTTCTCAGCGAGCTTTGTTTTATGAAAACCAAAGCAGTAACACTATTATCTGATTATTTGTTGTGATGACAAATGTGTGGTATGTAGATCCAGATGTAATCAATCTTGAACAAGGTAAACAATGAAATATTAATTCTAGTGAAATAGTATGGACTTTGCATATCTCCTGTATTAAGAACTTTTTACGTTTTTCTTAGGTGCAGAAACCTGTGAAACAAAAATGTATGTGTGAGCCAAAAAAAATAAATTTTCATACACTTAGATTTAATACAAAAATTGTGTGCAGTGCACATTTGTTAATGTCTCTTTTTAATTATGACTTTGTGGTATAAAGAATTGTGACAGCTTTCAGTCTTATTTTGTTTGTTGGTGAATAGTGGCATAGAACCTTTTAGTACATGCATAGTTGAGTGAGATCAGAAAATTTAAAAAAATGCCTCGCAAACCAAAATACTGTCATAGACTGAAAATGAAATCAGATGCACCATTTCTTGTATTGTGATTGCTAATTATGATAAATGTAGCAGTTTCTAGGTTTCTTCTTGGTTACTTAGCTGGTGCAAATACCTTTGATGTTGGTACATATTAGAGTACTTCTTGGAACAATACTCTTGTGATTGCAGTTTCAAAGATACACAGCATTCTTTAAGTTGGAATGGATGTAACCTGCCATTTACTTGCTGTATCTTTGTAAAATTACATTGTTAGGTAAAGTTGTGTAATTATGCTTATTTTTGTACATTGTCATTTCACACCTACATGGTGTAGCACAGTGCCTGTTTGGACCTTAAAAAATTTGAAAGAGCTCCTTGTTCCTGCACCACACCTCCATGAACATCTGCTCTCCATACTCTTTGTCATGAAAGCACAATTGAGTCCTCTTTTCAGGTGAAACACTTTTGGGTGTTAATACGTGGTATAGTGTTATTTACAGTTATCTTAACAAGACTTGAAGTTAAAATTATCATGTTAACAAATATGCTTCAGTTGTGGGATTGAAATTATGTAATAATCACAGGAAATAGAGAGTTTCTGGAATGTGAATCACAGTTTTAAAGTTTTTTTTAAATGTTTCATAAATAAAAAGACTTCTATTAACTTGTTATGTTAAGATACTGTTGCGTGCATTTGAATTGTCTTTATGCTAGCTTAATATCAATACACAATTATGAGTAAATAGTTTATTCAATATTGCACATAAATAGGCCTGCAAAAGAAAGTGCAAAGACTTAAGAAATTGCTTCAGTTTTGTGTGCATATTGTTTTCCATTCTGGGAAGTGATGGAACCAAAAAGTCCTCCTCAGTGACAGCCACATGTTATGTACATTCTCTAAAACTAGAATTCCTCATAAAACATGCATGTCAGTGGGGACACATGTGCTTCTATGAATCATAATTATTGATGACATCATCTTAGTGCTTCCTGTTTGTGTTATTCGGACAGATTTACTTATTGTAAGTACTCTTTCACAAATATTAGTCTTTAAACCAGAGCAGTACAGTTCTCCACTACATATGTACCATAATTGAGTCATTGTCGATACACTCAGATTTGTTGCATCTGATGACGGCTTAGTCAAGCTGAAACAACTAGTGGAGAGCTATATGAGTCAGGTTTATGTACAAATGTTTGTGAGGTGGTGATAATAAATCTGCCTACTAATGATGTACCTTTTGCTTAAGAACTGCCCAAATACTGGCAAAGTGTACATCTTGAAAGTAAGATTTTACTAGCTGTCAGGCAATAAAATTACAGCTCATAAAGTAATAGAAGCTAATATATATATAACTCTATATTTTTAAGGGCTACAGTAACACAACTGTATGGAATTTGTGAAGTTAACTATTAGTAGTTTAGTTACAAAATTTATAATCTTGATTTTAGATTACAAGATAAGCCTTGCTTCTGGTCTCACTCAGTTATTATAATAATATTAAAGATAATAATAATACTTATACTAACAATAGTAATAATGAATATGGTGTCTGGTTATGTAGGGAAGAGATATGTTGATGTGTATATTGGCACACTCTTTTTAAAACAAATATTATTTTATTATATTAAACATTTAAAATAAAAAATTGTATATGCAGTGACAATTTTAATTAGTTATTTTGATATAAGTAACATTGGCATTGTGGTTTGGTAGCCATTGAACATTATTATATACATAATCATGTAATATTTAACGTTATTGTCATAGAATATTCAAACAGTACATTAGCATTGTTTTGTGTTGCAGTTGTAGTATACAAATATTGTGTCTGAATTTTGGCCTTTCGTATTCAGAGTGGAATGAAGAAAACAACATTTAATTATTACTGTTACTGCAGTATATCTTTGTAATACAATTTGTTAGGTCCCAAATTATGCTAGGTAACAAAAACAAGTGTTTGTGTGAGAAAACAGTTGTGTTTGTAACAATGATGATCATAGAACTGGTTTTGTATATTGATGCAAGACATTTATGATGCACGTGATTGAATATTTATGTTTTTAGCACAGTGAGGCAGGGAGAGACCAGAAATGATATTACAGAATGGAGTTGCAGAATTCCGTCATAATCGTATGTAGCCTTGTATGAAGATTGGAAATACATGCAATGCCAAATTAAATATGAAGCCTAGGTCACTGTTACAACAGACCAGTACAAACCAAGTGAAACTAGTCAAATCAGATCAGAAGGCATATTACGTGATGATCAACTACAGAAGGAGAGAATTTATTTGGAGTTGTGCATGCTTCTTTGTTAGCTTAAGCAGAAACAGTCACACTGTTTGACTTTAATGAAGTACAGTAACTCTAATATTCCAGTACTGTAAGCTGAATGTAGCATTTCAGATTACAGTTTAAAAAACTGGTGCTTGTTTATCACAAAGTATAAATTGTAATTCACTGCATATGCGTCTGATGGTTTGTGGGTTAGCCAGCAGACAATGTTTGAAAACTCATGGGCCTCACACTAACCATACCCAGTGCTCCTCATCCCTTATAATTCGGTGGTTTCCTGTGCAACAGATCTGGAGTTCAAGACTTGCAAGATGCAGTGCAGGTTTTTCCTCATGCCACCCTCATTCTTCACCTTTGACAAAGTCAAAACTTATATACTAAACGTCTTTTGTGGTTTGGAATCACTGTAGATCACCTCTTTTGAACATTTTTTTCACCACCATTTCACAAGTTCTTGTTTTGTATGTGCTTATGCTTCAGAAGTGGATTATTTGACTTCTGTCTTATGTGCACGGTTCAAAGGACTAGAAGACTGTAATTGGGTGCATTAGAAACAAAATAAAAATGAAGTATTCCTTGAAAAATATCCATATATACATTTATTTTCATTACATTAAAATTTATTGTATCTAAATACTGGTTTTGATTTCTGTCCAATTAATATTTAAACTTCTGAGAAGTTTACAGCTAGTCACCTTGTTTATACTCAATTGCTGACTGAAGACTAAGTTGTGATCTCACTTTTGTTTTGGCAGTTGTGTTGTAAGGTCCTTAAGCTATCCAATGAAAGACATTTTTAGAGACTTGCCATATTTTTAAGCCTTTGGGATGTCAATTATGATCCTTGCTTACCATGACAGAAGAAAGAAACGTTTAAAATATGTCAAAGTTTTTTATTCACCAATGAATGCACAAGTGATTGTCTTAAAAACAGTATTAAAATTTACATTAAAATAGCTCCGACATGTTTTGGTGCAGTCACACCATCTTCAGGGAACTCATTATCCGTGCTTGCTAAAGTTACACTTTGTTAACATAGTTAATATGGTACATCGGTGTGTGATTAAATTGGTGGTGATGAGGCTGCATATATTAGTAGGTCCTTGTTGATGTGTGTATGTTGCACTGTTGAGAAGTAGACTAGTCTGCTTCTGAACAGTGCAACATACACACATCAACAAGGACCTACTAATATATGCAGCCTCATCACCACCGATAAAATCACACACCGATGTACCATATTGACTATTTTAACAAAGTGTAACTTTAGCAAGCACGGATAATGAGTTTCCTGAAGATGGTGTGACTGCACCAAAACATTTTGGAGATATTTTAATGTAAATTTTAATACTGTTTTTAAGACAATCACTTGTGCATTTGATGGTGAATAAAATACTTTGATAATATCAAGATGCACAGTACAAATGTGAAAAAAAAAAGTTTAAAATATGTATCAACAATATAGTTTTTGATCCAAAAGTAGAGGAGCATAATAATGCCCAACTAAAGTAATTGTGACATTAAACATTCACATTTCAGTACTTTGGATACAATATAAAATAATGTTTACTCTTAGTCTCCTACCAGGACTAAAGGGGGAATTAGTGGCTGCATATATCTACTTTTTGTTAGAATAGCAGCCATTTGTGTACTGGAATTTCTTAATTATGACAGAAAACTTCCTGTAGTAAGGAGAAGCTTTGACAGGTGTAAACTTATACTGCTGTGTGGATAAAAGCCAGAAGCAAATAAAGAAGAATGGCACTAGCATTTTTAATTATTACTGGCTCTATTAGGCATTGTTTATGTCTTCACATTTCAAAAAATAGTACTGTATTTTTACTGCCCACTTAATAGTGGGCAGTGTTTTATTCCTATACCAGTTTATAAAAGTGATGAATCTTGTAATATGCAAGATATCAGTCCTTTGGCGCAGTAAAGTTGAGGTCTTCACAATTCTGGGATGTTGTGCAGCGTTGGTTGGTAATTGGTTACCACTTGCAGACAGCATCTTGAAGGCTCATGCAGTCAAGAAAAGAATATAAAAAAATTCTTGGACTGCTTTGCCCTTGAAGATGGGAACAGTATGTTGTCTTCAAATGGTAACCAACTACCAACCTATGCCACGTGACATCTCGGACGAGTGAAAACCTTGTCTTGTAATTTCTCATGCATGATGTCCATAGGCATGCTGTGCTGACATCCTGTATATATTTTCCGTATATTTAATATTGACATGAATTTGTTACTTGCTGTCACTTAGCCCTTGAAATTTTTACAGGTTTTGTCACCATCTGTAATACAAATGCTGCGATGCATTGCTTGTATAATGTACACTACCCAGGTGCACTTTCCTATGTTCATTATCTGCCTTAGTACAGTTGTCTGGTTCTTGCTTGCTTAGTCTCTGCCATTCCAACTAGGGGAAGCTGCTATGTGCTTAGACCCTGCCAGTTTGACTAGGGGGAAGTACTGTGTGCTTAGACCCTGCCAGTCTGACTAGGGGACGCTACTGCATGCTTCAACCTTGCCCATCTGACTAGAAGCAGCTACTACGTGCTGAGGTCCTGCTAGTCTGACTAGGGGAAGCTACTTTGTGCTTAGACCTTGCTAGTCTGACTAGGGGAAGCTACTACATGCTTGCATTGGACAGCATCAGCATTCTTTTGTCATTTATTTGACTCTCCACATTCTTGTGTTCATATATACTGGTTCCTATTTGCTAAACACATCATTTCTAGGATACTGAAAGAAAGCCTGTCATAAAATGTACCCCTTACTGTCAGTGGGACTTATGTCGTATGCATTATTGTGTTCCATATAATCAAGGCTAACGTATTGGTAGTAACGAGTAGACATGGGGATTATAAATGATGGTTACAAATTATACCAAAAATTGCATCTTTCCTTTGATTATGTGGCCATAATTTTAAAAATGTTTAGAATAGTATTCACAAAAGTAATATGCCAATATTTTATGCATTCCCAACTTTCAGGTGTGATTTCTTCTTGGTAAAAGGGTGCATGTAGTATGCAAATAATGCAGCACTGAACTTGCTGTCACAGCGGTTTGGAATGTTTACTATAAAGAGGATATACAGGTTTTAGATATTGACCATTCAGGCATGCTTAATGTGATGTGGAGGAAGGGTACACATTGAATTATCAAGGAAAGAACACAAAAACAGCATCACACTCTAACATGCATATATCAGTTTTAATTGACAGTAACATCTGATGATGCAGTTTGAATTTCACTCTCATGTGAGGGTATATTAAAATGTTTTACAAACTCCAATGACTGGGGCACGGGATGTGCATATGCGTGCATTTACAGAAAGCTTACATAACTGCATTTATCATGCTTAAAACTATTACTATATGAAGTATATGTGTGGTTGAATCAAGATGCATCACTCTAGAAGTAATCCATTTTTCTTCTTCTTCTCCTCCCATCCTCCTCATGGTTATTATTATTATTATTATTATTATTATTATTATTATTATTATTATTCCAAGATAGTTTACAAATTATCAAAGTAGAAGGTACACCTATGAGAGGAGGATAATAGTGCTTATTTTCTGTGATATGCACCACATCTGAAAGTTTCTATCCCTTTCATCTCTTGGTGAAATATGTTTAATACATTTATGTATGAAACAGAAACATGACATCTAGATAATTTAAAAACCCATTATTTCCAATCTCATACAATTCATGTCATCCTATGTATAATTTGTAAAATGTGTAAAGGATATACCAAATGTTGCCCACTGTGCAAAGCATGTGTAAAGTAGTTGTATTAATATTTTTTTAAGCCTTGAATTTAAGTATGAAATGTGTACGAAAGGCCAGACTGATATCACACATAAGAGTTTAACAGTGACATTTGTACATTTAATATATAATGACAGTACAGAACTGTATATTATCTCTATACTTCACACATAATATATAGAACCACAAGAAAAAAATGTAAATATATCATCCTCTTTATTATGTTCTGCATGCATGCATCCTCTTTCAGTATTACTATAATTTAGTAACATTACTTTAATGTCATTCATTTACATGAAGAAAAGAATCCAAATACATATCCTTTCATACAGTTAATACAAATAAAAAGTTGATATGACAAATTGTTTATAGAACACTGTATATTAATTATGATCAGGATGTATAGATGAGCAGCATTTTCTGTATTGAAAATGTACTTCATTACTTACACATGTATCTGTTTTGTTAATTGATTCACATAACAGGTTATTAGAAATCACTGTCTACAAGACAGCAACAGAGATCTGTACAAAACACAATACAAAAATATGCAAGACAGCTGTGTATATATTGAATAAAATTTAAGAAAACCCTTTTCTTACTTTCTACATACAACAAAATCTTTAAGATAAAGCCAACAATGAAGATCTAATATGAGGCATATACAACTGAAGTTTGTTTGAGAATACGCATGATGAAAACGTCAACACAAATATTTAGACAGAGTTCCATTGACAATGCATATGTTGGCATATACTATCTGCAAAGAATTCCTTGGTCTGCTGTGCATATTACTGTACCATAGCATCCTGCACATCATTGTTCTACATGAACGTGTGGCCTTTGAGGGCTGGTCCAAAGATGTGGAAATTATCTAGTGAAAAGCCTGGGCTCTATGTAGGATGTTTAAGCATTTTAAGCATCTCCCATCACATAATGTTGTGAGCACTGGGGACCACATGGGGGTTGAACATCATCATGCAGAAGGATGATGCAATCAGTGAGATTACTGGAACATTCCTTCTTAATCTTGCTAGTAGCTTTTGAAGCATTGGACAGTAATAGTTTTTTATCATGTCATTACCTGATTTGAAATTTGGAAGCAGGGATCCTGAATATCAAACAACACATTAAACCACTTTGATGGCAGGTGCTGTTGATGTGAATTGCTTCGGGTTGGGTAAAGTGGGGGTGCCTTCATTACGTGTCTGCAGGTTTTCATGTGGCTTTGAATTTGTGGACATCTTTTTTCCACCATGTACCGCAAACGCATGACCCTCAGTATAGTACAGCTGCAAATTTTCCAGTGGCATTGACATGTGATGCTCCTTGTATGTGTCTGTTAGAAGACTTGGGACACAATGAGAACATGTACAGTTGAATGCATAGTGCTGACCCTCATATTGAATTCCATTGACAGGGAACAAGGGGTCCAATGTTTGTCCTCATGCACAGCATTTATGACTCAGGCAGCATTTGCTATATTAGTGAGACTGTTAGCCTGTGCCAGTCTTAGTAAGTCCATAATTCATGCCTGCCTGTTAACATAAGGAACCAAATGTCTTTGATACACAGGTAGCATTGGAAACAGCATATGTCCTCTTACAAATAATGGCTAGTTTTAATCCACTATGGGCAAATGAATCACCCTTTAGTCATGGGTAGATAGATACACCACCTGGTATGCCATTGTTAAACTGTGTACAATTGTGTTTGTACTACTTGCGTAGTCTACACAAATGTCTGCCAGTGTATTTCCTCAGTCAGAGATGCAGCAGTATTGCAAGCAGGTTTCAGTCATGTGTGTCTCATATGTTGAAGTTTTCAATCTTTTAGACTGATGTGATTCAAAATTGTAAACTATTTCTGGGGGCACAGCACACAGCAAAAATTATTTTGTATCTTTATTTCAGAGTTTGGTAAGCTTGACAGTCGGTGGAGATCATGTAGTGGAGTGTGTTCGTCTTTTATAAATTACAGAATGGAAATTGTTATTTAAACATTTTAGAGATGCTAGGTTTCCAGTATTTTGTTAATGTATGGTACATTTATGATCAAGGAAAGACCAAACATACAGGAAAATTAGGTTGCCGCCTAAGTCACCAACTTAAGTGGGATGCCGAATAATCATGCTTTCGTAAAATAAATTGTAATAAACATTACGGAGAAAAATTGTGAACGGTATTTCCTTGTTCGACAGAACACCTTCGTTATCACCTGCCTGGGGGGAGGGTCTCTCACATGGATCAGATGTATCATACATCTCGTCCAGAGTCGCCCCTAGTTATAATATTGTTATTGATTTTTGTTTTTCTCTTTGTGAACTATTGACAGCGGGCTACACTTCACTATGTACATGTGTCGGAGGTACCTACATGATCGACCAGAAATGCATACAGCAGTTTGATGAGAAAAGTTAAAGAAAGGGGACCACTTTAAAGGCTTTGGCGTGGATGTCAAGGTAATAGGAAAACTAATCGTACATAGGATGGGACAGTGTGAACACTGTCCGTTATAAGGCTCAGGATACAGACCACGTCCGGGTCATGTGAACATCCTAATGGACTTCCATATAATGCGGGGAATTGCTTGACTAGCTGAGCAACTGTCAGCTTCTAAGGAAGCACCCTGCTACATGCAGTTCACGGTCTCAAAGCTTTTTAGCGATGTATTATCGTAACTCACGAATCGACACTTGTAGGCAAGCAGACGATTGTGCTGCATCAAACGACCATGACATTTTTGGACGCTTTTGACTAGGTGGGCACGGTTCCACACGTGTAGCAGAGTGCGACAACCACAGCGACATTTCATTAGGAATGACAGGATTTGCCAAATTTTGTCTCAGGCAAAATAAAATCAGTTATTTCTTATTTTCTGCTTTATAGCTTATTTATTCCTTTAACTTCACAAACGATTGTCTTTACTTCTATATAGACGTATATCCGACGGTATCTATGCATCATAATGTCTTGCAGTAAAGTGATAAAGTTTGTAATTGCATATAATGAACTGGTTGCATTTGAAATTATATTGTTACTATTGTTCACAGTTACATTAAGAAAAAATATTTCTACAGTGCAGTACACAAAGTGCTGCTTTTTATTCTCAGGGAACCCAATGATCACTAGATGGTCTGTGCCAATGGTGAATGAAGTTCGGAAACTCTTGCGATCCATCAACAAAATGAACACACTCAATGTTTGCCAGTAGGAAATGGCTGACCGTGAAACAATACGAGAAATAATGTTCGGAAAATGGTTAATGTGCGGTGATTTCGTTTGATGTAATTGTGATTGGATTTCATTAACAGTGATATAACTCCATTCTTTACACTGAAAACTCCGAAAGTTCGATTGGATGCGTGGGAGGCACGGTAATGTAATAAATGGTTACAAATCATTTATTTTGTTTACAATGGAATAGTTTTGTCTTTTTTTTTTATATAAGTAGTATATCATGGGCATAATAGAAGAAAGAATGGGTATGTAATTGTAAGTCACTTTATCCGTTGTTTGTGTAACAGCCTACAAATACCATATAACTTGCCCGACGATTGTAATCATGTCTTCAGTGCACTTCTTTCGTTATGAAGTAATCAAAATTATTAAAACTGAGGCGAAATCTAGGATATTTATTTTACGTACGTGAACTCGAAAGTTTTGTAATAATGCTAGGGTGCACTGAAATACAGTGGGGTTCGATGGTGCGTACATACTTTACATAACCATTGCTGAGCACGAAATTTCATTACAGTTTAATATCGAGGTATTTGTTGTTTTTTATGTGTTACGAATGTAGAAGTAAGTGAGAAGCTGAAGAGTTTGAATCCCGAAAAGTATTCTTGTTTGAAAGTACATGTATTATTTATATCCTGATACAGTTCAACTTCACTGGGCACTTTAATATTTAGTAATGTATGTGATTTGAAGCAGCAGCAGACATTCTGTGTTAATGTTACAAAAAAAGTTCCTTGATCTGTGTGTGTGAGCAGTAAATAAACTATAGTATCATTGATGTCTTTTGTAATTGATGGTGACTTCCTTTGGTTTATCCATATTTTGTGGGGCCATCTCCCACATTTCCATAAGTTATTTTATGTTGGATTTATCTAATGCTTATAGACTCTAAAATCTCTTCTAATGAATTACTACCCATTTGTCTGACACCTGTGCATTTGACTGTCATCATCCATTGTAGTTTTACCTTGTTAACTTGGGTTAAATACTTTCAAGAGTTTTGAGGGGAATAATTGATTCTGATAGAGGTGAACTAATGAGAAAATAAAAGTGGTAAGAAATTTCTATGTGTATTTTTTACATGATATGATTGAGGTAAGTAAATTGGGGATGCTACACTAAGTTGTTGGGAAATGTTGTAGACAGAGGGGAAAGAAGAAAATATGCAACCAGTTCTGGTTAAAGAAATGAAGGGAAAAATGCACTAGTGAGATGAATAGTGAACATTACAATAAAATTAATTTTAGGGAAATTTTTAGGGTATTTGGAAATTTGTGGTACATTGATAACAGCCGGGGTCCATAATCTATGACAACTCTAGTTACATTTACATTTACAACCACTGAATCTCTGGACAATGCAGTTTGTGAAAAATGTATAACGTGATGGTTTACATTTATGTAATTTTTCACCTCAGCAGATGAGGTCCATGCCTTGACTCAGGTGGTTAGTCACTGGCCTCCAACTAGAGAGGTCCAGGTTCAATCCCAGGCCAGTCAGTGTGAAACCTGTGGTGTAAAAAGTGGTACTGAGACCTTTTTCTTTGATTCTGTCAGTATGATTCCACCAATGTTCCATATTTTCATCCTGATCAGACTACAGGCATAGTCTTATCAGTCTGAGTCTGTAGCTCTTTTTATGGTTTTAATTTGTTGAATGTTCCAGGCATTATTTTTTTGAGCCTTTTTGTTTTTAATTCTTCTATAGCTATTTTCCTGTTTCTGTCTGTGGACTTGATCTGTTCTAAGACACATGTCTTAACAACTTGAGTGTTTCTGTGATGCCTAGTGACTGAGAATTGCTCAGTCTATGGGTTCCACCAGGTTAGATGTTTCTTTATGTGAAGATGAAACCAGAGCCATCATCAAAAATGTTGTGTTTGTCAAAAAATTTAAATGATGAAAAAAGTTAAGAAAATGGGGGAGGGTGTTGTGTCGGTGAATGATTCTTGTTGGATGTGCTTATGAACAAAAACAAATGAAAGATGTTTGTATGTTGACAAAGAATAGCTGTGCAAAAACAGAGGTGTAGTTGCATTTTCAAGAGATAAAGGTTTAAACATACTCAGTTCATATAATTAGTAATCTTTGACCTTTGAATGCTTTTATAGTCATTTATTGAGTAACTCTTTATTGTGGTGTGGTGCAAAGTGGAAATTTTCCTGTTGTCTCATTTATGTTATAACAGTTGAATGAGTTTTCAGCTGCAATATTTGAGGTTTTTTATTGTGCATACAAGAGTACAGATCAGCAGTTTAATTTTTTTCTTGCAGAATATGGATGGGGAGGTGATGCATATGGGCATTGAGATTTTGGACTGCACAAAGGGTACAAAATTTTCTCAATTTCACCCTTTCAAAGACTTTAACTAGAACTGAGTATGGCTTAAATGTCTTTTTATCATTGAATGCAGTAATTATAGTGTTATTGATTCAGAGCCATTATTGTGTTTGTTATGAATGAATGACTGAAGCACAAAAATATACCTTGATATTAGGCCAGAGAACCAAATAACAAAATCATGTAGCCTTGAACATACAAACTCAGTTTGTCATTTGGAAAGTGTTTTATATTTTTATAAAAGCTGTGAACATTAGCAGTCAGGACAAAGAAAGAGGGTTAACACAAGTTATAAAGGAGGTTTCTCACAATTCCAAGTTTATTGTGTGCTGACCAAATACACTGTCTTGGGATGCCTATGTTGCACAGAACATGCTGTGGCAGTATGGAATCCCATGCAGTTACAATTACTGGGGTATTGTGGGTTGATATCCCAATTTCTTGGGGACCTACCATGTTACTAATAATGTTATGTTACTTAAAAATTACATACTACAGCATGAATAATGTGCAAGATATCCATATTATTGTCACAAGTTAGCTGACATGGAAGGGAGATTCATAATGTATTCTTGACTTTTATGAAAGTAATGCATTTGAGAGAAAAAGAAGGTGAAACAGAACAAGTATTGCATGTCAGTGGTGTTTAGTGGTGTGTGTCTGACAGTAGAAGCCGTGTGTTTATTTCAGGGACCTGACGTTCATGCTGTGTATTGTTATTCTTGAAAGTCTGATTTGGAATCTTTCAGTCTTTGGAATTATGTTAGTCATGTGTTTCAAATTAAAATACAAATTGAAACAATATAAGTGTGGAATGATGGACAAAATCAAAAGACTGGATTATAACAAATGTGATGTCCAGTTGTCAAAACTGTGTAGAATTATAGACAGTAATGTATTTATTGGGGACATGTGGTAGTGCATTTGGTTGAGTCACTACGCTATAAGTCGGAAGGTCGCGGGTTTCATTCCCAATGGTGTCATTGGAATTTTTCATTGACATAATCCTTCCGGCCGCACTATGGCCCTGGGGTTGACTCAGCCTCTAACAGAAATGAGTACCAGGAATGTTTCCTGCGGGTAAAGGCGGCCGGTGCGTAGGGCTGACAACCTTACCACCTTCATGTGCCGATTGTCTTGAAATCTGGGAGCCACAACCTCCTGGAACCCTCAGGGCCTGTCCAGGCCTGTAATGAGATTGCTTTACCTTTACCTTTAATGTATTTATTGTGTTCCTGGCATAGATTATCTGTATTTATGTTCATGCTCTTTGCTTTCTTTATGGCTTAAGAAAGAAAATGTTTGTGCCTGTGGTCTTGCCTCCAAGCTTTGGGTGTATACTTTCTTGCTGAAAGAGGTCGACTCCTTGTTGCAAGAGTGCCGGTGCCATACCATCAGTCCCTACTGTTTTAAGTGGTTTGAATGTTCTAATCACCCATCTTATTTTAGACCGATTCATAACCTTTCTCAATAGGTTCCATACCTCTCTGTGAGCAGTAAATGCTCTCAGGTTTGGTTGCCATTGTCCTTCCAAGGTCATTTCTTCAGCATACCCTGGAAAATGAACTCTGTATAGTTCCCTCATGGTTTCTTCTCCAGATTGTGTATGTCGGCCATTAGTTTAATAGATTCCACCCTGTTGGCTGGCTGATTGGCCCTTATCCTTTTTAGTCTGGCCCTGTCAGGTACATCTTCAATCCCTTGCAAGTAGTCTCTCCAAGAGGACTGTTGGGCCTTTCTGATCTCTTTGTTATAAAAGGTGCAGGCTGTCTCATATGATTTCCAGTCACCTGTCTTTTTAGCCTGATTAAAAAGCCGTCTTGTTGAAGCTTTAAGGCAGTTCGCCTCTTTGTTCCACCAAGGAACAATCCTTGGCGAGTGACCCACTTTGGCTGGCAGTTTTGGTGAGGTCTGTTGCAACCTGTCAACATCCAGCTCTGCATCCCATAATGTGTGTATAACTCTTGGTACAACCCCTGGATTCACCTTTAGGTCTTCCCAGTAGGATTCCCAGTTGGTTTTCTTGGGGTTGTGTTATGTGGGCCTGGTAAGGTCCAGTGCACCAACTTGAAATACTGTTTATCTGTGGTCTGACAAAAGATCTCATCAGATACATGCCAATTAGGCACCAGGTCCCCTATCTTGTCAATAGTCTAGAGTCAAGTCTATAACGTGCTTCCTGTTGCTAATTGCAAAAGTAGGCTAGTTAACCTTTATTAAGAACATTAATATCTGTGCTAACCGAATATTCCATTAGGCCTTCTCCTTGTGGATTGATGTCTGTTCTCCCCTATTTAATGTGGCGTGCATTGGCATTATGTCCAGCGATGAGCTGAGGTGTATTTCTTCTGCAGTAGTCAATGACTTCCTTTAACCCGTTTTGATGGGGTTGGTTCATATGAATTATGAGGGAGGTATGCTGAGGTAACAGTAAGTTCCCTCTTGCTCCCTCCTGTAGTAGTCATCACTTTTACTGTTGTCATATTCCCAGGGCAGAGCTCTGACAGCGGAAAGGCACGAACTGTGTTCCTAACAAAAATGCAGGTTCTGGGAACAATATTAGGTCCAGCAGAAAACAGTGCGCACCTTGTATTGCATAATCCCCCTGTTCGGTCCTTATAAACCTATGTTTCCTGAATAAGTGCTATATCTGTCTCCCTTATGGCAAATTTTTGGCAAAGGAGTGCCATTGCAGTCTTGCTATGTTGCACATTAGTTTGAATAAATTCACATTTTTGGGACTTCTTTTGCCACTTATCCTTGACTTATGTTAATTGCTCAGTGTCCCTAGGTTTGCTGGGAGTACCAACTTCCTGGGGTGGTATTCCAGATTGGCTGACCCCATGCTGAGCAAAACTAGGCAGGTATCAATATCAAAATATCAAGATAGGCAGGTACTTCTGTACCATAGTGTCCCTGCTTTTGATAGGTTTTTGTTTTGTGTATTCTGCATAAGCATCCCATGAGTAATGGGGAAGTAACAGTTATGGAAGTAACCAACAAGATGCAACTATACACGTTAATTTATTATTCCTAGTCAGCTGTACATCTTTCGGGTGATGTTTCCCATCATCAGGAGTGCTTGACTGTATTTACAGTATCTGGCAGTATTCACTGCAATAACAAGTTTGTAGTTACTAGTATTGTGCTTTACAGGTGTCAGTGATAAAATAAGTTTGATTAAAAATTGCTAGGTTGTATATGACATTACATACTTGTCACATGATGATACCAACAGATCAATACACGCCTCACAAACCACATAGTTCAGTTTCACATCATCCAAGACACCAGCCGGCAGCAACTTGGGGTATATACACATTTCGCACATATTTGACTCACTGATTTATTACATCTTTTAACTAGACACATAGCATTACCTGATTTTGTAATTATGTTTTAATGCCAACTATTTTAACTACAATTTTAATTGTAATATCAACCACAACCTAGCAAATTTTAATCAAACTTATTATATCATTGACACCTGTAAAGCACAATACTAGTAATTACAAATTCGTTATTGCAGTGAATACTACCAGATACTGTAAATACAGTCAAGTGCTCCTGATGATGGACGAAAACATTGCCCGAAACATGTAGAGCTGACTAGGAGTAATAAATTAACCTGTATAGTTGCATCTTGTTGATTACTTTCATAATTGTATCACGATGCATGGATTTATGAACGTCAAGGGGAAGTAACAGTCTCCACCCACTGAACCACGTATGGGTGGAAGGCGTAAATACAGCAGGGTGCTGTCTGGTGCTCTGAAGGGATTGTTAGTGGCACTGCTGTCACCACCACAGTACCATGCAGCCCTTGGCATGGACCGTTACCCTTGTTAGCTGCCTGTAGATGTTACCTCCCTCCTTGACAAGTTTGCCAGGGGTTGGTTTTTGGAGGAGAACAGTAATGATTAATGTATTATTTGAAATATTTTACAATTTTCCTGCTGTGAGTGATAATTTCTTGCAGTTTATTTAATAACTTTGCCTGATCTGGATTTTTTTTTGTTAGGTGTGGAATATCATTTCTTGTAATATATTTTCTAGAGTGTTTGATGTATAACCCAGACGAGACCTGCTTAATACACCCAGACATTATGAAGATGTGAATTCATTGGCATACCACCATATCCAGGAACTGTTCCACTTCAGTTATCTTTTGGTGAAAGAAAGCTTTCCTTAGAAATTCATGTAGTTTATGGGTTTGCGGCCAATTGCAGTAATTACCTCTACAACAAGTGTTGAGGTGGATATTGGTACCTAAGAAAGAGTAATTAGAGGATTGAGAGTATAATGTAATGTGGAGCTTCTTAATCTTGACTCTTCAGTAAATGCTGCAAAGGTGTTTTAGGTCCAGAAAAATGCAATAGCTTGGTGCCTGTATTTCACTTTTGGGAGATGAGATATACATACAAAACTTTAGTCAGGAAAGCTGTAGGATTCACCATTTGATGGACATAATAAGCATGGGTGGGAAGATGATGATGCGGTGAGTCATTGAAAAGTTGGATGTAATGGGTGTAGTCCACTTTCAACTGACTTAGGGATGGGTTCATTGGCAGCTGTTAATGCTGTAATGCCCCATAGTGTTCCATTGAGCAGGAACATCTTGCCCAGCAGAAAGAATGATAATCTTTTCAAGAATTTTCTTGAACCATTTAACTCTTCACAGAGTTATGATCTTCTTGAATTTATTGACTTTTTTACTTAGCAACTGATTCTTCAGAAACTGACTCTAAAGGCGGATTCACACATAGCATGCCACGTCCATGCCATTCCCCTGCCATGCTGTGCGTTAATTCACACACGCCATGCCGCACCCCTGCCCTGCACCGACAGTGCCGTGTCCTTCGTGAAAGTTCGCGTTGTAGCCGGAAATATTCGAACTGCTAGTCCAGCAATTTAACAGATCGTCTTTTTTGTAGTGTGCTGATACCACTCTTTACAGTCATAGGTATGGATCGTTGTGAGGAGGATTGGTATGCTTCTGATAACAATCTTCTTGGAACTCCGTGTGGTAGCCGGAAGAAGCCAAACGCGGGCAGATAGCCCACAGGCTGTTTCTCGACGGCTGTGCTGTGCCGTGGCCTTAAGAAGAACGGCATGGTCAGAGCATGGCATGGGCGCGGCATGGCAAGTGTGAATCAGACACAGCCGCACTGTGTAAATCAAATGGGAAAGACACATTCAAAACCCTTAGCAGCACGGCATGGCAGGGGAATGGCATGGGCGCAGCATGCTATGTGTGAATCGGCCTTAAGCTGTCCGTTCCAGTTTAGAGTGTTTGTTTTTTACAATAACGTTCATATTGAAATGTTTTTTTTTTTTTGCATTTATTAACATGTATTTGTCTTTTAGCAGTGGTAGTGCACAATAAATATAACCAAGTTGAAGACAGTAGCAACATAGTTGTGTGTTTGGCACTCATTTTGCAGTATCTATGCTGCTTGTTGATGGCTCTGTAATGTACTTAGTCCATTACTTGTTTAATGTGACTGAAATATGATTGTTTCTTCTATGTTTTACAGTGGATGTATTGAATCATCTTAGCAAAACAATATTCACTGCCTTGCCACCGTATCAAGGTACCTGGATCATTAAAACAAAGGAAATGGGAGAATCAACATAGACTGACATCCTACCTTGCAGTTCTCCTGCACTGCCACGTAAAGTTATTTGCTCAATAGTTCCAGCTTACGGAGTACCTATATCACAGAAAGTAATGAAATTAGGTAGGCCTACCTTTTAATTCTGTGCACTTGGAAATGTAGAATTAAACATGAACGGGGTAGGTGGGTTTGTTGCCACACGCTGCAGGTTCTGAATACTAAGATAATTGCAGGTGCAATCACAACACTCTCTTTGCTTTTATCACAGTAACAAAAGGAGCACTGTGTGTACTTTTCCTTATTGAGCTTTTTGTTATGAAAAAGAAGGTCTGAGGGTTAGTTAAGGTATTCCTGTGTTAAGACCATCCTTTTGTCATTCTGTTGGTACATTTTAGTAAGAGGTTTATCCATAATTTGGTATGGCAGTTTGAATGTAGCTTTGCATCTGGCATAGATGCCATGAGACTGTTGGAAACAGATTTGGCCATTATTCTTGTGTTCATTGTTTTTACACATTAACACACCTATAGTATGCATAAAGGGCGTTGGGAAAATGTAATTTGGAAATTATAGATGAAACAATCTAGAGAGCAATAAATTGCCAGATTAGCTTTCAGAAAACAGTATGGTTAGTAGAGTGGCAGAATTGTCAAAGGAGTACCAGCTACCAAAAAGAAACAAAATGATGTGCACTGCACAGCATTTGCAGAAGAGACAAGAATGTACAGGGCTTTGTTGTGGCATCTTTTTTGTGTAAGCAGTCCTCTTTCACTGTTTTAGTTTACAATATAGAGACTTCAGTTTGATAGTGCTGTTTGGATAGGAATCTGGGACTGTTGGGACAAAACCAATCCATGACAGCCAATTTCAGTCCATTATCCTGCATGTCTTAGACCAGGCCTAAAAAATTACTCTGTGCCAGCCCACTGTGGTACCTAGTAGTTTCAGTAACAGTTATTCTTCGTTAAGTGTTTTTCTTTATATGATTGTCGCAGCTTAGCAGCAATTACATCACTGAATTGTTCATCTGTGGCAGCCAGTTCAAGTGATAAATTATGTTTGGAGCCAGGTGTTCACAAATTTTTAAAAAATCTATGAACCACGTAAAAATCCTAGGCATCAGAAGGTGGCATGAAGCAAGTCCCATACAGGATGTGTCAACTGTAATTTTTGCCCTGCTGTGTACAGCATTCATTTGCAGTTACACATACCCCAGGGTACATCTAATAGATATTTTGTGTATGGCTGGTAGAGATTTTGTGTACGGAGGCTCTTTAAACTATCAGAGTGTGTGGGTGGGTGTGTGCGTGCGTACGGCTATAGCAAGGTACAAAACTGATGTGGTTGATGAATCCCTTTACTGTACCATTAGATAGAAATATAAACTTTTTTGGAAAATGGAAGTCATACAAGTAGCTGTCAGAAAGTACTTGTTGCATGTCTGGTTTAAAGACCTTGTGAACCTTGAAACTATAGGGTATGATGACCAAGCTCTCCCTCCACCTTCAGAAATGCAGAAACATCAGAAAATGTAAGCTGATGGTTCTTGCACAGCTTTGGATCAGGAAAAATGTTTGGGGTTATTTTATGGGATCTCAGTTTCCCGTTACTTATAGTTACTTAAAAATTATTTTTATATAACAGGGGTGGAATTAGTAATGTGTTATTGTTCAAAGAATGTCAGTTTGAGTAAGTCTGGCATTTTGGAGCGTTCCTCTTCTTTTAGGAAGTGATGTGTTTTGGGATTTAAATAGCCTATAAATTTAGGGATGTAATAAAAAACCAACACAGTATACAAGATAAGAAACCAGTTTATTCCCCCCCCCCCCATGTGTGGTGATCATAACAGAGACTGTATAGTTGTAAATGAGAGTACTACATTTTGTATGGAACAGTACCCACACAAGTCAGCTAACCTTTTGCAGACAGTTTATTACAGCCAATGATAATCAGACATGCTTTTGACACTGGTCAGTTATCAATGTAATTATTTGTATTACACATGAATATGAGTGTGCAAATACCTTTGTATAGATGTATAAGTTATTAATTGTCATTGATCATTTAAGTTGAAATAGATATTCTGAAAGACTATTTGGCATTCTCTGTATGCTGCACACTATAGGCATGCCATAAATGTATTACTAGGATATCATCTTCTTTGTATGTATGTACATTCACAAGTTTTATTTAGCTAGTGATTTAAAAGTTGTGATACTGGACTCCACAGAAGGTTGAAAAGGTGAATACCATGTTCAGTCAGGTGGAGTATATTTTGGAGCACACTGTGGAGAACTCGCTTTGCAAGAGGCTATGAACCTCTCATAAGATGGACTACAGAATGAATGTGCGTCATCCTCTATGGATGTGTATGTAGTAACCAAGGCATCCTGAAAAACTAAGCCATCTCATTTTATCTTTGTGATTGTCTAATGTATGAGGAATAAGTATCATCATTCTTGTTTACAATTATATTATCTGTCTGGTGATGGCCAAACATGAAAGCCAACAATAGGTTGGGTTTTGTTCATAGTTAGTTATTTAGTTTATTTATTAGTCTGAACTTCATACATGTGATAGTAGACTCGTCAATAGCTAGGAATATACATAAAGAAAGATAGGTTATTAACAGTATACTATAACATATTACAAATGATATCAGAGCTGAATACCTGTAGTGCAGAAAGCTTACTTA
>Ga0268261_10000286_pt1 | contig 30976 bp, 15 predicted proteins | sample TergutNc150P1_FD_190353 | JGI IMG/M metagenome (GOLD analysis project Ga0268261, IMG submission 190353) | Nasutitermes corniger P1 segment gut microbial community from laboratory colony in Florida, USA - Nc150 P1 (SPAdes) (version 2) | ecosystem: Host-associated > Arthropoda: Insects >... | reverse complement strand
GATTTTGTAATGTGTGTGTAATGTGTAATGTTTTACCCTGACTGAGGTTTTTCCGTGCTTTTTCCTGAGTTGTAAGGCAAATGCCGGGGTAACCATCGCAAAGACGGGGCACGGCCCGCTCCCATCGTATTAGTTGTTATTAGTGAATAAATATAAATATATAATATCATATGAAGTATCTCATTATCATGTATCATTATCATGTATCTCATTCGTACGCTGACGTTCGTGACCGAGACTGAAGTGCGCCGGCTGAGCTAGCGGCTCCGGGCATTCGCTGGCCGCCATTTTGAAAAAGCGTGAGGACACTGTACTCCAGTAGAGCCTAAAGCTTAATGTAGGGAATCGGAGATCATATTAAGTTGGCTGAAGTCATAATTTCCGATCATTTTTTGCAAAGTTATACTGTAGTTCGATCGCCAATACATGAATTTCGCCAGTTGGCGCAATCCACATTAAGAAATCAAAGTGTCGACCTTCAGTACCCTTTCAAAACGGGTTGTCGCAAGAACTTTTTTAAAAACATACTCCTAACTGATAACTTCATTGTCACCGTCTATCACTTGTCGTATATTTTTGGCAAGAAACATTTACATAAATGGCGAGAAAACGGTCATTTCTGCAACATTACATGACAAACCTTCGACAAATAGTTCCAATTTTTGCCGCTAGATTCTCTGGCGTCTTTGCAGAAGTAGAGGCACCTGGCGACGAGAGTGAGAAACACTAAGAACTTGCCCAGGATGCAGTGTACTAGATCCATAACGGTATCTGGTCTGCCATATTGTTCATGCCTAACTGGACATACAGATATATACTTATGAATGAACCTAAATGTCGGTCCCGTATGCACGTATTTCATTACCTATGTACTTCATATGTTGAGAAAACAGGCTGCATTTTGAGAGTCAATATATGAAAACCTTCTGTTTCCGAAATCATGTACGGAGGCTGCTTTGATTACCGATGAGTTGCATGAGAAGCTCATCTCTTTTGCGAGTCATGTTTACGAAACATATTAAATACAGATAGACAGTAAGCCAAGCGTAAACACACAAATTTCTTGATTTGGAGCATGTTATGTTTAAACCTATATTCAGAACAGATAAGATGTGTATCGAATGCCAATACACGAATTTCATCGCTTGCAGTTAGTCATGTTAACAGACTTTGTCATAGAATGACTGTATCTCAAGCGTTTAACAAGTACTCTTTTAGGTGGAATAAATCATGTTTGTAGCCCATATTCAGCACAGTTATGGTGCAAGATGTTCGTAAACATACGAAATTCATCACTTGTCAAAGTCTTGATCCTGACAAATTTCTATGCAGTTAAGTGGTAGAGAGTTGCCGTTAAACAGGTTTCAACACTTTTAGCGCGAAAAGTTTCGAAACAATTTTCAGCACAGAATAGTTTATTTGGTGCAAGTCGTGTTTTAGTCACTTATTCAGGGCTGCATGTCGAGCGCATATGTGTTTAGAGTCATTTATCAACACAATAAAGCTTCATGTCGTGCGTCAGAAAGTTTGGCTCAAGTCTAATTCTCAATCATTTTACGCAAAGTTAGCCTGTAGTTGGAAAGACAATACACGAATTTGTTCTGTTGTTTCAATTCATATTACGAGATCAAACGTAGTTTAGTTAATCTGTATGTCGAACATCAAGAGAATTTTATCGCAAGACATGTTGTGAAAACGTATTCATAACATAAACTCAATGTCATCGTCGATCACATGTCGTAGATTTGTGGCAAGAAACATGGACATAAATGGCGAGGAAGCGGTCATTTCTGAAAAATTACATGACAAACCTTCCACATATAGTTCCACTTTTTGCCGCTAGGTTCTCTGGCGACTCTGCAGACGCAGAGGCACCTGGCGACGATGGTTGTAAACACGAAGAACTTGCCCATGATGCAGTGTACTAGATCCGTAACGGTCTCAGGTCTTGGTTATTGTTTAATGCATTTCTGGTTTTAGAGTTATATACTTTGAAACTAAAAGTCGGTCCCGTATTTAATTACTTAGCGCGAGACGTGTATGGAGCTCATATACTGAAAAAAGAAACTGTACTTCGAGCGCTAATACACGAACTACTTCAGTTGGCCGAAATCATGTACTGAGGGTGATTTGAATGCCTGAGAGTTGCATGTCAAGCTGTAAGAAAATTATTTCATCTTTATTCGCGAGTCACATTTCTGTCCATACTCTAAAGTGATACACAGAAAACCAATCGTAAACACACAGATTTAATTTTTCGCAAGTTATGTTTAAACCCATATTCAGAACAGATAAGATGTATGTCGAATGTAAAAACACGAATTTCATCATATGCAGTGAGTCATGTTAACACTCTTTGTCACAGAATGGTAGTAAGTCAAGCGCCCAACACGTACCCTGTGAGGTGGATTAAAACATTTTTGTAGCCCATATTCGGCACAGTCAATGTGCAAATAGTTCGTAATTATATGAATTTCAACTCTTGTTAAAAGTCTTGATCCTGACAATTTTCTATGCAGTTTACTTGTAGTAAGATTGCCACAAAACAGATTTCATCAGTTTTAGTGCGAAAAGTTTCGAGACCATTTCAGCACAATGGTACTGTACTTGGTGCAAGTTAAGTTTCAGTCAGTTATTCAGTACACCTTGGCTGCATGTCGAGGGTCATTTATCAAAAGAATGAAGCTTCATGTCGAACGTCAGAATTCTCGATAATTTTCTGCAATGTTAGACTGCAGTTTGAGCGCTAATACATGAATTTCTTCAATTGGCGCAATTCATATTACGAGAACAAACGTAGTTTTGATAACCTGTATGTCGAACATCAATAGTCTTTTAACATGGTTTGTCGAAAGGCATGTTTCGTACACATTTCCTAACCTAACCTCAATGTAACCGTCGATCACGTGTAGATATATGGCAAGAAATATACACATAAATGGCGAGGAAGCCGTCATTTCTGGAAAATTACATGATAAACATTCGACAAATAGTTCCACATTTTGCCGCTAGGTTCTCTGGCGTCTTTGGAGAAGTAGAGGCTCCTGGCTACGAAAGTGGGAACCACTAAGAACTTGCCCAGGAACCAGAGTACCAGATCCGTAACGGTCTCCTGTATGGGCTATTGTTGATGCCTAACTGACCTTACAGCTATATACTAATGAATGAAACTAAATGACGGTCGCGTATATACGTATTTCATTACTTAGAGAGAGACGTGTTTCGAGCTCATATACTGAACAAATAGACTGTATTCAGAACGTTAATGCATGGAAAACTTCAGTTAGCCGTAATCATTTACGGATCCTGTTTTGATTAACGATGAGTTGCATGTCAAGCTATAAGACAATTATTTCATCTCCGTTTGCGAGTCATGATTCCAGTCCATGTTCAATACAGATAGACAGTAAGCTAAACGAAACAAACAAATTCCTTGATTTGGCGCAAGTTATGTTTAAACACATATTCAGAAGAGGTATCTCGAATGACAATACACGAATTTCATCACTTGCAGTGATTCATGTTAACAGGCTTTGTCACAGAATTGTTGTATGTCAAACGCTTATCTCGTACACTTTGAGGTGGATTAAATCATTTTTGTAACCCATATTCAGCACAGTTAGGGTGCAAGTAGTTCGCAATTATATGTATTTCATCACTTGTTACAAGTCTAGACTCTGACTGTATTCTATTCAGTATGCTTGTAGTTTGCCATTAAACAGTTTTCAACACATTTATCACGAATAGATTCGAGACCATTTTAGCAGAGTTGGTGCAAGTCACTTTTTAGTCACTTATTTAGTACACCTAGACTGCATTTCGAGCGCATATATGTTTACAGTCATTTATGAACTCTATAAAGTTTCATGTAGGGAATCGGAGATCATATTAAGTTGGCTGAAGTCATAATTCTCGAATATTTTCTGCAAAGATATACTGTAGTTCGATGGCCAATACATGAATTTCGCCAGTTGGCGCAATCCACATTACGAAATCAAAGGGTCGAACTCCAGTACTCTTTCATAACGGGTTGTCGCAAGACTTTTTTTAAAAACACACTCCTAACCGGTAACTTCATTGTCACCATCACTTGTACTTTTGTGGCAAGTAACATTTACATAAATGGCGAGAAAACGGTCATTTCTGCAACATTACATGACAAATCTTCGACAAATATTTCCCATTTTTGCAGCTAGGTTCTCTGGCGTCTTTGCAGAAGTAGAGGCACCTGGCGACGAGAGTGAGGAACACTAAGAACTTGCCCAGGATGCAATGTACTAGATCCATAACGGTATCTGGTCTACGATATTGTTCATGCCTAACTGCACTTAAAGATACATACTAATGAATGAACCTAAATGTCGGTCCCGTATGCACGTATTTCATTACGTATGGACTTCATATGCTGAGAAAACAGGCTGTATTTCGCGCGTCAATACATGAAATTATTCGGTTGGCCGAACTCATGTACGGAGGCTGTTTTTATTACCGATGAGTTGCATGACAAGCTCATCTATTTGCGAGTCACGTTTACGATCCATATTCAATACAGGTAGACAGTAAGCCAAGCGTAAACACACAAAATTCTTGATTTGGCGCATGTTATGTTTAAACCCATATTCAGAACAGATAAGATGTGTGTCGAATTTCAATACACGAATTTCATCGCTTGCAGTTAGTCATGTTAACAGACTTTTTCATAGAATGACTGTATACCAAGCGCTTGACAAGTACTCTTTTAGGTGGATTAAATCATGTTTGTAGCCCATATTCAGCACAGTAAATGTGCAAGTTGTTCGTAATTATACGAAATTCATCACTTGTCAAAGTCTTGATCCTGACAAATTTCTATACATTTAAGTGGTAGAGAGTTCCCGTTAAACAGGTTTCAACACATTTAGCGCGAAAAGTTTCGAAACTATTTTCAGCACAGTATAGTTTATTTGGTGCAAGTCGTCTTTTAGTGACTTATACATGGCTGCATGTCGAACGCATATATGTTTATAGTCATTTATCAACACACAAAAGCTTCATGTCGTGCGTTAGAAAGTTGGCTCAAGTCTAATTCTCAATCATTTTACGCAAAGTTAGACTGTAGTTGGAACGCTAATTCACGAGTTTGTTCAGTTGGTTCAATTCATATTACGAGATCAATCGTAGTTTAGATAATCTGTATGTCGAACATGAAGATAAATTATCGGAAGATATGTTGTGAAAACTTATTCATAACATAAACTCAATGTCATCGTCGATCACTTGTCGTATATTTGTGGCAAGAAAGATGGATATAAATGGCGAGGAAATGGTCATTTCTGCAAAATTACATGACAAACCTTCGACAAATAGTTCCACTTTATGCCGCTAGGTTCTCTGGCGACTTTGAAGACGCAGAAGCACCTGGCGACGATAGTTGTAAACACTAAGAACTTGCCCATGATGCAGTGTACTAGATCCGTAACGGTCTCCGGTCTTGGTTATTGTTTAATGCATTTCTGGTTTTAGAGTTATATACTTTGAAACTAAAAGTCGGTCCCGTATTTCATTACTTAGCGCGAGACGTGTATGGAGCTCATATACTGAAAAAAGAAACTGTACTTCGAGCGCTAATACACGAACAACTTCAGTTGGCCGAAATCATGTACTGAGGGTGATTTGAATGCCTGAGAGTTGCATGTCAAGCTGTAAGAAAATTATTTCATCTTTATTCGCGAATCACATTTCTGTCCATACTCTAAACTGATAGACAGAAAGCCAATCGCAAACACACAGATTTAATATTTCGCAAGTTATGTTTAAACCCATATTCAGAACAGATAAGATGTATGTCGAATGTAAAAACACGAATTTCATCACTTGCAGAGAGTCATGTTAACACTCTTTGTCACAGAATGGTTGTATGTCAAGCGCCCAACACGTACCCTGTGAGGTGGATTAAAACATTTTTGTAGCCCATATTCGGCACAGTCAATGTGCAAATAGTTCGTAATTATATGAATTTCAACACTTGTTAAAAGTCTTGATCCTGACAATTTTCTATGCAGTTGACTTGTAGTGACATTCCCACAAAACAGATTTCATCAGTTCTAGTGCGAAACGTTTCGAGACCATTTTCAGCACAGTATTACTGTAGTTGGTGCAAGTTACGTTTAAGTCACTTATTCAGTACACCTTGGCCGCATGTCGAGAGTCATTTATCAAAAGAATGACGCTTCATGTCGAACGCCAGAATTCTCGATTATTTTCTGCAATGTTAGACTGCAGTTTGAGCGCTAATACATGAATTTCTTCAATTGGCGCAATTCATATTACGAGACCAAACGTAGTTTTGATAACCTGTATGTCGAACATCAATAGTCTTTTAACATGGGTTGTCGAAAGCCATGTTTCGTACACATTTCCTAACCTAACCTCAATGTAACCGTCGATCACGTGTAGATATGTGGCATGAATTATACACATAAATGGCGAGGAAGCCGTAATTTCTGCAAATTTACATGATAAACTTTCGACAAATAGTTCCACTTTTTGCCGCTAGGTTCTCTGGAGTCTTTGGAGAAGTAGAGGCACCTGGCGACGAAAGTGGCAACCACTAAGAACTTGCCCAGGAACCAGAGTACCAGATCCGTAACGGTCTCCTGTATGGGCTATTGTTGATGCCTAACTAACCTTACAGCTATATACTAATGAATGAAACTAAATGACGGTCGCGTATATACGAATTTCTTTACTTAGAGCGAGACGTTTTTCGAGCTCATATACTGAACAAATAGACTGTATTCAGAACGTTAATACATGGAAAATTTCAGTTAGCCGTAATCATGTAGGGAACCTGTTGTTATTTACGATGAGTTGCATGTCAAGCTATAAGACAATTATTTCATCTCCATTTGCGAGTCATGATTCCAGTCAATGTTCAATACAGATAGACATTAAACTAAACGAAACACACAAATTCCTTGATTTGGCGCAAGTTATGCTTAAACCCATATTCAGAAGAGGTATCTCGAATGACAATACATGAATTTCATCACTTGCAGTGATTCATCTTAACAGGCTTTGTCACAGAATTGTTGTATATCAAACGCTTTACACGTACACATTGAGGTGGATTAAATCATTTTTGTAGCCCATATTCAGCACAGTTAAGGTGCAAGTAGTTCGCAATTATATGAATTTCATCACTTGTTACAAGTCTAGACTCTGACTGTATTCTATTCAGTATGCTTGTAGATTGCCATTAAACAGTTTTCAACACATTTATCACGAACAGATTCGAGACCATTTTAGCAGAGTTGGTGCAAGTCACTTTTTAGTCACTTATTCAGTACACCTAGACTGCATTTCGAGCGCATATATGTTTACTGTCATTTATGAAAACTATAAAGCTTCATGTAGGGAAACGGAGAAGATCATATTATGTTGGCTGAAGTCATAATTCTCGATCATTTTCTGCAAAGATATACTGTAGTTCGATCGCCAATACATGAATTTCGCCAGTTGGCGCAATCCACATTGCGAAATCAAAGGGTCGAACTTCAGTACTCTTTCATAACGGGTTGTCGCAACACTTTTTTAAAAACTTTCTCCTAACCGATAACTTCTTTGTCACCGTCTATCACTTGTCGTACATTTGTGGCAAGAAACATTTACAGAAATGGCGAGAAAACGGTCATTTCTGCAACATTACATGACAAACTTTCGACAAATAGTTCCAATTTTTGCCGCTAGGTTCTCTGGCGTCTTTGCAGAAGTAGAGGCACCTGGCGACGAAAGTGGGAACCACTAAGAACTTGCCCAGGAACCAGAGTACCAGATCCGTAACGGTCTCCTATATGGGCTATTGTTGATACCTAACTGACCTTACAGCTATATACTAATGAATGAAACTAAATGACGTTCGCGTATATACGTATTTTATTACTTAGAGCGAGACGTGTTTCGAGCTCATATACTGAACAAATAGACGTTATTCAGAACGTTAATACATGAAAAACTTCAGTTGGCCGAAATCATGTACGGATCCTGTTTTGATTAACGATGAGTTGCAAGGAATATCTGCGTCACTCGCAGTTCTAACCCTGCCAATTGAGCAAAGATAACGTTTGAAAAATACAATTAAATATTTAATTAAATAAAAGAAATTTTACTACATAATTTAATTGATTTTTTCGTATATATTTCAAATCGTAAAGCCCAATGTCAGATCTCGTGACCCGCTACGGCCCGTAAGCAACATCTAGATTCGCCATGTCCAGTTTTAGTCCCATTCAAACACAAAACTTCTAAATAAGGATGTCGGTAAACAAAGAAAAAGAATTACGGAAAAATAAAAGGAATATCTGCGTCACTCGCAGTTCTAAATCTGCCAATGGAGCAAAGATAACATTTGAAAAATACAATTAAACATTTTATTAAGTAAAAGAAGTGTCACTCCATAATTAATTGAGTGTTTTGAGTAATAAAACATAATCAAAAAAAATAACGTTAACACAGGGACGCGAACCAATATAGTTCGTTTCCGAAGAGTATCGACATCACGCCTTAATGCGCTCGGCTACCTCCTTCTGCGATAAATGACCACCCTAATGCAACATACATCTGTGGTAGGAAAGTTAGCAAGCCGCTCGCCTCGGAAGTTTAAGGACCTATAATTCATGTTTTAACTTCAAATTAAGCGAATGTATTGTAGTCTTTGTTTAATATAAAAGCGGCGTGATTGATTGTATTGGAGGAAAGACTGAGAAACGCCACGAATTCACAAATATGAGGAAAATAGAAGGACTGGAACTATGATGCCAAACGTACGTCACGTGACTGTCTGAGCGCGACGTACGAAATATCAGGCCTCTTCATTTTTGTTGAACAGATTGTGCAAACTAAGTGTTTCGTGTCTGAGTGCTTAACATACAGCCTATCTCTCTCAAGTATGGGCTTGGATCATGACTCAAACCAAGTAATGAAATTCTTTTATATTCGATGGACATGCAGCTTATCAGTACTGAATAAGGAACGAAAACTTGTATTGCACTTGCTGAAGCATCTATGTGTTTATTCTTTTTAACTGCATTTTAAATGTGCTGAATATGTGTTTGAAACTTCTGTCGCACCAAATGATAAAATTTGTTTAATGGCATTCCATCTAAATCCAAACTGTATAGACGTTAGTCTGGAAACAATACTTTCGACAAGCGATGAAATTAATATAATTACGAACTACTTGCAAACTTAACTGTTATGAAGATGAGCTAAAAACAAGACATACGGCAACTGAAGGAAGTAGTATTTTGACGCTTGGTACGAATAAGGAGTGGAAATATTTTCACTCCAAGTGATGAAATTTGTGTATTGACATTCGACAGTCTTCTTATCTGTTGTGATTATGGGTCTACACATAACTTGCTCGTAATTCTGAAATTCGTGTATTTGCACTCGACCCACTGCCTATCTGTGCAGTATTAGAGCTCGAAACATGTCTCGCGCTGTCATGAAACACGTGTATAGGGCCTCGACATTTAGGTTCATTCATTAGAATATAACTCTTATGCCAGTTAGGCACGAAGAATAGTCAAGCCAAGAGAACATTATATGATACGCTGAAAACTGGGCAAGTTCTTAGTAGTTCCCACTTTCGTCGCAAGGCTTCTCCAAGTACGCAAAGACGCCAGTAGATCCTAGCGGCGAAATTTGGAACTATTTGTCGAGAAGGCTGTCAGTAGTTTTGAAGAAATTGTCACTTCTACGCCATTTAGTGATCTGTTTCTGGCTAGAAATCTACGATAAGTGGGAGACACCCACTATTAAGTTGTCTGTTACGAATGTGTATTCAAACCATGACTTGCAACAAGCCACATATAAAGAATACTTATTCTCGCCCTTAAGATTATCTGTGCTGCATTTCATTTCGTAATATGAATAACGCCAACTGAAGGAATACGTGTATTGGCGCTCGACCAAAGTCAATCTATGCGTATAACGAGCTCCAATTATTACTTGAGCCAACTTAATAAAGTCCTTTATAAAGTTCGACATGTAGCTTAATAGTGCTGATATATGTGCGAAATGAAATAATTGGTACTTTTGCGCTCAAACTGCAGCAAATCAATGTTGAATTAAGAATCAAAACGCCTTTCGCCCCAGTTGATGAAATTAGTTTATTTATTTCCTAAAAGCAGCCTGAATAATGTGAACAAACATGACGCGGCAACAGAAGATATTCGTGTATAGTCCTTCGACCTACAGACTACCTGTCATAAATACAGACCAGAAACATGACTCGCTCCATGTGAACTGGCACCCTAGCTGTGAAGAAATAGTCTCGAAATATGACGTGCTACAAGTGATGACGGTATATATGATTTCGACATTCAACTTAACTGTGAGGAAAATGGGCTCCTAATATGACTTGCTTCAACCAAAGGAAGACGTTTGTGGTTCACGATATGTGATTAATTAGAGCTGAAATCTTGACTCTGTGCATGTGATAAAATTCAAGTACTGTAATTCTAAATGCTGCTGATGTACTTGCTACGAACATGACTTACGAAATTCAAGGAGTTAAAGCGCTCGAACTGTCTCTCTCTGTGCTGAATATGATCTCCATACAAGACTTCCGCCAATAAGACTCTCGAGTTGAAGGCTCTCCGTATTGAATATGGGCTAAAAAAATTAATTGCTTCAACTAAATTATTTCGCATATTGAAGCTTGAATTACGTTTTCTCTGTACTGAATTAGGCCTTAGAAGTATGAATTGCGACATTTTAATTAACAACTGTTTTCGGTCTGGTCTTTTACTGTACCTGTGCTCACAATGTCCTCCAATTATGTCTTGGTCAAAATCAAGTTATTCATGTCTCTGTGCTAGTCCTGCAGCCAATCTCTACCAAGTATTAGCTATGGATCATGACTTGTGCCTAGTAATGAAATTCGTTTAAATGCGGTAGACATGCTGCGTAGCTGAACTGAATAAGGGACTGAAACCAGAATTTCACTGGTGTTTATTGTTTTGACCTACATCTTATATGTGCAGAATATGGGCTCGAACCTTTTGGCGCTACAAGTGATGAAATTCGTTTAGTGGCATTCTATTTAAAACCAAACAGCAAAGTCGTTAGTCTGGAAACTTGACTTTCGACAAGTGATGAAATTCGTATTATTACGAAAGACTTGCAGCTTAACTATTCTGAATATGGGCTACAATCATGACTTACTGCAACTGAAGGAAGTAGTGCTATGACGCTTCACATACAGACCATCTGTGACCAATAGGGCCTTGATTCATGACTCACACCAAGTGATTAAATTTGTGTATAAGCATTCGACATACTTTTTATCTCTTCTGCATATGGGGCTAAAAGTAACTTGCACAAAACTCTGAAATTCGTGTATTTGCACTCGACCAACAGCCTATCTGTGCAGTACATGAATTCGAAACATGTCTCTTGCTTAGTGATGAAATATTTGTATAGGGGCTCGACATTTAGTTTCATTTATTAGCATATAATTCTTATGCCAGTTTCACACGACGAAAATCGCTATGAGGAGAAGGTAATGGATCCAACACGCTGTAACCTGGGTACGTTCTTAGTAGTTCCCACTTTCGTCGCCAGGCGCCCCCACTCATGCAAAGACGCCAGAGATCCTAGCAGCTAAATTTGGAACTATTTGTCGAGAAGGCTGTCCTGTAATTTTGCAGAAAAGACCGTTTCCACGCCATGTAGGGGTCTGTATGTGGTTCTCCAAACATGCCTTGGTACCTTCTGTTCAACAAAAACAAGCGGCCTGAAATTTTCTAAGTCCTGAACTGCAAGGCACATTGGCGAGAGTGAAACCACCCTCAGTCCAGATGTTCCCAACACACACACAACATACGCTCCACAGTTCCTTTCCGTATATATTTCAAATCGTAAAGCCCAATGTCAGATCTCGTGACCCGCTACGGCCCGTAAGCAACATCTAGATTCGCCATGTCCAGTTTTAGTCCCATTCAAACACTAAACTTCTAAATAAGGATGTCGGTAAACAAAGAAAAAGAATTACGGAAAATTAAAGGAATATCTGCGTCACTCGCAGTTCTAAATCTGCCAATGGAGCAAAGATAACATTTGAATAATACAATTAAACATTTAATTAAGTAAAAGAAGTGTTACTGCATAATTTAATTGATTGTTTTTGAGTAATAAAACATAATCAAAAAAAATAACGCTGACACTGGGACGCGAACCAATATAGTTTGTTTCCGAAGAGTATCGGATTCACGCCTTAACGCGCTCGGCTACCTCCGGCTGCGATAAATGACCACCCTAATGCAACATACATCTGTGGTAAGAAAGTTAGCAAGCCGCTCGCCTCGGAAATTTAAGAACCTATAATTCATGTTTTAACTTCAAATTAAGCGAATGTATTGTAGTCTTTGTTTAATATATTAGCGGCGTGATTGATTGTATTGAAGGAAAGACAGAAAAACGCCATGAATTCACAAATATGGGGAAACTAATAAGACTGGAATTATGATGGCAAACGTACGTCACGTGATTGCCTGAGCGGGTCGTACGAAATATCAGGCCTCTTGATTTTTGTTGAACAGAGTGTGCAAACTAAGTGTTTCGTGTCTGAGTGCTCAACATACAGCCTATCTCTTCCAAGTATGGGCTTGGATCATGACTCAATCCAAGTGATGAAATTCTTTTATATTCGATCGACATGCAGCTTAGCAGTATTGAATAAGGGACTAAAACTTGTATTGCACCTACTGAAGCAACTATGTGTTTATTCTTTTGAACTGCACTTTATATGTGCTTAATACGTGTTTGAAACTTTTGTCGCAACAAATGATGAAATTTGTTTAATGGCATTCCGTCTAAATCCAAACTATATAGACGTTAGTCTGGAAACATTACTTTCGACAAGCGATGAAATTCATACAATTACGAAAGACTTGCAACTTAACTGTTATGAAGATGAGCTAAAAACAAGACTTACGGCAACTGAAGGAAGTAGTATTTTGTCGCTTGTTACTAATAAGGAGTGGAAATAAGTGTCACTCCAAGTGATGAAATTTGTGTATTGGCATTCGACATTCTTCTTATCTGTTGTGATTATGGGTCTAAACATAACTTGCTCGTAATTCTGAAATTCGTGTATTTGCACTCGACCCACTGCCTATCTGTGCAGTATTAGAGCTCGAAACATGTCTCGCGTTGTGATGAAACACGTGTATAAGGCCTCGACATTTAGGTTCATTCATTAGTATATAACTCTTATGCCAGTTAGGCACGAAGATAAGTCAAGTCAGGAGAGCATTATGGATATGACACGCTGCAAACTGGGCAAGTTCTTAGTAGTTCCCACTTTCGTCGCCAGGCGTCTCCAAGTACGCAAAGACGTCAGAGATCCTAGCGGCGAAAGTTGGAATTATTTGCCAAAAGGCTGTCAGTAATTTTGCAGAAATGACCACTTCTACGCCATTTAGTGATCTGTTTTTTGCCACAAATCAACGACAAGTGGGCGACACCCAGTATTAAGTTGTGTGTTACGAATGTGTATTCAAAACATGACTTGCAACAAGCCACATATAAAGAATAATTATTCTCGCCCTTAAGATTATCTGTGCTGCATTTCATTTCGTAATATGAATAGTGCCAACTGAAGAATTACGTGTATTGGCGCTTGACCAAAGTCAATCTATGCAGGTAACGAGCTCCAATTATTACTTGAGCCAACCTAATAAAGTCCTTAATGAAGTTCGACATGTAGCTTAATAGTGCTGATATATGTGCCAAATGAAATAATTGGTACTTTTGTGCTCAAACTGCAGCAAATCAATGTTGAATTTAAGAACCAAACGCCTTTCGCCCCTAATTGATGAAATTCGTTTATTTGTTTCCTAAAAGCAGCCTCTCTGTCCTGAATAAGGTGAACAAACATGACGCGGTAACTGAAGATATTCGTATATAGTCCTTCGACCTACAGACTACCTGTCATAAATACAGACCATTAACATGACTCGCTCCATGTGCACTGGCACCCTAGCTGTGAAGAAATAGTCTCGAAATATGACGTTCTACAAGTGAGGTTCGTATATATGATTTCGACATTCAACTTAACTGTGCGGAAAATGGGCTCCTAATATGACTTGCTCCAACCAAAGAAAGACGTATGTGGCGCTCGATATGTGATTAATTAGAGCTGAAATCTTGACTCTGTGCATGTGATAAAGTTCAAGTACTGTAATTCTAAATGCGGCTGATGTACTTGCTACGAACATGACTTACGAAATTCAAGGAGTTAAAGCGCTCGAACTGTCTCTGTCTGTGCTGAATATGATCTGCATACAAGATTCCCGATAATAAGACTCTGGAGTTGAAGGTTATCTGTATTGAATATGGGTTAAAAAATTAATTGCTTCTACAAAATTATTTCGCATATTGAAGCTTGACTTACGTTTTCTCTGTACTGAATTAGGCCTTAGAAGTATGAATTGCGACATTTTAATTAGCAACTCTTTTCGGGCTGGTCTTTTACCGTGCCTGTGCTCACAATGTGCTCCAATTATGTCCTGGTCCAAATCAAGCTTTTCGTGTCTCTTTGCTTGTCCTATAGCCAATCTCTGCCAAGTATTGGCTTGGATCATGACTTGTGCCTAGTAATGAAATTCGTTTATATGCGGTAGACATGCTGCGTAGCTGAACTGAATAAGGGACTGAAACCAGAATTCACTGGTGTTTATTGTTTTGACCTACATCTTATATGTGCAGAATATGAGCTCGAAACTTTTGGCGCTACAAGTGATGAAATTCGTTTAATGGTATTCTATTTAAAACCAAACAGCAATGTCGTTAGTCTGGAAACTTGACTTTCGACAAGTGATGAAATTGGTATTATTACGAACGACTTGCAGCTTAACTGTTCTGAATATGGGCTACAATCATGACTTACTGCAACTGAAGGAAGTAGTGCTTTGACGCTTCACATACAGACCATCTGTGACCAATAGGGCCTTGATACATGACTCACAAAAAGTGATTAAATTTGTGTATATCCATTCGACATACTTTTTGTCTGTTCTGAATATTGGGCTAAACATAACTTGCACAAAATTCTAAAATTAGTGTATTTGCACTCGACAAACAGCCTATCTGTGCAGTACATGATTTCGAAACATGACTCTTGCTTGGTGATGAAATACGTGTATAGGGGCTCGACATTTAATTTCATTCATTAGCATATAATTCTTATGCCAGTTTCACATGACGAAAGCGCAGTGAGGAGAAGGTTATGGATCTAACACGCTGTAACCTGAGTAAGTTCTTAGTAGTTCCTACTTTCGTCGCCAGGCGCCTCCACTCATTCAAAGACGCCAGACTTGCACAAACAGAAGCAATTCGTGTATAATAACTGTGCTGAAAATGGGTTCGAAACGTTGCGCTCTACAAGTGATGAGCATTGTTTATTGGCAATCTTTCTACAACCATACTGCATAGAAATTTGTTAGAGAACAAGACCTTTGACGAGTGACGAAATTCGTATAATTACGAAAAACTTGCACCTTAACTGTGCTGAAAACGGGCTACAAATATGACTTACACCACCTCAAAGAAGTCGTGTTTTGGCGATTGACAATACAGTCCATCTGTATCGAATAAAGCCTGTTAACATGACCCTCTAAGTGATGAAATTCGCGTATTGGCATTCGACATAGGTCTTACCTGTTCTGAATATGGGTCTAGAAATGGCAAGCACCAAATAAAGAAATTCGTTTGTTCACGCTCGGCATACAGTCTATTTGTACTGAATATGGACTGGAGACATGACTCTAGAAAACTGGTGAAATAAGTGTCTTAGAGCTTGACATGCTAATAACAAATCTAGCCTCGGAACATGAGTTGGGCCAAATTAATAGGTTCGTGTATTTATATCGAAATGCCGCCTATCTGCGCAGAATATGTGCTCGATGCATGACTCGCTGTAATTAAGAAATACGTGTATTCGGGCTCTACATTTAGGTTCACTCATCAGTATATAGACACGAACAATAGTATATAGACATGAACAATAACACAGTCAGGAGGCCGTTACGGATCTCGTAAGCTGCACCCTGGGCGAGTTCTTAGTGGTTCCAACTTTCGCCGCCAGGTGCCTACAAGTCTTTAAAGACGCCAGAGCTCCTAGCGGCGAAAGGTGGAACTATTTGTCGAAAAGGCTGTACGGCAATTATAGCATAAAAGACCGCTTCAACGCCATTTAGTTATGTTTCTTGCCACAAATCTACGACAAGGGACCGAAGGCAAAATTTACGTTAGCTGTTAGGAATATGTGTTTAAACATGACTTGCAACAACCCATGTTAAAAGAGTATTGATGTTCGACCTATAGATTATCTGTGGCACATTCAATTTTGTAATATAAATTGTGCCAACTGAAGATATTCGTATACTGGCCCTCGAAATAGAGAATAGATTTCCTGAAAATGATCGCGAATTTTGTTTTGAACTAACTTAATAAGATCTTTTCTGACGAACGTCATGAAGTTTTAATGTGTTGATTAATGACTCTAAACATATATGCTCTCGACATCCAGCCACGCTGTACTGAATAAGTGACTAAAACGTGACTTGCAGGAACGGAAGCAAGTGATGAAATTAGTAAAATGACGAACAATTTGCACCATAACTGTGCTGAATATGGGCTACAAACAAGATTTACGACACCTCAAGGAAGTCGTGTTTTGTCGCTTGACATTACATCCCATCTGTGACGAATAAAGCCTGGTAACATGAATAACTACATGACATAATTCGACATACATCTTATCTGTTCTAAATATGAGTCTAAACATTACTTGCGTCAGATCAAGGAATTCGTGTTATTACGCTCGGCTTAAAGTCTCTCTGTACTGAATATGGACTGGAAACATGACTCGCGAAAGTGATAAAATAACTTGACATGCAGGTCATCGGTATCAGTTCAGCCACTGAACATGCGTTCGGCCAAATGAAGACGTTTGTGTATTTGCGTTCCAAATACAGCCTATCCGGCAAAATATGAGTTCGAAACGACTCGGTCTTTGTAATGAAATACGTGAATATCGGAGCGATATTTAGGTTCTTTCATTAGTATATAGCTCTAAGGCCAGTTAGGAATGAACATTAGCCCAGACAGGAGACAGTTACGGATCTGGTACGCTGCATCCAACTTATTCATTTGGCTCAACTCATGTTCCGAGGCAAGATTTATTACCTATGATTTGCATGACAAGCTCTAAGACACTTATTTCACCACTTTTCGAGAGTCATGTCTCCAGTCCATATTCAGTACAGATAGACTGTAAGCCGAGCGTGAACACGCGAATTTCTTTATTTGGCGCTTTTCATTTTTAGATCCATATTCAAAACATATAATCCGTATGTCGAATGCCAATACGCGAATTTCATCACTTAGGGAGTCATGTTAACAGGATTTATTCCTTACAGATGGGTTGTATTGCCAATCGCCAAAACACGACTTTCTTGAGGTTGATTAAGTCATGTTTGTCGCCCATATTCAGCACAGTTTAGGTGCAAGATGTTCGTAATTATACGATTTTCAGCACTTGTCAAAGGTCTTGTTCCCTGACAAATTTCTTTGCAGTTTATCACAGATAATATACACGAACTGCTTCAGTTTGTGGAAGTCAAGTTTTAGTCACGTATTGAGTACAAATTGCCTGCATGTCTAGCACATATTTACTTAGAGTCACTTATCACCAATTTAAGTTCCATGTCGAGCTTCAGATAGATTCTTATTAAGTTGGCTCAAGACAAAATTCGCGATCATTTTCAGCAAAGTTAGACTGCAGTTCGAGCTCTAATACACAAATTTCTTCAGTTGGTGCAATACATATTACGAAATTAAATGTAGCACAGATAATCTGTATATCGAACATAAACACTCTTTTAACATGCATTCTCGCAAGTCATGTTTTGAACATATATTCCTAACTGATAACTTAAATGTCGCCGTCGATTTCTTGTCGTTAATTTGTGTCATGAAACATAAACCTAAATGGCGTGAAAGGCGTCATTTATTCAAAATTATCGGACCGACTTCGAAAAATAGTTACAACTTTCGCTACTACGATCTCTGGCATCTTTACAGACGGGGAGGCACCTGGCGGCAAAAGATGGAATCACTAAGAACTTGCCCAGGGTGCAGCGTACCAGATTTGTAACGGTCTCCTGACTGGGCTATTGTTTGTGCATAACTGGCCTTGGAACTATATACTGATGAAGAAACCAAAATGTACAGCCCCCATACACGTATTTCTTTACTTAGAGCGAGTGATGCATCGAGCTCATATTCTGCATAGAAAGGTTTTATTTCGAGCGCAAATACACGAAATTATTTATTTGGCCCAACTCATGTTCATGTTCTTCTACTGATGAGTTGCATGTCATCTCTAAGACACTTATTTCATCACTTTTCGCAGTCATGTTTCCAGTCCATATTCAGTACAGGTAGACTGTAAGACGAGCGTAACAACACGAATTGCTTGATTTGTCGAATGTAATGTTTAGACTCATATTCGGAACAGTTTAGATGTTGGTCACATGCCAATACACTAATAACATTACTTGGAGTGGGTCATGTTACCAAGCTTTATTCTTCACACATGGGCTGTAATATCAAACGACAAATCACTACTTCCTTGAGTTTGAGTAAATCATTTTTGTCGCCCATATTCATCACAGTTTAGGTGCAAGTTGTTCGTAATTATACGAAATTCATTACTTGTAAAAGGACTTGTTCCCTGACTAGTTTCTATACAGTATGGGTGTAGATAGATGCCATTAAACAAATCTAATCACTTCTAGAGCTAAACGTTTCGAGACCATTTTCAGCACAGATAATGTACACTACTTGCTTTAATTGCTGCAAATCATCTTTTAGTCACTTATTCAGTACAGCTTGGCTGCATGTCTAGCGCATGTATTTTTACAGCCATTTATCAACACAATTAAGTTTCATTTCGAGCATCAGAAAGGATCTTATTAAGTTGGCTCCTCATAATTCGATATCCTTTGCTGCAAAGATTGAGCGATATTACACGAATTTCTTCAGTTGGCGTAATTTATATTACTAAATCAAATGTAGCACAGATAATCTGTAGGTCGAACATCTATATTCTATTAACACGCTTTGCACAAGTCATGTACGTTCCTAACAGATAACCTAAATGTCGCCGTCGATGTCTTGTCATGGTTTTTGTAGCATGAAACATTTACCTACATGGCATGGAATCGGTCAATTCTACTACATTAAAATACAGACTTCGACAAATAGTTCCAAATTTCGCCACTGGGAGCTCTGGCGTCTTTGCAGATGTGGAGGCTCGTGGCGACGAAAGTGAGAACCACTAAGAACTTGCCCAGGAAGCTGCGTACCAGATCCGTAACTGTCTCCTCTCTGGGCTAATGTTCATTTCTAACTGGCCTTAGAAATATATACTAATGAATGGACTTAAATATCGTTTCGATATACACGTATTTCATTACTTATCCCGAGTGAAATATCGAGCTCATATTCTGACAGATAGGCTGTATTTCGAAAGCAAATACACGAACGACTACATTTGGCCCAATACATATTCGGAGGCTGAACCGATACCGATGAGTTGCATGTCAAATTATATCATAATTTTTCTCGAGAAATGTTTCCAATCCATATTCAGTACAGATAGACGTAAAGCCGAGCGTAATAACACGAATTTCTTGATTTGACGCAAGTAATGTTTAGACTCATATTTAGAACAGATAAGATGTATGTCGAATAACGTTTCTTGGAGTGAGTCATGTTACCAGGGTTTATTTTTCACAGGTGGCCTGTAAAGTCAAGCGACAAAGCACGACTTCCTTGAAGTGGAGTAAATCTTGTTTGTAGCCCATATTCAGCACAGCTATGGTGCGAATTGTTCGTAACTATACGAATAGCATAACTTGCTTCAGTTCGTGCAAGACAAGTTTAATCACTTATTCAATACAGCGTGGCTGCATGTCGAGAGCATATATGTTAGAGTCATTTATCAACACAAAAAATCAGAGCATTTTTCAGATTTGTTTAATGGCAATCTATCTACAACCATACTGTATAGAAATTTGTCCTGTTACAAGACCTTTGACAAGTGATGTAATTCTTACAGTTACTAACATCTTGCACCTTATCTCTGCCGAATATGAGCGAAAACAAGACTTAATCCACCTCAAGGAGTTTTGGTGCTTGACATTACAGCCCACCTGTGAAGAATAAAGCCTGCGAACATGACTCACTCCAAGTAATGTAATTTGTGTATTGGCATTCTATATACATTTGATCTGTTCTTAATATGGATCTGAACATGACATTCGTCAAATGATGAAATTCGTGTTATTATGCTCGGCTTACAGTATATCTGTACTGAATATGGACTGGAAACATGACTCGCGAAAAGTGATAAAATAAGTGTCCTAGAAGAAACTCATCGGTAATCAATACGGACTCCAAACATGCATTGGGCCAACTGAAATTTTTCGTGTATTTGCGCTCGAAATACAGCCTGTCTGTGCAGAATATGAGCTCGATACATGACTCGCGCTGAGTAATGAAATACGTGTATATCGGACAGATAATTAGGTTCATTCATAAGTTTATAGCTGTAAGGCCAGATAGGAATGAATATTAGCTTAGACAGGAGACAGTTACGAATCTGTTACGCTGCCACTTTCATCGCCAGGTGCCTCCACATCTGCAGACTCCAGAGACACTAGTGGCGAAAGAGTATTTGTCTAAGTCTGTCCGATAATTTTGTAGAATTGACCACTTCCACGCCATTTAGGTATATGTTGCATGCCACGAATCCAAGACAAGAAATCGACGGCGTCATTCAGGTTATCTGTTAGGAATGTATGTTCGAAATATGCGCAATGCATGTTAAAAGAGTATTGATGTGGGACCTACAGATTATCTGTGTTGCAGTTGATTTTGTAATATAAATTACTCTAACTATAGAAATTCGTTTATTACCGCTCGAACTAAACTCTATCTTTGCGGCAAATGATATCGAATTACGACTTTAGCCAACTTAATAAGATCCTTTCTGACGCTCTACATGAAGCTTTATTGTGTTGATAAATGCCTCTAAACATAAATGGAGCCAAGATGTACTAAATAAGTGACTAAAACATGACTTGCAAAAACTGAAGCAAGTCGTGTATATTATCTGTGCTGAAAATGGTCACGAAACATTTAGCTCTAGAAGTGATGAGATTTGTTTAATGGCATCTATCTACACCCATACTGTATGAAAATTTGTGAGGGAAGAAGTCCATTTACAAGTGATGACTCGTATAATTACGAACAACTTGCACCTTAACTGCATGAATGTGGGCTTCATACAAGATATACTCCATCTCAAGGAAGTCTTGTTTGGTTGCTTAACATTACAGCCCATGCGTGACGAATAAAACTTGGTAACATGACTTACTCCAAGTAATGTTACTAGTGTTTTGGCATATGACCAACATCTTATCTCTTCTGAATATGAGTCTAAACATTATTTGCGACAAATCAAGAAAATTCGTGTTATTACGCTCGCCTTACAATCTATCTGTTCTGAATATGGACTGGAAACATGACTTGCGAAAAGTGATGAAATAAGTGTCTTAGAGATGACACGCAACTCATCAATAATAAATATTCACTCGGAACATGAGTTGGGCCAAGTGGATATGTTCGTGTATTTGCATCGATATACCGCCTATCTGTGCAGAATATGTGCTCGATGCATGACTCGCTGTAATTAAGAAATACGTGTATAGGGGCTCTATATTTAGGTTCATTCATCAGTATATAGCTCTTAGGCTAGTTAGACATGAACAATAGCCCAGTAAGGAAACCGTTACTATTCTGGTACACTGCACCCTGGGCAAGTTCTTAGTGGTCCCAACTTTCGCCGCCAGGTGACTCCACGTCTTTAAAGACGCCAGAGATCCTAGCGGCGAAAGGTGGAAATATTTGTCTAAAAGGATGTACTGCAATTTTAGCACAAATGACCGCTTCCACGCCATTTAGGTATGTTTCTTGCCACAAATCTGCGACAAGGGACCGAAAGCAAAATTTACGTTAGCTGTTAGGAATATGTGTTTAAACATGACTTGCGACAACCCATGTTAAAAGAGTATTAATGTTCGACCTACAGATTATCTGTGCTACATTCAATTTCGTAATATAAATTGCGACAACTGAAGACATTTGTGTATTGGCGTTCGATATACAGGATAGGTTTTCTGATAATGATGGCAAATTTTGTTTTGAGACAACTTCATAAGATCCTTTCTGACGCACGTCAATAAGTTTTAATGTGTTTATAAATGACTCTAAACATATATGCTCTCGACATGCAGCCACGCTGTACTGAATAAGTGACTAAAACGTGACTTGCAGGAACTGAAGCACGTGATTAAATTCGTATAATTACGAACACTTAACACTATAACTGTACTGAATATGGGCTACAAACAAGATTTACTACACCTCACGCTTGACATTGCAGCCCATCTGTGACGTATAAAACCTGGTAACATGAATCACTACATGACGTAATTCGACATACATCATATCTGTTCTAAATATAAGTCTAAATATTACTTGCGTCAAATCAAGAAATTCGTGTTATTACGCTCGGCTTAAAGTCTATCTGTACTGAATATGGACTGGAAACAAGACTCTCGAAATGTGATTAAATAACTTGACATGCGAGTCATCGGTATCAATTCAGCCATTGAACATGCGTTTGGCCAAATGAAGACGTTCGTGTATTTGCGCTCGAAATACAGCCAACCGGCAAAATATGAGTTCGAAACATTACTCGCGCTAAGTAATGAAATACGTGTATATCAGAATGATATTTAGGTCCTTTAACTAGTATATAGCTCTAAGGCCAGTTAGGAATGAACATTAGCACAGACAGGAGACAATTATGGATCTGGTACGCTGCTTCCAACTTATTCATTCGGCCCAACCCATGTTCCGAAGCTAGATTTAATACCGATGATTTGCATGTCAAGCTCTAAGACACTTATTTCACCACTTTTAGAGTCATGTCTCCAGTCCATATTCAGTACAGATAGACGGTAAGCCGAGCGTGAACACACGAATTTTTTCTTTGGCGCTTGTCATTTTTAGTCCCATATTCACAACAGATAAGACGTGTGTCGAATGCCAATACGCGAAATTCATCACTTTGAGAGTCATGTTAACAGGCTTTATTCGTTACAGATGGGCTGTATTGTCAATTGCCAAAACACGACTTTCTTGAGTTTAATTAAGTCATGTTTGTGGCCCATATTCAGCACAGTTAAGGTGCAAGTTGTTCCTAATTATACGATTGACAAATTTCTTTCCAGGATGGGTGTAGGAAGATTTCCAATAAACACTTGTTGAACGCAACGTTTCGAGACCATTTTCGTCACAGATAATATACACGAATTGCTTCAGTTTGTGCAAGTCAAGTTTTAGTCACGTATTCAGTACACATTGACTGCATGTCTAATACATATGTATTTAGAGTCACTTATCACCAAATTAAGTTCCATGCCGAGCTTCAGAAAGATACTCATTAAGTTGGCCCAAGACAAAATTCGCGATCATTTTCAGCAAAGTTAGACTGCAGTTCGAGCTCTAATACACGAATTTCTTCAGTTGGCGCAATTCATATTACGAAATTAAATGTAGCACAGATAATCTGTTTGTCAAACATGAACACTCGTTTAACATGGATTGTCGCAAGTCATGTTTTGAACATATATTCCTAACTGATAACTTAAATGTCGCCGTCGATTTCTTGTCGTTAATTTGTGTCATGAAACATACACCTAAATGGCGTGAAAGCGGTCATTTATTCAAAATTTTAGGAGAGACTTCGACAAATAGTTACAACTTTCGCCACTAGGATCTCGGGCGTCTTTACAGACGGGGAGGCACCTGGCGGCAAAAGATGGAACCACTAAGAACTTGCCCAGGGTGCAGCGTACCAGATTTGTAACGGTCTCCTGACTGGGCTATTGTTCGTGCCTAACTGGCCTTAGAGCTATATACTGATGAATAAACCATAATGTAGAGCCCCTATACACGTACTTTTTTACTTAGAGCGAGTCATGCATCGAGCTCATATTCTGCATAGATAGTTTGTAATTCGAGCGCAAATACACGAAATTATTCATTTGGCCCTACTCATGTTTATGTCCATGTTCATGTTCATCTACTGATGAGTTGCATTTCATCTCTAAAACACTTATTTCTTCACTTTTCGCGAGTCATTTTTCCAGTCCATATTCAGTACAGATAGACTGTAAGGCGAGAGTAATAACACGAATTTCTTAATTTGACGCAAGTAATGTTTAGACTCATATTTAGAACAGATAAGCTCTATGTCGAATTACGTTACTTGGAGTGAGTCATGTTACCAGGCTTTATTCGTCACAGATAGCCTGTAATGTCTAGCGACAAAACACGACTACCTTGAGGTGGAGGAAATTTTGTTTGTAGCCCATATTCAGCACAGTTATGGTTCAAATTTTTCATAATTATACGAATATCATAACTTGCTTGAGTTCGTGCAAGTCAAGTTTTAGTCACTTATTCAATACAGCGTGGCTGCATGTCGAGAGCATATATGTTAGAGTCATTTATTAACATAAAAAATGAGATCATTGATCAGATTTGTTTAATGGCAATCTATCTACAACCATACTGTATAGAAATTCGTCCTCTAACAAGACCTTTGACAAGTGATGAAATTCGTACAATATCTAACAACTTGCACTTTATCTGTGCCGAATATGAGCGACAAACAAGACTTAAGGAATTCGTGTTTTAGCGCTTGACATTACAGTCCAATTGTGAAGATTAAAGCCTGCAAACATAACTCACTCCAAGTAATCTAGTTCGTGTATTGGCATTCTACATTCATTTGATCTGTTCTTAACATTGATCTAAATATGACATTCGTCAAATGAAGAAATTTGTGTTATTATGCTCGGCATAAAGTATATCTGCACTGAATATGGACTGGAAACATGACTCGCGAATACTGATGAAATAAGTGTCCTAGATGAAACTCATCGGTAATAAATACGCACTCCGAACTTGCGTTGGGCCAACTAAAGATATTCGTGTAATTGCGCTCGAAATACGGCCTTCTGTGCAGAATATGAGCTCGATACATGACTCTCGCTGAGTAATGAAATACGTGTATATCGGACACATATTTAGGTTCATTCATAAGTATATAGCTCTAAGGCCAGTTAGGAATGAACATTAGCCCAGACAGGAGACAGTTACGGATCTGGTACGCTGATTCCTGAGCAAGTTGTTAGTGGTTACCACTTTCGTCGCCATGTGCCTCCACATCTGCAAAGACTCCAGAGACCCTAGTGGTGAAAGTTGGAACTATTTGTCAAAGTCTTTCCGATAATTTTGTAGAAATGACCTCTTCCACGCCATTTAGGTATATGTTTCATGCCACAAATCCACGACAAGAAATCGACGGCGTTATTCAGGTTATCTGTTAGAAATGTATGTTCAAAATATGCGCAAAACATGTTAAAAGAGTATTGACGTGGAACCTACAGATTATCTGTGCTGCAGTTGATTTTGTAATATAAATTACGCCAACTAAAGAAATTCGTTTATTACCGCTCGAACTAAAGTTTATTTTTGCGGCAAATGATACTGAATTATGACTTTAGCCAACTTAATAAGATCCATTCTGACGTTCGACATGAAGCTCTATTGTGTTGATAAATGACGCTAAACATATATGGGGACAAGATGTACTAAATAAGTGACTAAAACATGACTTGCAACAAGTGAAGCAAGTCATGTATATTATCTGTGCTATAAATCTGAAACGTTTAGCTCCAGAAATGATGAGATTTGTTTAATGGCATCTATCTTCACCCACACTGTATAAAAATTTGTCAGGGAACAAGTCCTTTTAAAGTGATGAATTTCGTATAATTACGAATAACTTGCACCTTAACTGTGCTGAATGTGGGCGACAAACAAGATTTACTCCAACTCAAGGAAGTCGTGTTTTGTCGCTTGACATTACAGCCCATGTGTGACGAATAGCTTTGTAAAATAACTCACTCCAAGTAATGTTATTAATGTATTGGCATATGACCAAAATCATATCTGTTCTGAATATGAGTCTAAACACTACTTGCGACAAATCAAGCTATTCCTGTTATTATGCTCGCCTTACAGTCTATCAGTACTGAATATCGACTGGAAACATGACTCGCGAAAAGTGATGAAATAACTGTCTTAAAGATGACATGCAACTCATCAGTAATAAATCTAGACTCGGAACATGAGTTGGGCCAAATGAATAATTTCCTGTATTTGCGCTCGAAATACAACCTATCAATACAGAATATGAGCTCGATGCATGACACACTCTAAGTAAAGGAATACGTGTATAGGTGCACTACATTTAGGTTCATTCATCAGTATATAGCTCTAAGGCCAGTTACGCATGAACAATAGCTCAGTAAGGAGACCGTTACGAATCTGGTACGCTGCACCCTGGGCAAGTTATTAGGTGCCTCCCCGTCTGTAAAGACGCCAGAGGTGCTAGTGGCGAAACTATTTGCCGAAGTCTTTCTGATAATTTTGAAGAAACGGTGCGATCGGCTTTGAGTCTACCTGTACTTCATACTTCAAGAAGAAAATTTAAAAAATTAAAAATCCTACCTCGGGACTCGAACCAAAAGCATCGGGGGTGTAAGTCAAGTGCCTTACCCCTGGGCCAACACAAATTTTGTGTTACGTCTAAAAATTACTAAGGCCATTCGGCACGATCGTCATCTTGGTGTGTTTCTTTCTTTTTCCTTTTTTGGATTTTTTCTCCGAAATTTGAACGCGTTATTACAAAAGCCGATACACGTGTCCCTTAAAATAATTCAAAGGATCGAATAAAAAATCATTCAATTCTACGTTTCAAACTGGCGGCCTACCCATGTTAGTAGATCTTACTTTCGACGCCAGGTGCCTCGACGTCCACAAAGACGCCAGAGATCCTAGCGGCGAGATGTGTAACTATTTGTCGAGAATTCTTTCCCGTAATTTTGCGAAAATGACCGCTTCCAAGGCCAGTTAGGGATCTGTTTCTTGCCACAAATCTACGCCAAATGGCCAACTGCAACGTTTACGTTATCTGTGATAAATATGTGTTCAAAACATGAGTTGCTACAACCCATGTAAAAAGATTATTGATGTTCGGCCTACAGATTACCTGTGCTGCATTTAATTTCCTAATCTGAATTGCGCCACCTGAAGAAATTCGTGTATTGACGCTCGATCTACAGTCTATCTTAGCTGAAATCGTGGCGAATTATGACTTGAACCAACTTCATAAAATCCTGTATGACGCTCGACATGTAGCTTAATTGTGTTCATAAATAACTCTAAACATCACTTGCGCGAAACCAAATACTTTCGTGCTCGAACTCCATCCTATTTATGCTGAATAAAGACTCGAAACACCTTTCGCGCCAAATGATGAAATACGTTTATTTGCTCTCGAAAAGCTGCCTCTCTGTCCTGAATATGGTGTACAAACATGACGCGGAAATTGAAGATATTCGACCTACAGACTATCTGTTCTAAATATAGACCCGAAACATGATTCGCTCCAAGTGCATTGGCACTCAACATACAACCAATCTGTGCTGAAAATTGTCTCGAAACAAGACGTGCTACAAATGATGTAGTTCGTATATTTCATTTCGACATTCAGCTTAACTGTGCAGAAAATGTGATCCAAACATGACTTGCTCCAAATCAAGAAAGACCTTATTGGCGCTCGATATGTGATAAATAAGAGCTGAAACATGACTCGCTGCAAGTGATAAAATTCAAGTACTGTAATTCTAAATTCAGCTGATCAATTTGCTACACACTTAACACAAAATGCGTTCAAACTACAGTCAGTCTGATCTGCATACGAATTCGATACACAATTCCCGCCATGTGATGGAATTGGTGTATTGTCTCTCGACTTACAGGCAATTTGTACTGAATATGGGTTCAAAAAATAATTTCCAACAACAAATTTAATTCGCTTATCGGCTCTCGACTGACGTCTTATCTGTGATGAATATGGTTTCGAAGTATGACTTCCGCCATATAAATTAATAACTCTTTTGGCGCTGGTCATTAAGCGTACCTCTGCTCACAATGGGCTCCAAACATGTGTTGGTCCAAATCAAGTATTTCGTGTTTGAATGCTCAATCTACAGCCTACCTCTGCTAAATAAGTGCTAGGATCATGACTCGTGCCAAGTGATTAAATTCGTTTATATTTGCTCGAATTGTAGCTTAGCATTACTGAATAAGAGACGGAAAATTGACTTTCACCAACTGAAGCATTTCGTATATATTCCTTTGACCAACAGATTATCTGTGCTGATTATGAAATCGACACTTTTCGTGCAAACAAGTGACGAAATTCGTTTGATGGCAATCTAAAACCAAAATGTATAGAAATTTGTCGGGAAACATGACTTTCGACAAGTGACGGTATTCCTATAATTACGAAAGAATTGCTTCTTAACTGTGCCGAATATGGGCTCCAATTCTGACTTACTTCGTCACAAGGAAGTCGTTTTTTGGCGCTTGACATACATCCTATCTGTGACGAATAAATTCTGCAAACATGACTCACTCCAAGTGATGAAATTCGTGTTTTGGCATTCGACATACAACTTATCTGTTCTGAATATGGATCTAAACATGACTTGCGCCAAATCAAGGAATTCGTGTATTTGCGATCGGCTTTGAGTCTACTTGTACTGAACATCGACTGGAAACATGACTAGCGGAAAGTGATTAAATAAGTGTATTAGGGCCTGACATGCATCTCATCAATCCCCAATGCAGGTTCCGAACTTGAGTTGCGCCAACTGAAATGTTTCGTGTGCTTTTGAGCTCGACTTACTGCCTATCTGTCCGGAATATGAGATCGAATCATGACTCGCGCTAAGTGATGAAATACGTGTATAGGGGCACGACATTTAAGTTCATTCATAAGTATATAGCTCTTAGCCCAGTTAAGCATGAACAATATAGGAGTCAGTAGATTGTTATAGATCTGGCACGGTTAATCATGGGCCATATCTTACAAGGGAATGCCGCCAGTTGGAAACGTTGAAATAAATTCTCTTTTCATCGATGCTTTGAATTACTCTAAGGAACATGTGTATCGGCATTTGTCCCAACGCGTTCAAATTTCGGAAATAAAAATTCCAAAACAGCGAGCGAGAACATTCCAAGTGGGGTCAGTGACTTTTTGTTATAGAACACCGAAGCTGCGATGGCTCAGCGGTAATTTTTTTTTTATTTTAGGACAATAATATATAATACAAATACTATAAAATATAATAAAAAATACAATACATACATGCATACATACATACATAAATAAATAAATATATATAATGTAATTTCCACAGTTTTCACACCGATAATTCATAATTTATCGAGTGGTATTTTTCGTAAAAACATTTGAAACACAATGGCAGTCCACACCACGAACAATTAATGAAAGGAAAGCCGTTACTATTCCCCCAAAGTGTAATCCAATGTGCCAACCCTGTGAAGTATATTTTAACATCAGGTGAAAGACGTGGTTAAAATAGTTCAACATGCATCTGATTTATTGAAGGGACAGCGGGAGATACCTTCTCGTGAAGACGCGATTAATATTCATTCTTTAACACATCAAAAATTGAGTGCACCAATTTTTGAAAAGATGATTGAATACACATGGTTTGCTTCAAAATTGACATCAACTAGATGGTTTTTCCAGAATGTAAATGAAGTTGGTTTCCCGCTGTCCTTGATAAAACGCAAATGTAATTGTAACGGAGTTCCATTCATTAAATGTGCGTGGTGTGGACTGCCATTGTGTTTCAAATAATATTACGACGAATACCACCCGAAGAATTGCGAATTATCGGTGTGAAAATGTATTAATAATAAGAATGTATGGAAACATGATTTATTTAATTATTTTAATTAAATTAATTTAAATAAAGTAATTCATGCTTTATGAAAAAATTAGGAAAAAAATTAAAAACCCGACCTCGGGATTCGAACCAAAAGCATCAGGGGTGTAAGTCAAGGGCCTTAACCCTACTCCGAATCACATTCTAAAAATTACGTAGGCCATTCGGCACGGTCTTCCTCTTGGTTTTTTGTTTCCCTTTTTCTTTTTTTTCGTATTTTTTCTCCGAAATTTGGGCGCGTTAGTACAAAATCCGATACACGTGTCCCTTAAAATAATTTAAAGAATCGATTAAAAAGTCATTCAATTCTACGTTTCCAACTGGCGGCAAACCCATATTAGTAGTACTTACTATCAACGCCAGGTGTCTCGAAGTCCGCAGACGCAAGAGATCCTAGCGGCGAAAAGTGTAACTATTTGTCGGGTATTCTTTCCGGTAATTTTGCGTAAATGACCGCTTCCAAGGCCAGTTAGGGATCTGTTCCTTGCCACAAATCTACGCCAAAAGACCAACGGCGACGTTTAGGTTATCTGTGATTAATATGTGTTCAAAACATAAGTTGCTACAACCCATGTAAAAAGATTATTGATGCTCGGCCTACAGATTACCTGTGCTGCATTTAAATTCCTAATCTGAATTGCGCCACCTGAAGAAATTCGTGTATTGACGCTCGACCTACAGTCTATCTTAGCTGAAAATCATGGCGAGTTATGACTTGAACCAACTTAATAAAATCCTGTATGAAGCTCGACAAGAAGCTTAATTGTGTTGATAAATAACTCTAAACATCACTTGCGCGAAATCAAATACTTTCCTGCTCGAACTCCAGCCTATCTATGCTGAATAAAGACTCGAAACACCTTTCGCGCCAAATGATGAAATACGTTTATTTGCTC
>Ga0268261_10000285_pt1 | contig 31016 bp, 24 predicted proteins | sample TergutNc150P1_FD_190353 | JGI IMG/M metagenome (GOLD analysis project Ga0268261, IMG submission 190353) | Nasutitermes corniger P1 segment gut microbial community from laboratory colony in Florida, USA - Nc150 P1 (SPAdes) (version 2) | ecosystem: Host-associated > Arthropoda: Insects >... | reverse complement strand
TTACATTAAAGTAATTAGCCCACATAGCAGTTAGAGTCATGTCTTGTGTTACTACACTAGCAAAATCCCAAACAATATTGTCATAGTCATCATCTTTGACTATTTGCCATCCCAACAAGTCTATTTGTCCATATGGTGGATTTACTACCGGTCTCTCAACTCTATCACCCTCTCGCACCTTAACCTCTCCATTGCTTTGCAACTCTCCTCCATTCGCATCAAATGTTACTACAAAATACTTTTCCCACTTTGCATATAATATAGTATTTCCTTGTACTGTATCGTTTGAAAAATCCCACTCTTCATTAGTCCCATCTATATACCATCCCACAAAATCATTCCCTTTCATTGTGGGATCTTTCGGTCTTGTTACCTTCCCACCCTCTACTACTGTCTCACTAGCTACTTCACTCCCACCACGACTATCAAACACGACTATATACTCATTTGGCAATATCTCTACCCAACCTGCATACAAAGTAATATCAACCCTAACAACATCCCTAGAAAAATTCCATTCTATGCTCAACTCTCTATCCCTATACCACTTACTCAATTCATACCCTTCTCTATATATTCCACTCGGTTGAGATAATTTGCTTCCCTCCTGTACTTCTATTTCCTTTGTCTCACTTCCATTGCTAAATTTTCCTCCATTGCCATCAAACTCAACTCTATACATTATTGCTGCTTTCTCTTCCCACTTCGCATACATCTCTATCTCTCTCTCTACCCTGTCATTTTCAAAATCCCACAACTCTGTATACTCTTCGTCTATATACCAACCCTCAAATGTATTATTTGCCTTTGTAGGTGATTGTGGCTCTACTACCAGTTCATTCTCATCTACAACTTGACTTTCTACTTCACTACCACCACGACTGTCAAATGTCACTGTATGTTGTATCGCTTCCCACCTTGCATGCAACTTAGTACTGTACATCACTGGTTGGCTAAAATCATACTCATTCAAAAATGCACTATCTCTATACCAACTCTTAAATACAAAATGTTCTCTACTTGTATGTGGCTCTTCTATTATACTACCTTTCTCTACTGTCTTTGTTTCAACTTCACTCCCACCATGACTGTCAAATGTTATTGTTACCTCATCTACTACAATTACTTCTTCCACCCACTTAGCATACAATACCATATCTTCACTTACTATATCTACATTAAAATCATACCTATCCTCAAAACTTTCATCTCTAAACCACCCCGAAAATGCAAACCCACTCTTCTTTGGATTCCTTGGTCTTGCCAATTGACCATCATCTATTACTTCTACTTCCAATTTATCTTTACTCTCACTCAATTCTCCATCATTAAATTCATCAAATTCTCCACCCAAACTGTCAAATACTACTCTATTATATACAAATGCTACTCGATTCCACTTCGCATATATTGTTATATCTCTTACAATAGGCTTGCTATCAAATGCAAACTCTGTCACCAAATCACTCTCATACCAATCTATAAACTCATACATATCCTTAATAGGATCTTCCGGTCTACTCACAATACTACCATCACTCACACTTCTCTGATACTTCTCCCCATTCTGTGCATCAAATGTTACTACAAACTTCCTTACCACTTCCTCCCTTACTTCATCACTCTTCTTTGCACATGCCAACCCAAATGCAAAAATCATCAGTACCATCATCAATACTGCCACTCTCTTACTTATACTTATTCTTATATCCTTTTTTATCATTTACCTTTTTTACTCCACTTTCCCCTTTTTAAACACACCATCCACTATAGATGGATTTTATTTCCTATATGTTAGTATATTTATTAATATATTATACATTTTTTTGTTATAAAAGTAAATTATTTGCAAATAAACTATAAATGTAAATATTTTACCTAGATGTTAAATATTGTATAAACTCATCTTGTTGCAAAGCAACTAATATTATATTTTATTAAATCAAAAGCAAATTACGCTATTCCCATACAATGACAAGTTCTAGATCACTATATACTAAAGTTGAAATCAAAATAATGTCCCCTGTTTCCCTTTCTTGATATTCCTTAAATCTAAAACCAGGATTTGAATCAGTGGGAGTACCAAGCATTTTACCCTCATAAATTATTTTTGTATACTCTTTTGTGCCATTATTTGGATCAATTTTTACATTAAAGTAATTAGCCCACATAGCAGTTAGAGTCATGTCTTGTGTTACTACACTAGCAAAATCCCAAACAATATTGTCATAGTCATCATCTTTGACTATTTGCCATCCCAACAAGTCTATTTGTCCATATGGTGGATTTACTACCGGTCTCTCAACTCTATCACCCTCTCGCACCTTAACCTCTCCATTGCTTTGCAACTCTCCTCCATTCGCATCAAATGTTACTACAAAATACTTTTCCCACTTTGCATATAATATAGTATTTCCTTGTACTGTATCGTTTGAAAAATCCCACTCTTCATTAGTCCCATCTATATACCATCCCACAAAATCATTCCCTTTCATTGTGGGATCTTTCGGTCTTGTTACCTTCCCACCCTCTACTACTGTCTCACTAGCTACTTCACTCCCACCACGACTATCAAACACGACTATATACTCATTTGGCAATATCTCTACCCAACCTGCATACAAAGTAATATCAACCCTAACAACATCCCTAGAAAAATTCCATTCTATGCTCAACTCTCTATCCCTATACCACTTACTCAATTCATACCCTTCTCTATATATTCCACTCGGTTGAGATAATTTGCTTCCCTCCTGTACTTCTATTTCCTTTGTCTCACTTCCATTGCTAAATTTTCCTCCATTGCCATCAAACTCAACTCTATACATTATTGCTGCTTTCTCTTCCCACTTCGCATACATCTCTATCTCTCTCTCTACCCTGTCATTTTCAAAATCCCACAACTCTGTATACTCTTCGTCTATATACCAACCCTCAAATGTATTATTTGCCTTTGTAGGTGATTGTGGCTCTACTACCAGTTCATTCTCATCTACAACTTGACTTTCTACTTCACTACCACCACGACTGTCAAATGTCACTGTATGTTGTATCGCTTCCCACCTTGCATGCAACTTAGTACTGTACATCACTGGTTGGCTAAAATCATACTCATTCAAAAATGCACTATCTCTATACCAACTCTTAAATACAAAATGTTCTCTACTTGTATGTGGCTCTTCTATTATACTACCTTTCTCTACTGTCTTTGTTTCAACTTCACTCCCACCATGACTGTCAAATGTTATTGTTACCTCATCTACTACAATTACTTCTTCCACCCACTTAGCATACAATACCATATCTTCACTTACTATATCTACATTAAAATCATACCTATCCTCAAAACTTTCATCTCTAAACCACCCCGAAAATGCAAACCCACTCTTCTTTGGATTCCTTGGTCTTGCCAATTGACCATCATCTATTACTTCTACTTCCAATTTATCTTTACTCTCACTCAATTCTCCATCATTAAATTCATCAAATTCTCCACCCAAACTGTCAAATACTACTCTATTATATACAAATGCTACTCGATTCCACTTCGCATATATTGTTATATCTCTTACAATAGGCTTGCTATCAAATGCAAACTCTGTCACCAAATCACTCTCATACCAATCTATAAACTCATACATATCCTTAATAGGATCTTCCGGTCTACTCACAATACTACCATCACTCACACTTCTCTGATACTTCTCCCCATTCTGTGCATCAAATGTTACTACAAACTTCCTTACCACTTCCTCCCTTACTTCATCACTCTTCTTTGCACATGCCAACCCAAATGCAAAAATCATCAGTACCATCATCAATACTGCCACTCTCTTACTTATACTTATTCTTATATCCTTTTTTATCATTTACCTTTTTTACTCCACTTTCCCCTTTTTAAACACACCATCCACTATAGATGGATTTGTTAAGGTGCTACAGCAATCAACCCTCTCTGTGCTTTGTACTTGTCATTTCTAATCTGCCGTCTTTGTACCAAATTGCCTATACTATCGTAATAACACAAATAAGATTTTGATGACAATCCTCCCTTACTATAAGACACTTGCATAGTTTGTCCACTGGGCGTACCCACTGGTATATACTTATATTCGTTGTCTACGACAATCTCATCAGGGTCGGTTGGTGGTATACTATCTACAATTTCGCTTTCAGGCACAATCTTGTATATCATTGGCAAACCATAAAACTCTACTACAGCACTATTGTTGGCTACAAATGCTCTAATATATATTGGGTGTGTAGTATTATTTTCAAACTTGAGATCAGTAGTACCTAAATTTACCATAGCATCTAGCGATGGTTCTACATAACCTACTGGCAAGCTGTGATTTTTTACAGATAGTATACACATATCTGCTCGCAAAGCAGCATTGTAAAGAGTAGTACTCACTTGACACACTCCCCCACCTATCCCATCTACAAACCTACCATTTATTATTATCTTACCCTCTTTATAACCTTGTTTTTCAGTTCTAGGCCCTACAGTCTTATTAAAGCTAAATATTTGGTTGGGTCTAACAACGGTGCCATTAAGCTTGGATAATGACAACGCTATATTATGTTTGCGGTTTTCGCTACTTGTAGCAATACTTGTGCTAAATCCTGCCCTAAAAAAAGTAGCTTTTCTATAATATTCAGTAGTAATATTGGGCGATATTTCTTGAGTTTGAGCATCACATACAAATCGTGAATTGAGCAATGCCGAATATATATTGCGTACCAGCAAGTCTTTGTCTAATTGTCTACCTGTTTTGTGTGGTTTGATATCAAATAAATGTGAAGAATTTGGCAAAAATTTTGCACTACTATTTATTGGTGAAATATAAAGTTCTTCTTGTATAGTTTTGACTTTATCCAAAATTTGTGGCAATACAAATTGCAATGCTCTCTCAGCCGAGTAGCCCTTTTTGTACAACTGTTTTAACAATTCTACTTTTTCTACAGAACTTCCATTGATTTTTCTTTTTAAAAAATCATTCTCTATTATGTGATTGGGAGCTTTAACAAATTTGTCTTGATATACAAATTCTCTTTTCTTTTTTAGCCTAATATCATTAAAATTTATTACAAATTTTAATCTATCCATACTATCTACTTTAGCTATAGTATAGTTTGTTGTAATTAATAATGGCAACACAAACTTAAATAATAACAAAAGGAGAATACAAATTATTGCAATAATTTTTAATCTCTTTTGTCTTTGTATCCCTTGCATATTGTTAGTATGCGATAATTGATACAAATATATTTTGTATATAAACACAAAGTCAACAACTATTGTTTGGCACTGCAGTGTCAATTGTGTTATAATCAAACAATGAAAAACTACAACACTACCATAATAGTAGGAGCTCAATGGGGCGACGAGGGCAAGGGTAAAATTGCTGATATATTAGCTAGCGATGCTGATATGGTGGTAAGAGCTCAAGGTGGCAACAATGCTGGACACACACTTGTAAAGGAAGGCAAGACTTACAAATTGCACTTGATACCAAGTGGAATACTTTATCCAAAATGCACATGCATAATAGGTTGTGGTACTGTCATAGATCCAAAAGGACTCTTGCAAGAGATGGCAGAATTAGAAGCACAAGGTATCTCTATAAGCAACTTGTTTGTAGATAATAGAGCTCATATCACTCTCCCATATCACATACTTCAAGACAAACTTAGTGAACAAGCTTTGGGTAAATCTAGTATTGGCACAACTCAAAAAGGTATTGGTCCGACATATAGTGACAAGATAGAACGAAGTGGAATTCGTATGAGTGACTTCATTCAACCTAGTGTATTCAAAGAAAAACTCACAAATCAACTCACAAAAAAAAATAAACTCTTGCAAAAAATATACGACGCACCTTCGTTGAATTTTGAACAAATTTTTCAAGAATACAATGAATATGCAAAAGTACTAAAACCAATTGTTGTAGATACCACAATAATGATTTATCAAGCAATAATGCAAGGTAAAAATGTATTGTTTGAAGGGGCACAAGGTACTCTTTTAGACTTAGATATTGGCACATACCCATATGTAACTAGCTCTCACCCAACTAGCAGTGGAGCTTGTGTGGGTTCAGGCATAGGTCCTACATTAATTAGCAATGTAATAGGAATTGCCAAAGCCTATACTACAAGAGTTGGTAATGGACCATTTGCAACAGAGCTTGATGATGCTACAGGCAAATTTATTCAAACTAATGGACAAGAATACGGAACAACTACAGGTAGACCTAGAAGAGTTGGTTGGTTGGATACTTTAATACTAAAATACGCTTGCCGTATCAATGGTTGTACAAGTTTGGCAATCAACAAATTAGATACACTTACGGGTATAACACCACTCAAAATTGCAACAAGTTATAATTGTGATGGCAAAATTTTAGATGAATTTGTGTCAGATATATCACAACTACAAAACTATACTCCCAATTATATAGAAATAGATGGATGGACACAAGATATAAGCAATTGTACAAAATTTGAAGATTTACCAAAACAAGCACAAAATTATATTACAACAATAGAAAAACTTGTCAACTGCCCAATTTCAATGATAGGTGTAGGCCCATCTAGACAGCAGAGTTTTAAAAGATAACACAATAAGTATAGTATTATTTGACAATCAAACTTATCACTTACACTCTTTTGTATAATTTTAGAGAGTGCACAACTAGCGGATATTAACAATAGAATACAAACAATCAACAAAACAGGCTATATTCTTTTTTGACGCCAAAAAAGAATCAAAAAAGCTCTTGTGGGCTTGCGAATCCACCCAAACCCCAAACGCTTTAAGGTTGTTTTTTATTTAAATGTATTATTTCTTTAATCTTAATATACTATATTTGTACACTCCTATTTTATACTAATTTCTATTTGATAAATCAATATCTTTTTGTATGCAAAAAACTTTAACTAAATTTTTATAAAACTTATTATGCTAAACAAAGAAAGTATATTATCACATATGCGTACTAGTATAGTCCCTGATATATACATATACGACAGTGTAAATTCTACCAATATAATAGCCAAAAATGTTGCAGACAATTCACAACATGGAACAATAATACTTGCCAATACACAAACTTCAGGATATGGTAGATTTGGCAAGACATTTGAAAGTCCAAATGGTGGACTCTATATGAGTATAATCCTAAAACAAAAAACCTATACCCCAATAGGACTCACTGCAATTGCTGTTTTGAGTGTATGCAATGCTCTTGACAAGCTTTTATTAGACTGTGATGTGCAAATAAAATGGCTAAATGATGTTGTGCTAAACAATCGTAAAGTTTGTGGTATATCATGCGAATCTAGAGTAGGTGAAGATGGAAATATAAAATGGTTTGTAATTGGAATAGGACTAAATATACGCACAGATATTACTAAAGTTCATAAGGATTTATTTAACAAAATAACATCACTTAAATACCATACAAATTTGAATATTGATATAAATAAGATTGTAGCATGTATAGCGGACAGAATAATACCACATCAACAAACAAGTGATACCAACCTAATGTCAACATATCAACAGAGATTGGGTTTTTTAAATAAAAAAATAGAAGTAACTTCCAAAGAAACCAACTTCAATGCAATAGCAAAATATGTAAATGAACAAGGACAATTAATAGTAAATAGAGATGGTGAAAATATAGCATTGAATAGTCAAGAGTATAGTATCAAAATATGATTTCTCAAACCAACATCAAGCTTACAAAACAAGTTAATACCAAAATGCTAATAAGAACAGCAATAATGGTAAGCTTACTCTTTGTCACAACTCAAATATTGATACCAATTCCAACTACACCAATTCCAATCAATCTAGCACTAATTACAGTTTTGTTGTCAGGTTGTATACTAGGTCCACTTTGGGGTACAACTAGTATAGTAGTATACATATTATTAGGGTTAATTGGATTGCCTATATACTCCAATTTTGGTTCAGGAATAGGGCATTTGCTTGGTGCGACTGGTGGTTTTTTGTTTGCCTATATACCTGCTGCTCTTATAGCATCGTTAGGCTCAAATCAAATTAGAAATAATAAAAATATAACACCAATAGATATTATACTATTAGTTTTGATATTAATTTTAAGTTTGATAGTTACTTATGCTATAGGAACAATATTTTTTGTATATATTACAAACACATCAATCAGCACAGCACTATCTCTCACGGTATTTCCATTTTTATTAGGCGACTTATTTAAGTTAGCTCTAACATCCCTGTTGGCATTTAGGTTGAAATCAATATTATAATATTAGTATTCAAAAGTTACTGTTATGTGCAAATTTTTATTTCGTAAAAAAACACTGCAAAAACTAAAGTTACTAGTGATACAAATATACAAATAAGGATTACTACTAATATGCTACAAAATAATAATGATATTTTATATTTTATTTATTCTAACCAAATCTCAAACTCAAACAAAATTAATATACTTATAAATGATAATACAAGTTGTAACTGTACAAAGTGTGATTATACACATTTATTAAAATAAATTGTTTGTAGTAATGGCATTTGTACTAAAAAGAACTATTGTTGTTATGAAGATATTCATTTTACTGCTATTTATAACAATTGTTTTAATTTTCATACAATTTATCTCTAATTTTAGTAAATAATTTGTTTGCAAAATCAACATAATTTGCAATAAACTTGGTCTTGTTGTCATAAAAACTTTCAAATTTTTCTTTATCAATCTCTTGAGTTTTTTCCAAATAAGGCTTAGTAGTATGTTCAAGCCCTTTCAGTGTTTGTAAATACATTTTTGTATACTTACAAGATAGAGTTGTTTCATTAATTTTTTCCAACTTAGATTTAACATCTAAGTTGCAACATTCTTTATTCAATTCATCTTTAATAAATATAAAATTAAAAATAGAATCTTTTATTTTATAGGCATCTTCCGGATATGTATATTCTACAAGACTATACTTTACTTTTTTTGATTTGTTATTATTAATTAGAAAATGTTCAATGCTATAGTCTTCTTTGTAAGTAACAAATTTTTTGAATTCTTTTATGTTAGATATTTGCAATGTGTCATTATTAAGCTTAAAAAAATTGTATACAATTGCAAAAGTTTTAGACAAATAACTATTATCTTCATCTGGCTTTACAACTTTACCTCTCTTAGATATAGATTTATTATCAAATTCAAATTTATCTAGATACTTACTTTTAATAATATCTAATACTTTTTTGTTAAGTTGTGATTTGTTAGTCTTGAGTAAATCATAAAAGTCCTTTAGTTCTTTTGTACCATCTAGTATACAAAATAACACTCCTAACAAAAATATTGAATGCACTATTTCATATTCTTTTTTAGAATTTTTTGATTTTGGATAAATATATTCTACAAAAAATTTCACAACAAAAGATTTTGCAACAACGAAATTTCCTTTAATTATACTTTTGAGTTCATAATGAAAGATATCACAAATATTATTATGCTGAGAATATTCCTTGTCACTACAATCAAAATATTTTACGAACTCTTCATTAGGCGACTTATTATCAATAATATTAGTGGCAAATTTTATAAACTCAATTGCAAGCTCAACACACTTCTTTGCAAACTTATAATCTTGAATTACACTTAATAAGTGTGTACCTTTATAAGGACTACCAAAATTTGAATCTTCTATATCTTCTTTTAGCAGAAAATTTTGAAAAAACTCAATATTCTTATATTTTTCTTCATCATAAAAAAAGCTACGCATACAATATTCTAACAATAGTATTGTAGTCAAACTGCCCTTTTGCGATTTAGATTTACCCAACTTTTTCTCAAAATTAAAAAATTCTTGTTTGAATTTCACCCATATATTTTTGGCTTTATCAACATTATCATAAGCAAATTTGAAAAAATTCACCTTGAATACATCTTCATCATCTAATGGCAAAGCTTTTAGGTTGACATCTAAATATATGTCAATACCAATATCTTTTGTCTCATCTGTTGATACTATTAAATTAATCTTACTATCATTAAGATTGCACCAAAATCGATTGCAACTATCAACAGGTTTTCTAACAAAAAAATTACTTACCAACTCATATATTTCACAGTATCTATCTATTTGATTATAGTCATCCGCATCTCTCATTTCTTGATTGATTTTAGATTTATCAAATTTTATATCACACAACTTGTCAAATTGAGAAAAACTATCTAGTTTAAATTCACATTTTTGTATACTTTTATCTTTGTTAGCAACAAAATACTCAATTATTATTAGTATAACTGTGAGTCTTTGTTGTCCATCAACAATATCATAACTTTGACTACTCCGCTTTTTAGAAAGTATTATATTTCCCAAAAACTTGCTACCATCGCTAATATCTTTCAACAATGCATGTGCTTGCTTTTCTTGCCACCTAATTTCTCTTTGGTATTTTGGAACAATATATTGGCGTGATTTTTCTAAAGTAATATTAGGTCGAGAACAATCACGAGGTAATAGGGATTCTTCATCTTTAAAAAATCTATTAATTGTTATAATAGTACCATTAATATCACTCATTCTTTTGTTCTCCAACTTAATATGAATTTTAGAATATATTATATTATTGGGTATAATTCATCAAAATCTTTTGCTATTTTGTATATTTGAAAAAGATAGTCTTCTTTTGTAGAGTTTCCACTTGAAAATTTTTCATACAACCACTCAATGCCACCCCTTGCATAAGAATACATAAGATCTAAATTTTCACTATCATTCTTATTTTTGAATGCATATTCTATTTTTTGTTCTGATGAAAGCTTTCTACTATTATCTATAATTACAACTAGTCGCAAAAGTTGCTCTAAGTCTCTTTTTTCTTTGATAACTTTGTCTACAAAAATACTTGTAGAATCATTGCTAGTTTTATCTTGTTCTGCTCTCAGTCCTTGCACAAGTCCTACAACTACAGCGGTTGTAAATATCTCATAAATTGTCTCAAAAACGGCTGACATGCTCTTTTTACTTCCTCTATCATTTTGAGTAGGACACAAGAATTTGGAGTAAATAGCATGCTTACCACATATATCAATTGCTTTATCAAACATGTTTCATCTCCTCTATTTTGCTACTTGTATCAGAGTTATTGTTTTTCATAATTTTATATATTCTACCAACTTTGCTGCCCATTGTTTTTTCTGCATGTATCCAATCCTTTTCCATAATTACCAAAATAACTTGCTCTGCAATGCTAGTGATTATGCTTGAAATATTCTCAATGTGTTTATCATCTATATTGCTAAATGGAGCATCCATAACTAATGGATAAGGCTGTGCGTCAATTGCTATTTCATTTTGCTCATCACTTTGCATATCAATTTCACTACTATTAGATCTATTTTTGTCAGATATTTTTCTTGCTACATCGACAAGTCCTAACACAAATGCAAAATTCTTAACTGTATCTAATCCACTAGACAAGTCTGTAAAATAATTGCCATTATCACCTTTATTGTACAAATTAATGCGGTAATCATCATCTACTTTCACAACCCTATTGCCGTGATATACTGTATCAAAAATCTTACTAATACTATCATTTATTTGTTTATTAATATTATCCTCTTGAATTTTGTATTTATCATTAAACAAGTTGTAAATTGTTTTAGCATACAACAGTTGTTTTCTTATACCGTAATTACGCTCATTCTTTACCATATATTCATCAAATTTTTTTTGCAAATCAGCTATCTCTTTCTTCTTTATACTTTCTACACCATTCTTTTCTAAAATAATGTCTTCACACCGCTTTAAGCTTGTCTTCAAATCTCTTAATTCATTCTCTACCTTTCCAATATCTCCACCAAAATTGCCTATTTGATTGCTTATTGTATCTAGTCTTTGTTTAAAAGTATCTAGTTGGCTATTAATTTCTCTAATGTTTTTATAATCACTTTCTAGATTAGACATATAATTATAACTAACATTGACACACTCTATACAATATTCATTAAAAGTTCTAACGAGAGTACCGATATGTGCAGGTGGAAGCAATGAACGCTCATATGCAATTTTATCACATGCACCTTGATTGTTGGTTAAATCACAACCACAAATACAACTTTTTCTATTTAATATAAAATCTATACTGATAGCATGCATTTCGGGTATACCTATTCCATCTTGTTTTGTTTCAGCTATAATATTTTTAGCTTTATTGTAAATTGACCTAGCAAAAAACTTAAATGGACTTGTATTAAAATCTTTTACCAATCTTTTTTCGGCGTTTTCTAAACTACTCTCTTCTTTTTTTATATCACTCTCTAATTGCAATTTTTGATTTGCTTTTTCTTTTATAGATGCATTTGCCAACAAATACTTATTTTTTTCTTCAATCAAATCTTCTAATTTTTGCTTTTCATTCTTTTGAATCTCAATCATTTCTTTTATTTTTTCTAAAATATCTTTCGCTTCTTGCAGAGATTTTTGACATTGTTTTGCGTTATATTCCCCACCATCATCAAAACTAGCTTGCAATTGACCAATTACAGATTTGTTGGTATTTGGATTAAAGTAATCAACTACATTTTTGATTGCTTTTAGTCCAATAAGACCTGTTACTGCATCTTTTACATTTTTTTTGTCATTAATTTCGTTTAAATACTCCCCCGCAAAGAAAAAGTATTCGCTAAGATCTTCTGGCAAAATATCATTAATTTTGTTTTTTATATTATTTTCACCAACAACTTCTTGTGTCTCCCCATTGGATTCTTTGTATGACATTGTTAGTTCCGTCTTATTTACTTTATCTTTAATGACATCAAAATATTGCTTTCGCAAAATAGTATAGTCTCTATCCTTGTAAGATATTTCTATCTGTACACTTACTATACCTATGCTATCCTTAGCTTCTATAACCAACTCTTTGTTCATCAAATCTTTTTTAGATTTAAAATTTGTTTTCTCAAATAGACACCACAAAAAAGCTTGAACAAGAGTAGTTTTTCCACTAGTATTCTGCCCCAAAATTAGAGTTAGATTTTTATCTCCACATTGAGCAAACTCTATAGTATGCACACCTCTAAACTGCCTAAAATTGTTCAAAACAATTGATTTAATTATCATTATCAATCTCCCTCTTAATAATATCCATAAATTTATTAATCATAGTAGTAGAACTATGTTCCCCTGTTTTGACATTTTCATTTGCCAATGTTTTTATCCAATGTACCATGCGTTTTAATTTTTGTTTGTCTATATTATTGTCAAATTCCATAATCCCAACCTCCATTATAATTAGTATTATAGTACCTATCTATATCAAACTCAAGCTCGTATGAATCACTTGAATTGAGTGCCAATTTTCTAAAATCCCGTACTCTTTCTAATTCTCTCTTTACCAATGACAACTCTGCATCTATATCTTGTACCTTTGCATTGTTGTCATATATATCTCGTGGCATAACTACAAAATCATATATTTCGGCATATGCCTTATCTTTGTATTTTCTAAGTACCCTACCACGCCTTTGAACATATTCCTTAGGATTGGTACTACTTGCCAATATAAACGAATGAGATATACATGGAATATTGACACCCTCATCAAGACATTTTATAGCTATTAATGCTTGTAGCTCTCCACTTGCAAATCTCTGCTTAATAAGAGCCCGTTCTTGTTGATCTTCATGAGATGTAAACTGCGAAACTTTCATTCCCAACTCGTTGCCAAGCATATGTGTAACAATATCTATTTGCCTTTTTTCACTTTCAAATTCATCATTATCATCTTGTAAAATGCTTGCAATCTTGGTTGCTCCACAATATACCAAAATATTTTGTTTATCCTTATATCTTTCAATCTCACTATACAGTGCTTGTATTTTGTTGCTAGTACCTGCAACAAGCCTTGCTCTTTTGATAAGCAAAAGTTCGGCACTTCGTGGCAATTTTTCTTTGCTACCTTTCTTACAAATAATTGCTATAATTTTTTTTGTCAAATCTATATACTCATCAAGCTCAGTATCATTTAGAGTTGTAATAATTGGATAATATTTGTATGGTGTCAAAAAACCATTGTCTATAGCATCTTTTAATGAAAACTCAATACACTTGTCACCAAAAAAATCATACAAAACTTGTGTACCATCCAAATCATGATGTCGTTCCAAAGTTGCAGATAGTGCTAACCTATATTTAAAATTATCCTTAAGACATTTTTGCAATCCTATAGAGCCAAAATTATGTGCCTCATCTACTACAAAACAAGTGTTGCTATTCTTGTCAATCTTAGCAATCAATTCTTGCATTCTTTTGAGTCCAAAAGACGCATTAGTAGTTACAACACAATATCTTTTTTTTATACCCATCTCAAAGTCATTCAACAAATACTTGAGTTTTTTATCCCAATTTGGATACTTAGAATAACATATCAATGGGACAACACCAAAAGCATTTATATCTTCTACCCACTGTTCTACAAGATGTTGATATGGGCATATTATCCATACACCAAGACTATCCACTGTACTAGATAATTTGCTCAATGCTCCAAGTGCAGTGAAAGTCTTGCCAGAACCTGTTGCCATATCAAATATACCTCTACAATCACTATCTAGCCATCTATCTATAGCTTGATTTTGATAATTATAAAGCGAAATATTTAATGGTAATGTAAATTGATTATTAGATTGAGTTGTTGTAAAATGTGTACCAACAAAATGGTTATTGTCAATATCGTCACAATCAATGTTGTCAATACTATAGTCAACATTGTCTTGTTTGTAAGATAACAATTTGTCATAAGACACTTGTGGAAAATCAATTGTAGTTATACTACTATCATCATCTCCCCAAAGCTTGCAAAATGCTTCTTCCTTTAAATATACTCTTGATACTTCTTGCTCATCTCCCCAACTTCTAAAAACATCAAGAACCTCATAATTGTGATTAAAAGCAGTATCACTTTCATTGATAGAACCACTAAATGCCACAATATTGCTCTCACTATCATATATAAGTCCCAATTTTTCATGGTACATTCCAAATCCTTTAGTAAATGCAACTTTGATGTCTAGCTGATTGTTGGCAATTAAGTGTGCAAATATATTTAATTTATGTTTTTCAAAAATAGATTGTGGTTCATCAAAATTTCTTAGCAAAGCACTTTCTACAATCTCTCTCATCTCATATCCTTTAGTTATGGCTTTTATATCATCTTCATTTAATTTTGGCGAACAAATCAACTCCATTCTACCACCTTGTTTTAAAAGTCCTGACAATCCTTTAGAAATTTGAATTAGTGCAGATGATGAAAAAAATCCAACAGCTCTCCTATACAATACGGACGATTCTAACAATGGAACAAAAAAATCATTTACTATATTGCTAGTCCCTGTACGATATTCTGGTTTTATGTGCAAATCTTTTAGTGTCATATACTACTATTTATAACCTCCAAAGCTTTCTTTAAGATATCAAAATCATCATTATTATTAAAATAACTTGTACTAAATCTTACTGTACCACTAGGAAAAGTTGACAAAAACTTGTGTGCAAGTGGAGCACAGTGTAATCCTGTTCTTACAATTACTCCATTTCTTGACAAAACTTGTCCCATCATATCAATAGGTAAATTATCAAAAACACATGAAATTATACTAATAGAATTTGTTTGATTGCCAATTATTCGTATATTATCAAAACTCAATAGTATAGACAACATATTGTTGTAATTTTGTTGTTCTTTATATAGTATATCTTGTTTGCCAATTTGATTGCGCCAATTGAGAGCTTCATACAATCCAGAAATAGACATAATATTGTAGCTTCCAGCTTCAAATCTAGATGGTGGTTGAGTTGGCATATAATTATTGGCTGAATCAATTCCTATTCCTCCATAAATAAGAGGTCTAATATTTATAGATTTTTTGCATACAAAACCCGAACATCCAAATGAACCATACAATGTCTTATGTCCTGCCCATACAATATAGTCAGCGTAGCAATTGACAATATCAATATCTAACACTCCCGCACTTTGAGCAGCATCAACAACAAATATAGATCCATACTCATTTGCAATCTTTCCTATTTTGTCAATTGGGGAGATATTTCCACACACATTACTAACATGACTACAAATTGTCATATAAGGTTTGTTGCTTTCAAACTGACTACGAATACCATCAATATCAAATTGCAATGTAGTCTTGTCAACTACTAATTGCTTTACAACAATACCCCTACTCTCTTCAAGATATTTGACAGTACGATAAACAGCATTATGCTCAAATGGTGAAATATATACTATTTTTCCATTATCATAATCATGTCCTTGCAATATTGTATTTATAGCCTCTGTAGCAGTTGAAGTCAATACCGCAACATAATTAGAATTTGCATGAAACAAATCAAGCAACATTTGCCTTGTTTGAGATATTATTTTTACACCATCTTGTTGCAAATAATGTTCACCTCTACCTATATTGGTAGAATATGAAGAATAAAACTCATGCATAAAATCATGAACTTTTTTGGGTTTTACAAATGTCGTGGCTGCATTGTCAAAATATGCAATTTTAGATTTTACAACTTCCGTCATTTGATATACTTCCTTATTACATCTAAACAAATTCTTGCTTTTTGTGGAGGGGCTAAAGCTGTACCATAACTATCAAAAACATCTTCTATTTCATTAGCAAATGTCCTTGCACTATCGGGTAATTGTGTTATACTAATATGTCTTGTTTCTTCTACACCATTTTTAGAAAAAAACTTGATATCATATCCACTGTGATTAGATATATTTTGCATTACATCTCTGTCAAAATTGTCAATATTAAGTTTGGCTTGACTTATCAATCCTTCAATATTAGCAACAATATCATCATTTAAATCTTCCAACCTTATACCAACAAGATTGCGTATTAACAGCTTGACTGTACTATTCTCATTAGGGTGATTATTGCGTATAATATCCATAAGTGCAGCTTCTTGCCCTACAAATACTTGTTGCTTAGTACGGTCATTTAGTCTGTCATAATAGTCTTCAAAAATACTGCTAAGTGATCTATCACAATATTCGGTATCATTATTATTGCAAAATAGTTGTTTGATATATTTGAGAATTTTAGTAACAATATTAATACTATTAGACTGAACTTTATTTATTGTCTCTTCTACTTTTTTTACAATATCATCACATATATTGTTTACACCGGCGAACATTGCAAGTTTTTTAAATAAAAACTCATGTGGATTAATCTCAGGGACAGACAATGCTCTCTTGAATTTTAATGTAAAATCATCTAATAAAACAAAACTAGTACCATCACAATATTTGATTGTACTTCTATCAAACCTAGTTTGATTAAAGAACCATGCTTGTAAAGCGTTTGTAAGATACAAATGCCCTGACAATCCTTTATCACTATCTTTAACATATCGTGACACAAGTTGTTGTATACCATATATATAATTGTCTGTAACGCTATCAAATGTTTCTAATCTTATAATAAAATCATTAGGATTATCACAACTTTGTTCCAACAAATTAGCACTCAACGGCATCTCTTTACGCTTATGAAGTAATGTAATTTGTTTACTGTACTTAGCAAACACTACTGCTAAAAAGAAAGGTACAACCCCACTCCTAAGAGCAATACCATGCTCAGGATTAGTCAAATTATCATATAACTCAGACAAATTTCTATCAGTTTGTCTAGCACTTTGTACAAATTGTTCAATTATACAAAACATATTGGTGTAGTTGTCATCTAGGTTTTGTATAGTTGTGATAGGATTGTCTATATCCAAAATAATATTGTTGTTTACATATACATGTCTAAGTACGCTTATATCTTGACTACTATTAAAACCAAATTTTGGTTCTTTTGATTGAGATAGTACCTTGTCTACAATTTTACTTCTTGTAGACTTCATAGGTGTAGACAAATCAAATCTATTAATATTTTCATTTATTATTCTAGGGGTCTTAGCATATTCATTTTCGCATATTTTTGACAATAATCGTGATATATCAGTCTTGCGTTTTATATCATGTACTTTGCATTGATAATAATAATCTGCATTATGTTGTTCGGGATTAAAATAACAAGAATTTATACAATCAACAATCTTGTCTTGCAAATCTTGTGCTAATATGTTCAATTCATCTCTTGTACTAGTAGTTAATCTAAAAGTAATATCTTTGTCACTTTTTTCTAGTACTGTTTTGATTGCAATATATTTTGTTGCTGCGTTGGTAATATCTAATTTCATTTTTGGTACTACATAAAGCACCCTATTTCCACCTAGTCTTGTTATGTGTTTCACAACATCTTCTATCAAACTATCTTGCCCCAAAACAATAGCCAAAACATGTCCATCAGCCCTTTTGTCAAGCTCACCAACAAATAAATTTATATTGCTAATAGAACTGAGAGTAGAAGTATCTACAAAAGAAATACTAAAAAATCTTGTAATTTCGTATTTATCGTTATAAGCATAAGGATACAAATACTTTGTTTTAAGGCTTGTTTCCAGTACTTTTTTTATATCAAAATTATATTCAATTTTATCATATTCTGCTTGTATCAAATCATCAGCATTGTTGCCAGCAAGTTCTCTTATTCTTACAAAGGGTCTATACTCAAGCTCAATCAATAGCTTTTGATGTCTAATCAAATTTATAGCTAAAAAATAATCTGAATTAGATACACTACTATATATATCTCTAATCAAGTCTAAATCAGGAGGCAATATATCAAACTTGCCTAAAATATATAACAGAGATATGGTCTTTATTATTTTTATAGATAATTGATTGTCAAATTGACTCAACACTGCAATCGCTGATATCGCATTTTGCCAATGCTTGCGAATATCGCTCCCAAAAGGTTCACCCTTAAACTGTTGTTCAAAATAATCATATATTATATCAGGTTCTATTATTGGAAATTCGTCCTTGTTAGTCCTAATAAAATACTTTACTGTATATCTTTCGTTAGATGCCAAAAATGTAAATATTGTTCTCTCATTTTGTCCCATCAACTCCGACAGCTTTGGCAAAATTAATAATGAATATGGGTGTAATGGATAACAATCTTTAACAAAATTTAACCCTGTATGTTTTATTATATCACTAAAAGCATTACTTTTGTATAATTTGCCACTGTTATCATATTGTTCAAACAATTTACTAATATTGTCAAAATTTTTCTTATTTTCTTTTAAAAACTCATTGTACTTAGTTTTATTCTTATTAAGTACAACTGCAATCATATCAAATATTTCACTGTCATTGCTATCTATACTTATTGGCTTAAATCTCTTAGATATCCCTTTCCAATCATCAACAATTTTTTTTGGCAAATTGCCAACATAACTTTCAATATTCTTATGTGTTATCAACAATAAATGTAATTGAATATTGCTAGAACGATTAAACTTCTCTGCTATATCTTGCAACAACTTAATATTTTGTTGTGAGCTAGTATCTATATTATTGTCCAAAAATTTGCTAAACTCATCATATACAAAATACAATCCTTGATAACCTTTTTTATTTATTTGATTAGCAACATGCTCTATAATATCAACTACATCTCCACTTTGCATCGGGTTGAATTGATTGCCCGCAGTCAACTTTGGATAAATTTTGACAAAATAATCATACTCATTGTTGTCATACAATCTTAATCTTGATAAAAAATTATCTACATTGCCAACCTCTCTTTCAAAAATTTTATATGTCTCTGGATATTCAATTTTCCATTTTTGAATAACACTAATAGCAGTATCAAAAAATGTATTTATGATTATACCATCAATATCCTCCCTTTTTAATGACTTATTCAATCCTTGTAATATTGTAGATTTTAAATCAAATTGATTGGTATTTAGGATAACGGGTAAAAACTTTATCTTTTTATCAAAATATTGCAGTATATTATTATATGTGTCATCACTAATTTGTTTGGATTTTTCAAGAACTCTTTTAAAAAGCCTTTTATCCTTACCACTAAGCAACCCAAGTAATGTCAATGCAAGATGAGATTTTCCCTTTCCATATGCACCTGACAATATTCTTGTTCTATCTTGAGATTTAGAAGCAGTAGAAAGCAAAATTTCTTCTATAATAGAAATAGCCTCTATAGTTGGTATAAAGGATCTTATCTTATCATCATCATTTAGGTCGTATTCAAGATTGACAGAATACTGAAAGTTGTCAAGTGGTTTTAAAAAATCATTGAGTCTAACCATGACTTGCCTCCAATATCATTTTGTAATACTCTTCTAAGCATTGCTCTAATGTCATTTGTTTTTTGATATTAATAATATCAAGTCCCGCTGTGCGTACAATATCTATAACACCTATATTTTCCAATTTTTCTATTATTCTAAATATAGATATACGGTCAAGATTAAAAATCTTTCCTATACTATTCTCATCTTTCCAAAGTTTGTTAATCTCTAATTGTGTAATATTATTTTTTTTATTCGTGAATTTTGTTATTTTAGATTCATCATTAAGTTGATCCATTACAACTGCATATGCAATCATTGGGTGTACATCATCTATATTAGGAGATGTTTTCTTATATATCTTACCTTTATTATCTAGAGATTGTATTAGATTTAATTCGCTTAATGGACAAATTTTTGTCTCTTCAGGGTCTATAGAATCTATAGACTTGTGACTATAAGATTTGATAATGCAATTGTATTCATCTTCTATAATTCTTTTTGATTTTTGTTGACCTATAAACTCTATAAACTCTTCTACAAAAGTTTCCTTATCTATATACAATTCTTTATAAACATTAAAAAACCAATACCATGCGGTAGCATCATCACAATTACTTGCAAGCAAATAATGAATTAAATAGTTCGTACCCTTTTCTTCAAAATAAGTATCTTTTTCATTAATAATTTTTCCTATACTTGTGAGATATTGCTTATTGTTTTTATCTATAATCAACTTAGCTGCCTTCAACCAATACCTAAGGGCCTTAACCATACTTCGTCCAATACCCAATTTGTCACCAACATTTTTATCACTATCTTTATCACTAAATGAGTTGCCACTGTCAACATATCTAATCCCTTTATGCAACCAACCTCTCCTAATTTCAAATGACTCATGTTTGCGAATTGATATCTTGAAAATAGAATCATTATTATCACAATCAATTTTATCTTTAATGTTTATCATTATTTCTTTATTTTTTTACTGTCTTCAAAAACTTGTCCATCAAACATCCACCAGGGATATATTTTGTAGACACACAATCAAGACAATGAGTGCATTTTGCAGTGTCAATATGATAACTTGTAGGGGTTACTGTTATGGCATTATAACTACATACTGACTCACACTTAAAACAATCCCTACAAGCGTTGTGTTTTTTGACTTGATAACCAATCATACGATGCAAATCATCATGTTTGGCATTCATTGTTTGTATCTTTACAGGATAATCAAATCCTGCTTTTTCATATGGCATTATTGATATTATTGGAATATTTGTCTTGACATCTAACACCAAAATTTCCCCCAACAACTTGCGCCCCAAATCTTTGCTTATCTTGCCAAATGGTATAAAAAATGTAATAAAATTATCAGAAAATGGCTTGTTGAGATTGTATATTCTAGCATTTTCATCTGTGGTGCAATTGTCATGTTGTACTACAATAGAGCTTGCTGCAGCGACTCCATTTCCACCTTGTCTTGCTTTCCACCAACCACCATCAATATACTCTTCCGGATCAGGTTTGCCTATAGATTTAGCAAAATCTATTAGATAACTACGCCACTTATCTGCTTGCTCAGGCATATAAATTTTGGCCAAAAATTGTGCTCTTAGATTGTTGCATGGACACAACCAACATCCCACTCTATCATATCCTAGTCTATAAGCGTCATTAAAATCAACATTCTCACTCAAAATATACAACCAGATATCTAGATCAGACCAATGAAATATTGGCGATGCTACAGCTTGTTTTTTGATTTTCTTGCGTTCTGACACATTTTCAACTCTATTGTATTTACTCCTACTTGCACTTTCATTTTTGCGGATACCATAAAAAGTCAATACTTTTTCTTTTTTATATGCTGCATTAAGTGCCTTAGTGATAGGACCTGTCTTAAACATTGTACAACACCATCTCATCATTCTTGCAGGTGGACCAATATCCTTGCAAACATCAAAAAAATTGGACTCCTTATTCTTTACTGTTTTGAATATAGACTTTGGATTATTAGCTCTATACCTATCTCTATACTCATATGTCATAGGCATTTCTAATGTAGTGTCACCGAATATATGTCTTATGCTTGGATCTCTAAGAGCTTTAACTACAATATCTGCAACAACTGTAGAGTCTTTTCCACCACTAAAAGATATTATCCTGCTATCAATACTATATTTGCTAGCCTCATGCACGACAAATCTCTTACCTTCATCAACAATAACATTAAACCTATACTTGTTAGCAACGACAAATTTTGCAATAATTTGTTCAAATTCTACATATCTGTTATTGCTCTTATGTGATTCTAATTGAATAAGTATTTTAGAAATGTCAGCATTTTTGTATTGATTGAGTGCAACATTGTATGTCTTACCATCCACATAATATTTGTTATTATTTGCCCATACAGATTTGTTGCTCCATTCAAATGGCTTACCCCTAAGTATTTCTACAAGCAATCTCTCTTCTGGAAAAACAGGTCTCAAATCCTTAGCTAGATACACTATATATCTATCACATAGCGTACACTTTTTGACATTATCATTTTTTGTATTATCAATTGTAAGTATTAATGGTATACAGCATGTATCGCACCACCATACTTCTGTTGTTACCCCTTCCTTAAGCACAAATTCTTGATAGTCTTCCAAATTCAACTGATTTTCTAAATCATCTTGTATTTGATAAGTGTCAATATTATTAGAATCTATAGTGCCACAATTTTGACTAGAACAACCAACACAATTTATACTCTTTGCATCTATATTTATTTGAGTTTTTATATTATCCTGTTCTACAAGATTATCAACTTCACAAAAATTATTATTTATATTATTACAACTACAACCGTTGCAACCATTATTTTGCAATGAAACCTCCACAAAAAGCAAAACAAAGCACACCTCAATTCAAGGCATGCTTTTTGTTTGTACTTTATTACTTATATATTTTTCTATGCTAAAAAGCGGAGTGAGATTTACCCCCCCCCGTATGATTCAAATGATTAATAAATATATATTTATTATGATTACTCATCAATGACATTAGTATATCATATAAACATACAAATGTCAATAATTTTACATTATTAGACATCTATCAACCAGAAAATATTTTTTAACAATCAGTGTCTATTGTTGTCAAATTATCACTATACCATACCAAAAATACTCCACCAACCATCAATCCAGCCATCTCTGTAAAATAAAAATACTCATTGGGTGGATTGTGAAACCATATATATATTATACCTTGTATTATTCCAACAAGAATTTGTGGGACTAACCAATAGTATTGTTTTTTTCTAATATAGTAGCTTAACATTAGTATTACTATCAATGGACTCGCTATATAATTGTGTATATCACCTGTATCAAATACCGCAAGCATTACAAAACCAACTCCAACCTCTACTCTACACCATATCAAAACTATACCCAACAATGACAATACCCATGCAAAATATTGTCTATGTACATAAAACATATCTGAATATGATGTCAGTGTAGTATTGCTTATGAGTATTGCACCTACAATTGCAACAACTACAGCACTAGCTCCCATTGCCTTTATAGTATATTTTTGGACTTGATATTTTGTTATATTTTTTAAAAACATATCTTTTTTAAATTAGTCTCCATATATATCAATGTACAAATACATGAAAACAATAGAATTTATGATTTTTAAAAAAATACAGTCAACCACCACAATTTTATAATGATTGACTGTATCTTTTAAAACTTATTCAGTTGGATATATGGTTGATGTTGCAAATATATCAACCATATATAATCTAATTTTTGCTTCTGTCCCCGATAATTTTTTCACTTACCGATCTTGGAACTTCATAATAATGACTAAACTCCATACTATAAGTGCCTCTACCTTGAGTACGGCTACGCAAATCTGTAGAATATCCAAACATTTCACTAAGTGGAATCTCAGCCTTGATTTGTTGTCCACCACCTGGAATTGCATCTACACCCAATAGATTGCCCCTACGAGAGCTTACATTTCCCATTATGTCACCTAGATAATCATCTGGCAATTCTACTTCTACTTTCATGATAGGCTCCATAATCATTGGATTCGCCTTTCGCATAGCTTCTTTGAATGCCATACTTCCTGCTATCTTAAACGCCATTTCGCTACTATCTACATCATGAAAAGAACCATCAAATACAGTAATCTTAAAGTCAACTGTCTCATATCCTGCCAACACGCCACTTTGCTTAGCTTCTTTGATACCATTGTCAATTGCTGGAATATATTCTTTTGGTATACTTCCACCTACAGTTTTATCTTCAAACACATAACCTTCTCCTGGGTTGAGAGGTTCCATCTTAATTTTACAATGTCCATATTGTCCCTTACCACCTGACTGTCTAATATACTTTCCTTCGGCTTCAACTGCAATCTTGATAGCTTCACGATATGCAACTTGTGGTCTACCTACATTGGCATCTACCTTAAACTCTCGTTTCATACGGTCAACGATTATTTCCAAATGCAACTCACCCATACCTGCTATAATTGTTTGCTTTGTTTCGTCATCTGTATAAGTTTTGAATGTTGGATCTTCTTCAGCTAGCTTGATAAGTGCCATAGTCATCTTTTCTTGGTCTGCCTTAGAATTTGGTTCTATTGCAACTCTAATTACAGGCTCAGGAAAAGTCATTTGCTCCAAAATTATAGGTTTAGAATCATCACAAAGAGTATCTCCTGTAGTTGTGTCCTTAAGCCCAACTATTGCACAAATGTCACCTGTACGCACTTCATCAATCTCTTGTCTAGTATTGGCATGCATTTGCAATATTCTACCAACTCTTTCCTTTTTATCCTTAGTACTATTCAACACATAACTACCTTTAGACAATACACCGCTATACACTCTAAAAAAAGACAATCTTCCTACAAATGGGTCAGTCATAATCTTAAATGCTAGTCCGCTAAACGACTCATTGTCATCAGCTTTGCGAACTTCTTCCACACCTTTTAGATTAACTCCTTTCATTGCAGGCACATCTAATGGGCTAGGCAAGTAGTCTACAACAGCGTCCAAAAGCTTTTGTACCCCCTTATTGCGATAACTTGTCCCACACAATACAGGAATAAATTGCATACCAATAGTGGCCTTGCGAATACCATTTTTGATTTCTGCAACAGTCAATTCTTGTCCATCAAAAAATTTTTCCATCAAAGCATCATCTGTCTCTGCAACAGCTTCTATCAATTGATGTCTAAGTTCGTCAGCTTGTGCCTTTAGCTCTACAGGGATATCTTGAGTCTTAATCTCTGTCCCCTTGTCATTAGTATATACATATGCCTTTTGCTCTACTAGGTCTACCATACCTACAAAACTGTCTTCTTTTCCTATTGGCAAATGTATAGCCACAGGTCTAGCACCAAGACGCTCTTTCATCATCTTGAGTACATTAAAGAAGTCTGCACCATTGATATCCATCTTATTGACATAAGCCATACGAGGTACACCATGCTTGTTTGCTTGACGCCAAACTGTCTCAGATTGAGGTTGAACTCCACCTTTAGCACAAAATACAGCAACTGCACCATCCAAAACCTTGAGACTTCTCTCAACCTCTACAGTAAAGTCCACATGTCCCGGTGTATCAATAATATTTATTCTAAAGTCTTCACCATTAGCACCACGCCATTGAGTTGTGGTTGCAGCACTAGTGATTGTGATACCTCTCTCTTGCTCTTGAACCATCCAGTCCATAGTAGCAGCACCCTCATGCACTTCACCTATCTTATGAACCTTTCCACTATAGAACAATATGCGTTCTGTTGTGGTAGTTTTGCCCGCATCTATATGTGCCATTATACCTATATTGCGTGTTTTTTCTAATGTAAATTCTCTAGCCATAATAATTTCCTAAAAAAATTTGTTGATACAATTAATTGACTTACAAAACTATTCTATTTTTGTCTTATATTTTCATCTTACCCAAATGACAATACTTGCATACAACAATAATTGCCCTATAATAACCAATGCCACTGTAGTAATTACTATATTTTGCCTAAGTCCATAAGACACAAAGCAACATAGACACCCAAAGACACCTATAACAAAAACCACAATACCCGCTTGTTTGAGATTAAACTCTGCCACAAATGTCAACAACAATACCAACCATCCAACCACACCTGATACAAGCCCAACCAATGCTATTGACTTGCTTGGCACAATATCTTCTATGTTGTCATATGCATAACCGTTGCGTGACTGCCTAGGTTGTCCACTTTTTACATGTGAATTTTGAGCATATTGAGAATTGCGTTGATTAAGTCTTACTTCACTTGCATAGGCATATTCTTCATCAAAAATTTGTTGTTGATGTCTTCGTTGCCTATCTAAATTATTTTGTTCAAAACGCCCTAAGCGTGATTGTTTACTATTCAAATCAACTCTAGGCTCATAACTTTGACTTTTGGTAGAATTGCTAGTTTTCTCACTACGACTTGACTGTTGCAATGGTTGAGTATTTTTATTTTGCACAACGGTAGTATCGTTGTCATTCGGCAAAATGCTATCATCACTCAATCTCTGTTTTGATTGTGCATTTATAGCACTGTCTACAGGATTGTCTTGCAACAGTGACTGTATGCTAGCACTAAATTCTTCAAAACTTTGATATTGAGAACTAGAGTTGTCTTTTATAGGTGGTGGTGTATAGTCATCGTTGGCATAGCTCAAAACTAGCCTATGACCGCAATTATTGCAAGCTACAATATTTGCATGATTGTAAGAGCCACAGTTGTTGCATTTCATATATTTCTCCAAATCTTATAAAAATATAAGATATCCCCCTATAATCATACATACATAGTCTCAATATTATGCTAAATTTGGGCATCAATGTTATAATATATAATATTATATGCTTGATATTATCAAAGAAACAAGCAATCTATATATTGTATCTATTTAACAATCCCAATACAGACAATATCAACCTACAAAGTTTACCATCTAAAATGTGCAAAGGCCTTATTGGCGTCTGCCATACGATGCATCTCATCCTTACGCTTTATAGTCGCACCCGTATTGTTAAAGGCGTCCATAAGCTCCCCTGCCAAGCGTTCTTTCATTGTCTTTTCGCCTCGTTTGCGTGCAAAGTTTACAAGCCACCTTATACCCAAAGTTTGTCTACGATCAGGTCTAATTTCCATTGGAACTTGATAAGTTGCTCCGCCAACACGCCTTGCTTTAACTTCTAATGCTGGCATACTATTTTGCAATGCTTTAGTAAAAACATCTATACCCTCATTCTTGGTTTTCTCTTTAATTATTGCAAACGACTCGTATACTATAGTTTGGGCTGTTCCTTTTTTGCCATCAAGCATAATTTGATTGATAAGCTTGGTTATAACCTTGTTGTTGTATATTGGGTCAGGCAATACATCTCTCTTTGGTATTCCACTTCTTCTTGGCATTTTATTTTCTCCTAAATTATTAATTAAATTGCCGAATAATTGAACTTACAAATACAATTATCCAACTCTATAATAGAACTACAACAAAATAAATTAGCACATTATTGTAAAACACATACAATATTTTTGTAAATTATTTTATTTAGGTGCTAATTTAAAGCAACTAATTTAAATAATACTTTTTGTATTAAATTAAAAACAATCAATTACTTAGGTTTCTTAGCTCCGTACTTAGAGCGAGATTGTTTGCGTTTTGCTACACCCGCTGTATCCAAAGCACCTCTAACTATATGATACCTAACACCAGGCAAGTCCTTTACCCTACCACCCCTAATCAACACAACACTGTGCTCTTGCAAGTTGTGACCAATCCCAGGAATATATACAGTACCCTCATTTTTGTTTACCAATCTTACTCTAGCTATCTTGCGTACGGCAGAATTTGGTTTCTTGGGAGTAGTTGTAGATACATTGAGACATACACCTCTTTTTTGTGGACACTTGTCCATAATTGGACTTTTGGACTTAAATTCTATCTTTTTGCGTCCTTGCTTGATCAACTGATTGACACTTGGCATTTTATTATTTTCTCCTAATGATGTTTACTAAAATTGTTGTTATTGACTAAATTATAAAACAAAACACGCCTATATAAGACTACCTCAAACGCTACGCCTTTATATTTGTCAGTGGCGAATACTGAAAAAATGTAGGGTTAATATTATTAAAAAATACTATTTGTTGAATGCAATACAACAAGATTTAACTATCAACAAAGAGTATATTATCAAGCCATTGTGGGTACTACTTAACAATACCTACACAACCCGTTTTAACAGAAATACCAACCAACAAACCCAATTCTTTAGCGTTGTCAACCCTAACTATATCAACATTATGCATACTACATAGCCTCACAATTCCCAATTGATAGCTAGCATCAGTATCCACAGCCAACACTACATGCGATAAAGTCCCGTCCAACACTCCTCGTTTGACTTGCTGTATACCTATCACAATATGTTGTTTGTCCCTAAGTTGTTGCAACAAATAAGAATCTAACACGATAATACTATCCGTAGTATAACATTTAATATTATTATTGTCAACTGCAAAAGTGGATAAAATATCATGTCATAATACAACTTAAACAAAAATTATAGTATAATTTATTTTCAAAACTTATATACTTCCATCTATTTACCAAAAACTTTTGTATTATACAAATTAAATTAAAATAAATTTGTATTGAAAACTAAATATATTATTAAATAAACTTTTTACAAAATTACTTTAGATAATATTCCTTGTTCTAATTCGGTAAGATTGTATATCATGTCCAAAACATCAAATGTCTCTTCCAACTGTCCTTTAGCTGTTTTCCAACCATTGCCATCGGTTATCCAAATAAATCTAAATCCATCTACCTTTTTAGCTTCCTGTGATAATCATTTTATAACTTCTAGCAGTCTCATTGAGTTTTGAACCCCACTAGCATAAAAATTGGTTTCAATTGCGTAGATACAGTTTTGCGTCTTTATTACAAAATCAAATCTCTTAACTGATTTACCTTTATTAGACAATGTTGACAAATCTAGTTTGTATTTTTGTTCAATGCTAGCAATAGTCATCTCTTTGTGATAGTCTTTAAATCCAGCTACAAATATATGTTGCTCAACAATCTTTTCCATGAGTTTGCCACCACGATTTTTCCTACAATTAGAATCAAGTCCAACTTCTATACCTGTAGCATAATCTACTAAACTAGCAATAATTCTATTTGAAATCAAATCAAACAACCCTGATTGTCGCATAAACAAACATATTTTGTCCACATCAATACATTGTCTAAAACTAAATTCATGATTTTGCCCACAGTGCAAAACTTGTACTTCATGCCCCCTAATTGCAAGCAATAGTGGGATACATTGTGTTATTTGTGGATACTTTGAAACTAAATGTCTAAAATCTTTTTCTATCGTTTTTGAGCCTATCAAAGAATTTAAAATATTTAATTCCACTTTAATACAATCTATATTCTTATAGACCTTTGCAAAATCTACATAATAATCAAAGTCACATATATGTGTTCTAAATTGAGATAGCCAATCTGTAAATATTCTCATTTTTTATAATCTCATTCACATAGTTGTATACAATTATTTCTGTTATACTTCCACGCTTGCAAGCTTTGCAATTTATAATTCTCTTAGCATTAACACGACATATATTAAAACCTACATACAAGTCATCAAAAAAATTATCGTTAGGGTTTATATTTTTAGGATCAGAATTGCTTAGCAATACTTTGCAACCTGATTTTACCAAATATTCACTAAACTTTGCAAGTTCTATTTGTTGCTTATCTCCAAAACCATCTTTTGAATAACTTACAAATGACTGCGTTGGTGTCAACGGTCGGTATGGTGGGTCAAAATAAACAAAGGTTTTGTCATTCGCATATTCTCTACATTGGTTATATTCACCATTAAGTATAATTACATTTTTAAGCAAATTGCTAATCTCAAATAAATTAGTATAGTCACAAATTTTGGTATTCTTATACTTCCCAAAAGGAACATTAAATTGCCCTTTTCTATTAACTCTATAGAGACCATTAAAGCAAGTTCTATTTAAAAATATAAAATCTACAGCTTTATCCACATCACAATTTCCAATTAGTTTTGTATCATTATATCTTTTCCTAATCTCATAAAACAATTTATACTGCCCATCTATATCAAGGTTGTTGTACTCCAACTGCACTGCACTTAGTTTTTTTATAAGTTCTTCAACTTTCTCCCTTATAAAAGATAACAATTTATCAACTCTTTATTTATATCAATAATTACTGCTTTTTTGATATCAAATCTTTGCATTATATCAAAAAACACAGCCCCACCACCAACAAAAGGCTCAATATAAGTATCTATCTCACCAGATTGCAATTGCTTTGGATAAAACCCATTTAATTGTTCTAGCAATTGACTTTTGCCACCTGCCCACTTCAAAAACGGCTTAACCACTTTTGTTTTTTCAATCTTCAACACAACTACATTATACAGTTTTTACCAAATAAAATCAACTGATTCAATTTGATAGAAGTGGACTAATTAGATGAATAAGAAATCTAAGATAGAGAATTTCCATTCAATTTTTTTAGAAGTGCTAGGTTTATATTTGTTAATAAAATTAAGTTTAGCATCACCAAATTTGTTATAAGCATTTACAAAGATAGTAAGAACGGCTTTAAAAGTATCTAACGAACGAAAGAAACATTTGGATTTTCTATGTAGGCA
>Ga0268261_10000284_pt1 | contig 31093 bp, 4 predicted proteins | sample TergutNc150P1_FD_190353 | JGI IMG/M metagenome (GOLD analysis project Ga0268261, IMG submission 190353) | Nasutitermes corniger P1 segment gut microbial community from laboratory colony in Florida, USA - Nc150 P1 (SPAdes) (version 2) | ecosystem: Host-associated > Arthropoda: Insects > Digestive... | reverse complement strand
GCAGGCGAAGAAGGCCCGACTGCGCTAGAGATTTACGCAACCTGCGTAGTACAGGTAAGACACGATAACTCGAAAACCGTTAGCCAATGAAGCATTTTCATTGTGATTTTCGTGTTCAGCAGCTCACTTTACATAAGAATTGGCTCATTTCATTTCTGCTAGAAAAAAAAGTGAAATTTTGTAGATCAGTGTTATCTTTAGGTTAGTCTTTTCTGCTAGGTTTTTATTTAGTACCACGTACCACTATTCGGCCCTTTTCCTGTGATCATCTTTAGGTTTGAATTTCCAGCTAGCTTTTTTTAGTACCACGTACCACTAAGCGGACCTACTCCAGTGACTATCTTTAGATTAGTGTTATCAGCTAGGTAATTTTTACCTCCACGTTCCACTAATCGGCCCTTCTCCTGTGACTATCTTTAGGTTACAGTTTTCAGCTAGCTTTTTTAGTACGACGTATCTCTAATTGGCCCTTTTCCTGTGTCCATCTTCAAGTTAGCGTTTTCAGCTACCTTTTTTTGGTACCACGTACCAATTATCGGCCCTACCCTTGTGACTATCTTGAGGTAAGATTTTTCACCTAGCTTTTTTTAGTACCTCGTACCACTAATCAGCCCTTCTCCTGTGACTATCTGTAGGTTAGAGTTTTCAGCTAGCTTTTCTTTTAGTACCCCGTACCAATAATCGGCCCTTCTCCTGTGACCATCTTTAGGTTAGATTCTACAGCTAGCTTTTTTTAGTACCACGTACCTCTAATCGGCCCCTTCCTTGTGACTATCTTTAGGTTAGAGGTTTCAACTAGCTTTTTTAGTACCACTTATCACTAATCTGCCCTTCTCCTGTGACCATCTTTAGGTGAGAGTTTTCAGGTAGACTTTTATTAATACCACGTACCACTATTCGTCCCTTCTCCTGTGACTATCTTTACGTTTGAGATTTCAGCTAGTGTTTCTTTAGTAACGCGTACCACTGATCGCCTCTTCTCGTGTGGCTATATTTAGTTTGGGGTTATCAGCTAGCTTTTTTTAGAACCACGAACCACTAATCGGCCCTTCTCATTGACTATCTTTAGGTTAGATTTTTCAGACAGGTTTCTTAGTACCACGTACCTCTAATCGGCCGTTATCCTGTGACCATTTTTAAGTCAGAATTTTCAGCTAGCATTTTGAATACCACGTACAACTAATCGGCCCTTCTCCTGTGACCATCTTTAAGTTAGAGTTTTCAGCAAGCTTTTTAGTACTACGTACCACTAATCGGACTTTCTCCTGTGACCATCTTTAGGTTAGATTTTTCAGCTAGTTTTTTTTTCGTTCCTCATACAACTAATCGGCCCTTCTCCTGTGACCATGCTTAGGTTAGAGTTTTCTGCTAGCTTTTTTTAGTACCACGTACTACTAACCGACCTTTCTCCTGTTACCATCTTTAGGATAGAGTTTTCAGCTAGCTTCATTTTAGTACAACGTACCACTCCTCGGCCATTCCCCAATGACTATCCTTAGTTTAGTGTTTTCAGCTAATAATTTTTGTACCACGTACAACTAATCGGCTCTTCTCCTGTGACAATCTTTAGGGTAGAATTTTCACCTAGCTTTTTAGTAGCATATACTACTAATCGGACCTTCTCCTGTGACTCTCTTTAGGTTAGGGATTTCAGTTAGCTATTTTTTTAGTAACACATATCACTAATCGGCCCTAATCCTGTGACTTTATTTAGGTTAGATTATTATTCTAGCTTCTTTTAGTACCACGTACCAATTATCGGCCTTTCTCCTGTGACTATCTTTATGTTAGAGATGCCAGCTACCTCTTTTTAGTACCACGTACCATCAATCAGCCCTTATCCTGTGACTATCTGTAGGTTAGTGCTTTCTGCCAGCTTTTTTATTACCGCGTACCCTTAATCGGCCCTTCTCCTGTGACTATATTTAGGTTAGAAATTTATCTAGCTTTTTTAAATACCACATTCCACTAATCGCCTTTTCTCCTCTGAATATCTTTAGGTTAGTGTTTTCACATAGCTTTCTTTTTAGTACCACGTACCACTAATGGGTTTTTCCCCTGGGACAATCTTTAGGTTAGAATTTTCAGCCAGCTTTTATTTAGTACCACGTACCACTAATCGGCCCTTCTCCTCTCTCTTTAGGTTAGACTTTTCAGTTAGCTTTTTTTAGTACCATGTACCACTATTCGGCCCTACTACGGTGAATAACTTTAGGTTAAAGTTTTTAGCTACCTTTTCTTTACTACGTCTTACCAGTAGTCGGCCTTTCTCCTGTGACTATATTAGGTTAGTGTTTTCACATACATTTTTTAGTACCACGTAGCAATAATCGGCCCTTCTTCAGTGACCATCTTTAGGTTAGAGTTTTCAGCTACCCTTTTTTATTACCACGTGTCTATAATCAGCCCTTATCATGTGACTACTTTTAGGTTAGTGTTTACAGCTAACTTTTTTTTGTACTACGTACAACTAAACGGCCCTTTTCCTTTGACTATCTTTAGGTTAGATTTTTCTGCTACCTTTTTTTGGGTATCACGTACCACTAGTCGCCCCTTTTCCTGTAACTATCTTTAAGTTAGACTTCTCAGCTACCTTTTTTAGTAACACGTGCCAATAATCAGCCCTTTTCATGTGAGTTTTTTTAAGTTAGAGATTTAATCTGGCTTTTTTAGTAGCACGTAACAAAAATCGGCCCTTCTCCTGTGACTATCTTTAGGTTAGATTCTTCTTCTTGCTTTTTAATGTACCACGTACAACCTATTGGCCCTCCTCCTGTGGCTACCTTTTGCTTAGAGTATTCAGCTAGATTTTTTAGTACCACATACCACAAATCGGCCCTCCTCCTGTGTCTATCTTTAGGTTAGTGATTCATCAAGCTTTTTTTAGTAACACGTACCACATATCGAAACTTCTCCCGTAACTATCTGTAGGTTAGATGATTTATGTAACATTTTTTAATTCCACGTACCACTAATCGGCTCTTTTCCTGAGACTATCTCTAGGTTCGATTTTTCAGCTACCTTCTTTTTAGTACCACGTACTACTAATCGGCCCTTCTCCTGTGACTCTCTTTAGGTTATAGTTTTCAGCTTCCATTATTTAGTACCACGTACCACTAATCGGCCTTTCTCCTATGACTATCTTTAGATTAGAATTTTCAGCTACCTTCTTTCAGTTCACGTACCACAAATTAGCCCTTGTCCTGTGACTAACTTTAGGTTAGGGTTTTCAGCTAGCTTTTTTTAGTATCACGTACCACCAATCTTCTTTTCTCCTGTGACTATCTTTAGGTTAGAGTTTTTAGCTAGCTTTTTTGTACCACGTACAACTAATCGGCCCTTCTCCTGTGACTATCTTTAGGTTAGAGCTTTCAGCTAGCTTTTTCAGTACCACGTACCACAAATCCGAACTTCCCATGTGACCATTTTAAAGTCAGATTTTTCAGCTATATTTTTTAGTACCACGTACAAAGAATCGGCCCGTCTGTGACTATCTTTATTTTAGAGTTTTCAGGTTCCTTTTTTTTAGTACCACGTACCAATATTCGGCCCTTCTTCTGTGACTATCTTTAGATTAGAATTTTCAGGTAGCTTTTTTCAGTAACAAGTACCTCTAATCGGCCCTTTTCCTGTGACTCTCTTTATGCTAGCTTCTTCATCTAGCTTTTTTTATTACCACGTACCACTAATCGGCCATACTCCTATGACTATCTTTAGGTTAGATTTCACAGCTAGCTTTTTTATAGTATCACATACCACTAATTAGCCCTTCTACTGTGACTATCTTTATGTTAGGTTTTTCAGCTAGTATATTTTAATACCACGTACAACTAATCGACCCTTCTGTGACTATCTTTATATTAGGGTTCTGAGTTAGGGTAGTTTTGTACTACGTACCACCAATCGGCCCTTCTCCTTTGACTATCTTTAGGGTAGAGACTTCAGCTACCTTTTTTATTTCCACGTACAACTAATACGATCTTCCCTTGTGACTATGTTTAGGTTAGTGTTTTCAACTAGATTTTCTTTAGTACCACGTACCACTAATCGTCCCTTCTCCTACGACTATCATTAGGTACGAGTTTTCAGCTGGCTTTATTTAGTACCACGTACCACTAATCGGCCCTTCTCCTATCACTATTTTTAGGTAAACGCTTGCAGCTAGCTTTTTTTATTACCATGTACCATTAATCTGCCTTACTCCTGCGACTTTCTTTAGGATAGATTTTTCAGCTACCTTTTTTTAGGACCACGTACCACTAATCGGTACTTCTCCTGTGACTAACTTTAGGTTATATTTCTAAGCTGGATTTCTTTAGTACCACGTATCACAAATCGGCACTTCTCTGATTATCTTTACTTTAAATTTCTCAGCTAGCTTTTTTTAGCACCACCTACCACTAATCGTCCCTTCTCCTGTGAGTATTTCGGGTTACTTTTGTCAGAACTTTTTTTTAGTACCACGTAACACAAATCGGCCTTTCTCCTGTGACTATATTTAGTTTAGATTCTCAGCTAGCTTTTCTTAGTATCACCTACCACTAATGGGCCCTTCTCCTGTGAGTATTTTTAGGTTAGAGTTTACATCTGTTTTTTTTAGTAACAAGTACCACTAATCGGCCCTTATCCCGTGACTCTCTTTAGGTTAGAATATTCAACTAGCTTTCTTTAGTACTACGAACCACTTATCAGCCCTACACTTGTGACTATCTTTAGGTTGGGGTATTCAGGTAGCTTTTTATATTACTACGTACCACTAATTGGTTTTCTCCTGTGACTATCTTTTTAGCAAGCGTTCTTTTAGTCCCACGTACCACATATAGGCACTTCTCCCCTGACTATATTTAGGTTACATTTATCAGTTAGCTTTTTTTAGTACCACGAACCACAATTCGGTCCTTCTCCTGCGACTAAATTTAGGTTCGATTATTCAGCTACATTTTTTTAGTACCACGTACCACAAATCGGCCTTTTCCCTGTGACTATCTTTATGTTAGTGTTTTCAACAAGCTTTCTTTTATTACCATGTACCACATATCGGCCTTTCTCCCCTGACTATCTTTAGGTTACTATTTTCATTTAGCTTTTTATAGTACCACGTACCATTAATCGGCCCTTCCCATGTAACTATTTTTAGGTTAGTTTTTTCTGCAAGCTTTCTTTTAGTACCACGTACCACATATCGGCCCTTCTCCCGTGACTATTTTTAGGTTACATTTTACATCTCGCTTTCTTTAGTACCACGTACCATTAAACGGCCTTTCTCCTGAGAATATCTTGAGGTTAGATTTCTCAGCTAGCTTCTTTTAGTACCTCGTACCACAAATCGGCTCGTCCCCTGTGACTATCTTTAGGTTAGAGTTTTCAGCTACCTTATTTTTAGTGCCACGTACCACTATTCGGTCCTTCTCCTGTGACTGTATTTGTTTAGAGTAATCAATTAGCTTTTTTTAGTACATCACACCACTAACGGCCCTTATACTGTGACTAATTTTAGGTTAGTTTTTCAGCTAGTTTTTTAGTACTACGTACTACTTATCATACCAATTGCTGTGACTATCTTTAGGTTAGGGAATTCAGCTAGCATTTTTAGTACTATATACCACTACTCGGCCATTCCCCTTTGGATATTTTTAGTTTCGATTTTTCAGCTAGATTTATTACTACTTATTGGTCCTTCCCCTGTGACCAACTTTAGGCTGGGTTTTTCAGCTTGCTTTTTTTAGTACCACGTACAACTAATCGGCCTTTCTCCTGTGACTATTTTTATGTTAGGTTTTTCACCTATCTATTTTTAGTACCACGTGCCAGAAATCAGCCCTTCTCCTGTGACTATCTTCAGTTTCGATTTTTCAACTCGCATTTTTTACCACGTACCACAAATCGGCTCTACACCTGTGACTATATTTAGGTTAAATTTTTCATCTAACTTATTTTAGTACCACGTACCACAAATCAGCCGTTATCCAGTGACTAAATTTAGATTAGGATTTTCAGGTGTCTTTTTTTAGTACCACGTACCACTAATCGGCCCTTATCCTGTGACTATCTTTAGATTAGAGTTTTCAGCTATCTTATTTTTAGAAACACGTACCAATTATCGGCGTTATTGCTGTGACTATAATTAGGTTACTGTTTTTAGCTTGCTTTATTTAGTACCACATACCACTAATCGGCCATTCTTTTGTGACTATCTTTAGGTTAAAGTTTTCAGGTAGCTTTTTAGTACCACGTACCACTAATCGGCCCTTCTCCTACGACTATCTTTAGTTTAGAGTCTCCAGCTATCATCTTTTAGTACCACGTACCAATATTCGGCCCTTCTCCTGTGACTATCTTTAGGTTAGAATTTTGAGCTACCTTTCTTTGGTAACACGTACCACTAATTCGCCCTTCTCCTGTTATGATTTTTAGGGTAGGGTATCCAGCTACCTTTCTTTTGTACCACGTACCATTAATTGGCCCTTATCCTGTGACTATCTTTAGGTTAGCTTTTTCTGGTAGCTAATTTTTAGTACCACGTACCAATTATCGGCCCTACACTTGCGACTATATTTAGATTAGAATTTTCAACTTGCTTTCTTTAGTACCATGTACTATTAATCGGCCTTCTTTTGTGACTATTTTAGGTTAAAGTTTTCGGGTAGTTTTTTAGTACCACGTACCACTAATCGGCCATTCTCCTACGAATATATTTTACTTAGAGTGCTCAGCTTGCACTTTTTTGTACCACGTACCACTAATCGTCCTTTCTGCTGTGACAATCTTTAAGTTATTTTTTAAGCTAGCTTTTTTTTGTACCAATTTCACAAATCGGCCCTTCTCCTGTGACTATCTTTAGGTTAGATTTCTCATCTACCTTCTTTTAGTACCACGTACCACTATTGGGCCCTATTCTTGTGACAATTTTTAGATTAGTGTTTTCAGCTAGCTTTTATTTAGTACCACGTAGCACTAATCGACCCTTCTCCCACGCTTATCGTTAGGTTCGTGTTTTCAGCGGAATTTTTTTAGTACCACGTACCACTAATCGGCCCTTCTCCTACGGCTATCTTTAGGTTAGAGTTTTCAGCTAGCTTTTTCTAGTATCACATACCACTATACGGCCCTTCCCCTGTGACTATCTTAAGTTAGAGTTTTCAGCTAGCTTTTTTTAGTACCACTTACCAAAAATCGGCCCTTGTCCTGGGACTTTCTTTGGGTTAGGGTTTTCAGCTAGCCTTTTTTAGTACCAAGTACCACTAATCGGCCCTTCTCATGTGACCAACATTAGATTAGATTTTTCAGCTAGCTTTTCTTAGTACCACGTACCACTTATCCGCACTTCTCCTGTGACCATCTTTAGGTGAGGTATTTCAGCAAGCTTTTTTATTTAGTACCACATACAAATAATTGGCACTTCCCCTGTGATTATCTTTAGGATCGAATTTTCAGCTGACTTTTTTTAGTACCAAGTACTATTAGTCAGCCCTTTTTCTGTGACTATCTTTTGGTTAGAGTTTTCTGCTAACTTTTTTAATACCACGTACCAATAATCGGACCTTCTGCTGTGACTATCTTTATGTTCGGGTTTTCAGCTAGCATATTTAGTATCACGTACCATTAATCGGCCCTTCTTCTTCCACTACCTTTAGGTTAGATTTATCAGCTACCTCTTTTTAGTACCACGTATCATTATTCCGCCCTTCGCCTGTGACTATATTTAGGTTAGAATTTTCAGTCAGCTTTTTTTATTACCACGTACTAGTAATCGGCCCTTCTCCTGTGACAATCTTTATTTTACATTTTTCAGCTATATATTTTTTTTATTACCATTTACCACAAATCGGCCCATCGCCTGTGACTATCTTTAGTTTAGAGTTTTCAGGTAGCTTTTTTAGTATCACGTACAAATAATCGGCCCTTCTCCTGTGACTATCTTTAGGTTAGAAGTATCTGCTACCTTTTTTTAATACCACGTACCATTAATCGGCGCTTTCCCTGTGACTATCTTAATTTAGAATTTTTTTAGTCAGCTTTTTTTAGTACCACGTACCACTAATCGGCCCTTCGCCTGTGACTATCTTTAAGTTAGATTTTTCAGCTAGCTTTTTTCAATATCACATACCACTACTCTGACCTACTCCTGTGACAATATTTAGGTTAGATTTTCCAGCTACCTTTTTATTAGTATCGCGTGCCTTAATCGGCTCTACTCCTGTGAATATTTTTAGGTAAAAATTTTCAGCTATCTTATTTTAGTACCACGTACCACTAATCGGCCTTTCTCCTGTGATTATCATTAGGTTAGAGTTTTCAGCTACCTTTTTTTAACATGTTCCACTAATTGGCCCTTCACCTGTCACTATCTTTAGGTTTGAGTTTTCAGCTAGCTTTTTTTAGTACCACGTACCACTATTCGGTTTTTCCTTTGTGACCATCTTTAGGTTAGAGTTTTCAGCTGGCTATTTTTAGTACCACGTACCACATATCAGGCCTTGTCCTATGACTATCTTCAGATTAGTGTATTCAGCAAACTTTTTTTAATACCACGTACCACTTATCGGACCTTCTCATGTGACTATCTTTAATTTAGAGCTTTCAGCTATCTTTTTTTAGTAACACGTACAACAAATCATCCTTTCCCCTTTGACTATGTTTAGATTAGAATTTTCAGCTACCTTTTTTTAGTACCAAGTACCACTAATCGAACCTACTCCTGTGACAATTTATCGGTTAGGTTTTTCAGCTATCTTTTTTAGTACCACGTACCTGGAATCGGTTTTTCTCCTGTGACTATCTTTAGGTTATAATTTTCAGCTAGCTTTTTTTAGAACCACGTTCCACTAATCGACCTTTCTCATGAATATCTTTAGGTTAGAGTTTCAAGGTAGCTTTTTAAGTTCCATGTACCACTAAACGGCCCTTCTCCTGTGACTATCCTTATGTTAGGTTCTTAGATTTCTTTTTTTTATTACCACGTACCACTAATCGGCAATTCTCTTGTGACTATCTTCAGGTTAGAGTTTTCAGCTAGCTTTTTTAGTACCACTTACCACTAATCGGCCCTACTCCTGTGACTAGCTTAAGATTAGATTTTTCACCTTGATTTCTTTAGAACCACGTAACACTAATCGGCCCTACTTCTTTGACTATCTTTGAGTTAGAATTTTTAGCTAGCTTTTTTATAGTAACAAATGCCACTAATCGGCACAGTTCCTGTGACTATCTTTATTTTATCTTTTCCTGAGCTTTTTTTTAGTACCAAGTACCACTAATCAGCCCTTCTCCTGTGACTATCTATAGGTTAGATTTTGGAGCTAGCTTTTTTCTAGCACCTCGTACCAGTAATCGGCCCTTCCCCTGTGACTATGTTTAGGTAAGAGTTTTCAACTAACTTTTTTTATTACCACGTACAATTAATCGGCCTTTCTCCTGTGACTATCTTTAGGTTAGAGTTTTGAAGTAACATTTTTTATTACCACGTACCTATAATCGGCCCTTCTCATATGACTTTCTTTAGGTTACAGTTTTCAGCTACATTTTTTTAAGTATCACATACCACTAATCGGCCCTTCTTCTCTGACTATATTAAGATAGAATATTCAGCTAGCTTTTTTTAGTACCACGTACCACTATTCGGCCCTTCTGTTGTGATTATCTTTAGGTTAGAGTTTACATTTTTCTTCTTTTTTAGTACTACGTACCAAAAATCGGCCCTTCTCCTGAGACTATCCTTTGGTTCGAGTTTCCGGCCAGCTTTTTCTGGTACCACGTACAACTAATCGGTCCTTCTCCTCTGACTATCTTTAGGTTATATTTTACTACTAGCTTCTTTTTAGTACAACGTACCACTTATCGGCCCTTCTCCTATGACTATTTTTAGGTAAGTTTTCTCAGCTAGCTTTTTTTAGTACCACGTACCACTAATCCGCCCTTCTGCTGACACTATATTTAGGTTAGGGTTTCAGCTAGCGTTTTTTACTACCACGTAACACTAATCGGCCCTTCTCCTGTGACTATCTTTAGGTTAGAGTTTTTTTAGTACCACGTAAATAAACCGGCCCTTCTCCTTTGACTATTTTTAGGTTTGAGTTTTAGCTAGCTTTTTTTAGTACCACGTACCACTAATCGGCCCTTCACCTGGGACTATAATAAAGTTAGTGTTTTGTGCCAGCTATTTTTAGTACTACGTACCACTAATACTCCCTTCTCCTGTGACTACTTTTATGCTAGTTTTTTGAGCCAGATTTTTTAATACCACTTACCACTAATCGGCCCTTCTTCTGTGACTATCTTTATGTTAGGTTTTTCAGCTAACTTTTTTTAGAATCACGTACGAATTTTCGGCTCTTCTCCTTTGAATATCTTTAAGTTAGAGGTATCAGATACCTTTTTTTAGTACCATTTACCATTAATCGTCCCATACCCTGTGTCTGTCTTTATTTTCGCCTTTTCAGTTATTTTTTTAATACCATGTACCACTTATCCGCCCTTCTCCCGTAACTATCTATAGGTTTGATTTTTCACCTATATATTTTTTTAATACCACGTACCACTAATCGGCCCTTCGCCTGTGACTATCCTTAGGTTAGAGTTTTCAGCTACATTCTTTTAGTACCACGTAACATTAATCAGCCCTTCTACTGTGACTATATTTAGGTTAGAGATTTTAGATACAACTTTCTAGTACCGAGTACTTCTAATCGTCACTTTTCCTGTGACTATTAATAGTTTAATATTTACAGCTACCTTGTATTTTTGTACCACGTACTACTGATCGACACTACTCCTGTGACCATCTTTATGTAAGGGTTGTAAGCTAGCTACTTTCATTTCCACGTACCTCTAATCGGTCCATCTCCTGAGTCTATCATTATGTTAGGGTTTCAGCTAGCTTTTTTGGTGTTCCATACCACCCATCGGTCCTTCTCCTGTGACTCTTTTGGTTGGTGTTTTCAGCTAGCTTCTTTTAGTTCCACGTATCAAAAATCAGCCCTTCTCCTGTGACTGTCTTTTTTTTAGAAATTTCAGCTAGTTTTTTCGTACCACGTACCACTAATCGGCAATATAACTGTGACTATCATTAGGTTATATTTTTCAGGTATATAATATTTATTAGCACATACCACTAATCGGCATTTCGCCTGTGAATATCTTTAGGTAAGAATATTCAGCTAGCTTTTTTTAGTACCACGTAGCACAAATCAGCCCCTTTTCCTGTGACTATCTTTAGGTTAGTGCTCCAAGCTATCTTTTTTAGTACCACGTACAACAAATTGGCCCTTCTCCTGTGACTGTCTTTAGGTTATATATTTCAGCTTTTTTTTAGTACCACGTACCACTAATCGGTCCTTCTCCTGTGACTATCTTTAGTTTAGTGGCTTGATTTAGTTTTTCTAGAACCACGTAACACTAATCAGCCGTTTCCCTATGGCCATCTATACGTTAGAGGTTTCAGCTAGCTTTTTTTAGTACCACGCACCACCAACCGGCTCTTCTCGTTCGACTACCTTTTGGTTAGAGTTTTCAGGTAGCATTTTTTATTGCCTAGTATTACTAATCGGCCCTTCTCCTGTGATCATATTTACGTTAGCGTTTTCAGTTACCTTTTTTTAGTACCATTCATTGGCCCTTTTCTTGTGACTATCTTTAGGTTAGAGTTTTCAGTTAGCTTTTTAATTTAGTACCACGTACCACTAATCGGCCCTTCTCATCTGACTATCTTTAGGTTACAGTTTTCAGCTAGCTTTTTTTGGTACCACGTACCACTAATCGGCCCTTCTCCTGTGACTGCGATTATCTTTAGTTTAGAGTTTTCAACAAGCCCTTTTTTAGTACCACGTACCAGTAATCGGCACTTCATCTGTGACAATCTTTAGGTTAGAGTTTTCAACTAGCTTTTTTTCTACCATGTACCACTAATCAGCACTATTCTTGTGACTATCTTTAGGTTAGAGTTTCAGCTATCTTTTTTTAGTTCCACGTACCAGTAATCGGCTCTTCTCCTGCGACTATCTTAGGTTAGAGTTTTCAGCTAGCTTTTTTTAGTACCAAGTACCACTAATCGGCCTTTCTCCTGTTACTCTCTTTATGTTAGTCTTTTCACCTGGCTTTTTTTGGTACCACATACCTCTAATCTGCCCTTTCCTTGTGCCTATCTTTATTTTAGAGTTTTCAGCCAGCTTTTTTTTTACACCACGTACAACTAATCCGCCCTTCACTTGTAACTATCTTTTTTTGGAGTTTTCAGCTAGCTTATTTTTAGTACTACGTACCACTAAATTTCCCTCCTTCTGTGACTATATTTAGGTTAGAGTTTCAGCAAGTTTTTTTAGTACCACGTACTACTAATCGGCCCTTCTCCTGTGACCATCATTTGGTTAGAAATTTCGGGTAGTTTTTTTAATACCACGTGCCACTAATCAGCACTACACTTGTGACTATCTTTAGGTTACAGTATTCAGCTAGTTTATATTAGAGCCACATACCATTAATCGGCCGTTCTCCTTTGATCATCTTTAGGTAAGTGTTTTAAGCTAGCTTTTATTAATGCCACGTACCATTAATCGTCCCTTAACCTGTGACCATATTTAGGTTAGAGTTTTCAGCTAGTTTTTTTAGTACCACGTACCACTAATCAGTTCTCCTGTGACCATCTTTAGGTTAGAGTTTTCACATAGCTTTTTTAAGTAACACGTACCACTAATCGACCCTTCCCCTGTGACTATTTTTAGGTACGTGTTTTCTGCGAGGTTTCTATTAATACCACGTACCACTAATCGGCCCTATTCCTGTTATGATCTTTAGGTTTGAGTTTCCAGCTAGCTTTTTTTATTTCAACGTACCATTAATCGGCCCTTCTCCAGTGACTATCTTTACGTTAGTGTTATCAGCTAGCTTTTTTTTACCTCTACGTACCACTAATCGGCTCTTCTCCTGTAGCTATCTTTAGGTTAGATTCTCCAGCTAGCTTTTTTTAGTACGACGTATCTCTAATCGGCCCTTTTCCTGTGACCATCTTTATGTCAGAGTTTTCAGCTAGCTTTCTTTAGTACCACGTACCAATTATCGGCCCTTCTCCTGTGACTATCCGTAGGTTACAGTTTTCAGCTACCTTTTTTTTAGTACGCCATACCAATAATCGGCCCTTACCCTGTAACCATATTTAGCTTAGAGTTTTCAGCTTTCTTTCTTTAGTACCACGTACCACTAATCGGCCCTTTTCTTGCGACTATCTTTAGGTTAGTTTTTACAGCTAGCTTTTTTTATTACCACGTACCTCTAATCGGCCCTTTCCTTGGGAATATCTTTGGTTAGACTTTTCAACTAGCTATTTTTTAGTACCACTTATCACTGATCGGCCCTTCTCCTGTAACCATCTTTAGGTGAGAGATTTCAGGTAGACTTTTTTTAGTACCACGTACCACAATTCGTCCCTTCTCCTATGACTATCTTTAGGTTTCAGATTTCAGCTAGTTTGTCTTTAGTACCGCGTACCACCGATCAGCCCCTCTCGTGTGATTATATTTAGGTTAGAGTTATCAGCTAGCTTTCTTTTAGAACCTCGAATCACTAATCGGCCCGTCTCCTTGACTACCTTTAGGTTAGATTTTTCAGATAGCTTTTTTACTACCACGTACTTCTAATCGGCCCTTCTCCTGTGACCATCTTTAAGTTAGAATTTTCAGATAGCATTTTTGTACCACGTACAACTAATCGGCCCTTCTCCTGTGACCATCTTTAGGTTAGAGTTTTCAGCAAGCTTTTTTAGTACTACGTACCACTAATCTGCTTTTCTCTTTTGATTATCTATAGGTTGGTGTTTTCAGCTAGCTTTTTTTAGTGCCACGTAACACTATTCGTTTTTTTGCTATGGCCATCTTTAGGTTAGATTTTTAGGCAAGTTTTCTTTTTAGTACCACGTACAATTAATTGGCCCTTCTCCTGTGACTATCCTTAGGTTAGATTTTTCAGCTAGCTTTTTTGTAAATACCACGTACCACTAATCGGCCCTTCTGCTGTGACCATCTTTACGTTAGAAATTTCAGCTACCTATTTTTAGTACCATTAATCAGCCTTACTGTTGTGATTATTTTTAGGTTAGAGGTGTTCAGCTAGCTTTTTCTTAGTATCACGTACCACTAATTGGCCCTTCTCCTGTGATTATCTTTCGGTTAGAGTTTTCAGCTAGCTTTTTTTTACTACCACGTATTTCTAATCGGAATTACCCGAGTGACTATTTTTAGGTTAGTGTTTTCAGCTACCTTTTTTTACTGCCACGTACCACTAATCGTCCTTTCTCCTGTTACCATCTTTAAGTTTGAGTTTTCATCTAGCTTCTTTCGTTCCACGTACTACTAATCGGCCCTTCTCCTGTGACCATCTATAGCGTAGAATTTTCACCTAGCCTTTTTTAGTACCATGTATCACTTATCGGAACTTCTCCAGTGATTCTCTTTAGGTTAGAGATTTTAGCTAGCTATTTCTTTAGTAAATTTACCACTAAACTGCCCTAATCCTGTGACTCTATTTAGGTTAGGTTTTTATTCTAGCTTCCTTTAGTACCACGTACCACTAATCGGCTTTCCTCCTGTGACTATCTTTTGGTTAGAGATTCCAGCTACTTTTTTCGTACCACGTACCATTAATCAGCCCTTTTTCTGTGACTATCTGTAGGTTAGTGCTTTCTGCTGCCTTTTTTTAGTACCACGTACCATTAATCGGCTCTTCTCCTGTGACTATATTTAGGTTAGATTTTTAAGCTAGGTTTTTTTAAATACCACATTCCACTAATGTGCTTTTGTCCTCTGCATATCTTTAGGTTAGTGTTTTCACATAGATTTTTTTTAGTACCACTTACCACTAATGGGTCTTTCTCCTGGGACCTTCTTTAGGTCAGAATTTTCAGCTATATTTTATTTAGTAACCCGTACCACTAATCGGCCCTTCTCCTCTGACTACCTTTAGGTTAGACTTTTCAGTTAGCTTTTTTAGTACCATGTACCACTAATCGGCCCTCATACGGTGAATATCTTTAGGTTAGTGTTTTCAGCTAGGTTTTTTTACTACGACTTACCAGTATTCGGCCATTCTCCTGTGTCTATATTTAGGTTAGTGTATTTACATACATTTTTTAGTACCACGTACCAATTATCGCTCCTTCTTCAGTGACCATCTTTAGGTTAGAGTTTTCAGCTACCTTTTTTTATTACCACGTGCCAATAATCAGCCCTTATCCTGTGACTATTTTTAGGTTAGGTTCTTCAGCTAACATTTTTTTGTACTATGTACCACTAAACGGGCCTTTTCCTTTGTCTATCTTTACGTTAGATTTATCAGGTACCTTTTTTTTAGTATCACGTACCACTAGTCGGCCCTTTGCCTGTGACTATCTCTAAGTTAGAAATTTCAGCTACCTTTTTCTAGTACCACGTGCCAATAATCAGCCCTTTTCATGTGACTATCTTTAGGTTAGAGTTTTAAGGTGGCTTTATTTAGTAGCACGTAACACTAATCGGCCCTTCTCCTGTAACTATCTTTAGGTTAGATCCTTCATCTTGCTTTTTAAAGCACCACGTACAACTAATTGGCCCTCCTCCTGTGGCTATCTTTGGTTAGATTTATTAAGCTAGATTTTTTTTAATACCACATACAACTAATCGGCCCTCCTCCTTTGATTATCTTTAGGTTAGTTCTTCAGCAAGCTTTTTTTAGTAACACTTACAACATATCGAACATTCTCCCGTGAATATCAGTAGGATAGATACTTTAGTTAACCTTTTTTAGTAACACGTACCTCTAATTGGCTCTCCCCTTGTTACTATTTTTTGGTTAATGATTCCAGCTACCATTTTTAGTACCACGTACTACTAATCGGCCCTTCTCCTGTGACTATCTTTAGTTTAGAGATTTCAGCTTCCTTTTTTTAGTACCATGTACCACTATTCGGCCCTTCTCCTGTGACTATCTTTAGGTTAGTGTTTTCAGCTACCTTTTTTTAATTCCACGTACCACTAATTAGCCTTTTTCCTGTGACTATCTTTAGGTTAGAGTTTTCAGCAAGCTTTTTTCAGTACCACTTTCGACAAATGGGCGGTTCTCCTGCGACTGTCTTTAAATTAGAATTTTCAGTTAGCTTTTATTTTAGTACCACGTACCACTAATCGGCCCTTCTCCTGTGACTATCTTTAAGTTAGAGATTTCAGCTAGCTTTTTCAGTACCACGTACCACAAATTGGAACTTCCCCTATGACCATCTTAAAGTCAGATTTTCAGCTACGTGTTTTAGTACCACGTACCACAAATCGGCCCGTCTGTGACTATCTATAAGTTAGAGTTTTCAGGTAGCTTTTTCAGTGCCACGTACCACTAATCGGCAATTCCCCTGTGACTATCTTTTGGTTGAGCTGTAGCTATCTTTATTTATTACCACTTACAACTAACCGGCCATTATCTCGAGACTATCTTTAGTTTAGCGTTATCAGTTAGCTTTCTTTTATTACCACGTACCACTAATCGGCCATACTCCTATGACTATCTTTAGGTTAGATTTTACAGCTAGTTTTTTCAGTATCACATACCACTAATCAGCACTTCTACTGTGACTATCTTTATGTTAGGTGTTTCAGCTACTTTTTTAGTACCACGTTCCACTAATTGACCCTTCTGTGACTATCTTTATGTTAGGGTACTGAGTTAGGTTTTTGTACCACGTACCACCAATCGGCCCTTCTCCTCTATCTTTAGGTTAGAATTTTCAGCTACATTTTTAGTAACACGTTTCACTAATCCGACCTTCTCTTGTGACTGTGTTTAGGTTAGAGTTTTCAACTAGATTTTTATTAGTACCACGTACCTCTTCGGCTCTTCTCCTATGACTATTTTTATGTAAAAGTTTGCAGCTGGTTTTTTTTATTACCACGTACCATTAATCGGCCCTGCTCCTGCGACTATCTTTAGGATAGACTTTCCAGCTAGCTTTTTTTAGTACCACGTACCACTAATCGGCTCTTCTCCTGTGACTAAATTTAGGTTATATTCCTAAGCTGGCTTTTTTTTGGTACAACGTACCACAAATCGTCTGTTCTCTAACTATCTTTAGTTTAGATTTCTCAGAAAACTTTTTTAGCACCACCTACCACTAATCGGCCCTTCCCCTGTGACTATTTTTTGTTTAGAGTTTTCAGATAATTTCTTTAGTACCACGTACCACAAATCGGCCCTTCTCCTGTGACTATTTTTAGATTAGATTGTTATCTAGCTTTTTTTAGTACCACGTGTCAATAATGGGCCCTTCTCCTGTGAGTATCTTTAGGTTAGATTTTACATCTAGGTTTTTTTAGTACCTAGTACCACTAATCGGAACCTTATCCTTTGACTATCTGTAGGTTGGAGTTTTCAACTAGCTTTCTTTAGTACTACGAACCACTTATCAGCCCTAAACCTGTGACAAACTTTAGGTTAGATTATTCAGCTAGCTTTTTTTTACTCCGTACCACTATTTGATTTTCTCCTGTGACTATCTTTATATTAGTGTTCTTAGCAAGCTTTCTTTTAGTACCACGTACCACACTCCGGCCATTCTCCCTCACTATCTTTAGGTTACATTTTTCAGCTACCTTTTTTTAGTACCACATACCACAATTCGGCCTTTCCCCTGAGACTATCTTTAGTTTAGTTTTTTCAGCAAGCTTTCTTTTAGTACCACATGTCGGCCCTTCTCCCGTGCCTATTTTAAGTTACATTCCTCATTTCGCTTTTTTAATACCACGTACCACTAATCGGCCTTCCTCCTGCGACTATCTTGAGGTTAGATTCCTCAGCTACGTTTTTTAGTACCTCGTACCACAAATCGGCTCGTCCCGTGTCACTATCATTAGGTTAGAGTTTTCAGCTAACTTATTTTTAGTGCCACGTACCACTATTCGGCCCTTCTCCTGTGACTATTTTCGGTTAGAGTAATAAATTCGCTTTTTTTAGTACATCGTATCACTAACGGCCCTTATCCTTTGACTATTTTTAGGTTATGTTTCCAGCTAGTTTTTTAGTACTACGTACCACTTATCAGGCCTATTCCTGTGACTATCTTTAGGATTTTCAGCTAGCCTTTTTAGTACTATGTACCAATTCTCGGCCCTTCTCCTGTGAATATTTTTAGGTTAGATTTTTCAGCTAGATTTTTATTACCACTTACCACTTATTGGTCCTTCTCCTGTGACCAACTTTAGGCTGGGGTTTTCAGCTAGCTTTTTTTAAAACCACGTACAAATTATCGGCCTTTCTCCTGTGACTATTTTTGTTAGGTTTTTGACCTAGCTGTTTTTAGTACCACGTGCCACAAATCAGCCCTTCTCCTGTGATTATCTTCAATTTAGTGTTTTCAACCTTTTTCTTATTACCACGTACAACAAATGGGCTCTAAACCTGTGTCTTTCTTTAGGTTAAATATTTCATCTATCTTCTTTTAGTACCACGTACAACAATCAGCCTTTCTCCAGAGACAAAATTTAGGATAGGATTTTCAGCTAGCTTTTTTTAGTACCACGTACCACTAATCGGCCCTTCTCATGTGACTATCTTTAGGTTATAGTTTACAACTAGTTTTTTTTAGAACCACGTACCCCTAATTGGCCCTTATCCTGTGACTATCTTTAGGTTAGGGTTTTCAGCTAGCTTATTTTTAGTACCACGTACCATTTTTCGGCCTTACTCCTGTGACTATCTTTAGGTTAGTGTTGTCAGCTAGCTTTATATAGTACCACGTACCACTAATCGGCCCTTATTTGTGACTATCTTTATGTTAAAGGTTTCAGGTAGCTTCTTAGTACCACGAACCACTAATCGGCCCTTCTCCTACGACTATCTTTAGGTTAGATTTACCAGCTAGCATTTTTTAGTACCACGCACCAATATTGGGCCCTTCTCCTGTGACTTTCTTTAGGTTAGGGTTTTGAGCTACCTTTTTTGGTACCACGTACCACTAATTGGCCCTTCTCCTGTTTTGATTTTTAGGGTAGAATTTACAGCTAACTTTCTTTAGCACCACGTACCACTAATTGGCCCTTCTCCTGTGACTATCTTTCGGATAGAGTTTTCAGCTAGCTTATTTTTAGTATCACGTACCAATTATCGGCCATACTCCTGCGACTATATTTAGGTTAGGTTTTTCAGCTAGCTTTCTTTAGTAATACGTACTACTAATCAGCCTTTCTTTTGTGATTATCTTTTGGTTAAAGATTTTGGGGAATTTTTTTAGTACCACATACCACTAATCGGCCCTTCTCCTACGACTACCTTTAGGTTAGATTGCTCAGCTAGAATTTTTTAGTACTACGTACCACTAATCAGCCTTTCTCCTGTGACAATCTTTATGTTAGATTTGGCTAGATTTTTTTGTACCACGTTCCACCTATCGGCCCTTCTCCTGTGACTATCTTTAGGTTACAGTTCTCAGCTATTCTTTTTAAGTACCACGTACCACTAATAGGCTTTATCCTTGTGACAATTTTTAGATTAGTGTTTTCAGCTATCTTTTATTTAGTACCACGTACCAGTAATCGGCCCTTCTCCTACGACTATCTTTAGGTTAGAGTTTTCAGCTAGCTTTTTCTAGTATCACATCCCACTACACAGCCCTTCTCTTGTGACTATATTTAGTTAGAGTATTCAGCTAGTTTTTCTTAGTACCACGAACCACTAATCGACCCTTCTCCTACGCTTATCATTAGGTTTAAATTTTCAGCGGAATTTTCTTAGTACCACGTACCACTAATCGGCCCTTCTCATGTGACCAACATTAGTTTCGATTTTTCAGCTAGCTTTTTTTAGTACCACGTACCACTTATCGGCCCTTCTCCTGTGACCATCTTTAGGTTAGATCTTTCAGCAAGCTTTTTTATTTAGTACCACGGACCAATAATTGGCACTTCTCCTGTGATTAACTTTAGTTTTCAATTTTCAGCTGACTTTTTTTAGTACCAAGTACCATTAATCAGCCCCTTTTCTGTGACTATCTTTAGGTTACAGTTTTCAGCTAGCTTTTTTAATACCACGTACCACTAATCGGCTTTTCTGCTGTGACTATCTTTATGTTAGGTTTTTCAGCAAGCATATTTAGTAGCACGTACTACTAATCGGCCCTTCTCCTTCGACTATATTTAGGTTAGAGGTATCAGCTACCTCTTTTTAGTACCACGTACAATTAATCGACCCTTCCTCTGTGACTATCTTTAGGTTAGAATTTTCAGTTAGCTTTTTTTATTACCACGTACCAGTAATCGGCCTTTCTCCTGTGACAATCTTTGTGTTGGATATTTCGGCTATATATTTTTTTATTACCACGTACCGCTAATCGGCCCTTCGCCTCTGACTATCTTTATATTAGAGTTTTCAGGTAGCTTTTTTAGTATCACGTACAAATAATCGGCCCTTCTCCTTCGACTATATTTGGGTTAGAGTTATCAGCTGCCTCTTCTTAGACCCACGTACCATTAATCGGCCCTTCCACTCTGAATATCTTTATGTTAGAATTTTCAGTTAGCTTTTTTTATTACCACGTTCCAGTAATCGGCCCTTCTCCTGTGACAATCATTAGGTTAGATTTTTCAGCTATATATCTTTTTATTACCTCGTACCACTAATCGGCCCTTCGCCTGTCAATATCTTTAGGTTTGAGTTTTCAGCTAGCTTTTTTTACTACCACATACCACTATTCGGCTTTTCTCCTATGACCATTTCTAGTTTAGATTTTTCAGCTGGCTGATTTTAGTACCACGTACCACATATCAGCCCTTGTCCAGAGACTATCTTTAGATTAGAAAATTATGCTACCTTTTTAGTACCACGTACAACTAATCGGACTTTCGCATGTGACTATCTTTTGTTTAGAGTTTTCAGCTATCTTTTTTTAGTTACACGTACCAAAAAACGGCCCTTCTCCTGTGACTATGTTTAAGTTAGAGTTTTCAGCTACCTTTTTTTGTACCAAGTACCACTAATCAACCCTACTCCAGTGACTATCTTTCTGTTAGAGTTTTCAGCTAGCTTTTTAGTACTACGTACCACTAATCGTTTTTTCTCCTGTGATTATCTTTTGCTTATAATTTTCAGCTAGCTTGTTTTTAGTACCACGTTCCACTAATCGGCCTTTCTAATGAATATCTTTAGGTTAGAGTTTCCAGCATGCTTTTTTTGTACCATGTACCACTAATCGGCCCTTCTCCTGTGACTATCTGTACTTTAGATTTTCTATCTTTTTTTTAATACCACATGCCAAAAATCAGCCCTTTTCCTGTGACTATCTTTAGGTTACAGTTTTCTGCTAGCATTTTATAGTACAAAATACCACTAATCAGCCCTTCTCCTGTGACTATTTTCAGGTTAGTGTTTCAGCTACCATTTTTAGTACCATGTACCAAGAATCAGCCCTTCTCCTGTGACTATCTTTATGTTAGATTTTTTGATTTCTTTTTTTTAGTACCACGTACCACTAATCGGTCCTTCTCTTGTGACTATCTTCAGGTTAGTGTTTTCAGCTAGCTTTTTTTAGTAACACGTACCTCTAATCGGTCCTTCTCCAGTGACTAGCTTAAGGTTATGTTTCTCAGCTTGATTTTCTTTAGTACCACGTACAACAAATGGGCCCTACTTCTTTGACTATATTTATGTTGTAATTTTCAGCTAGCTTTTTATATTAACTTGTGCCACTAATCGGCACACTTCCTGTGACTACCTTTAATTTAGCGTTTCCTGAGCTTTCTTATTACCAAGTACCACAAATGAGCCCTTCTCATGTGACTATCTACAGGTTAGATTTTGCAGCTAGCTTTTTCCTTGTACCACGTACCAGTAATCGGCCCTTTCCCTGTGACTATGTTTAGGTTAGAGTTTTCAACTAGCTTTTTTTATTACCATGCACAATTAATCGACCCTTCTCCTGTGACTATCTTTAGGTTTGAGTTTCGAATAACATTTTTTAGTACCACGTACCTATAATCGTTCCTTCTCATATGACTTTCCTTAGGTTAGATTTTTCAGCTACCTTCTTTTTAGTATCAAATTCCACTAATCGGCCTTTCTCCTGTGATTATCTTTAGATTAGTGTTTTCAGCTATTTTTTTGGTACCACGTACCACTAATTGGCCCTTCTCCTGTGTCTTTTTAGGTTAGTTTTTTCAGCTACCTTTTTTATTACCACGTACCACTAATCGCCCCTTTTCCTGTGATTATTTTTAGGTTAGAATTTTCAGTTTCCTTCTTTTTTAGTTCCACGTAGCACAAATCAGCCCTTCTCCTGTGACTATATTTAGGTTAGAATATTCACCTAGCTGTTTTAGTACCACGTACCACTAATCGGCCCTTCCCCTGTGATTATCTTTAGGTTAGGTTTTTCATTTTTCTTCTTTTTTAGTACTACGTACCAAAAATCGGCCCTTCTCCTGTGACTATCCTTAGGTTAGATTTTCCTACTAGCTTCTCTTTAGTACCACGTACCACTTATCGGCCTTTCTCCTATAACTATCTTTAGGTAAGATTTCTCGTCTAGCTTTTTTTTAGTACTACGTACCACTAATCGACCCTTCTGCTAACACTATCTTTAGGTTAGGGTATTCAGCTAGCTTTCTTTACTACCACGTACCTCTAATCGGCCCTTCTCTTGTGACTATCTTTCGGTTAGAGTTTTCAACTACCTCTTTTTAGTACCACGTAACTCTAATCGGCCCTTCTACTGTGAATATGTTTATGTTAGTGTTTTGGCCATCTTTTTTTTAGAACCACGTACATCTAATCGGCCCTTATCCTTTGATTATCTTTAGGTTGTGTTTCAAGCTCTCTTGTATTTTTGTACCATGTACTACAAATCGGGCCTTCTCCTGTGACCATCTTTATGTTAGAGTTTTCAGCTAACTTTTGTTAGTTTCACGTACCACTAATGGGCCCTTCTCCTTTGTTTATCTTTAGGTTAGGGATTTCAGCTGGCTTTTTTGGTACCACGTACCACCCATCGGTCCTTCTCCTGTGACTCTCATTTGGTAAGGGTTTTCAGCTAACTATTTTAGTACCACGTATCACTAATCAGCCATTCACCTGTGACTGTTTATTTTAGAGGTTTCAGCTAGTTTTTTAATACCACGTACCACTAATCGGCCCTCCTCCTGTGACTATTTTTAGGTTACTTTTTTAAAATAGCTCTTTTTAGTATCACGTAACATTTATAGGCCCATCTCATGTGACTATCTTTAGGTCAGGGTTTTCAGCTACCTTTTTTTAGTACCACGTACCACACATCGGCCCTTCTTCTGTGACCATCTTTAGGTTCGTGTAATCAGCAAGCTTTTTTTAGTACCACGTACCACCAATCTGTCTTTCTCGTTTGCCTATTTTTGGGTTAGGATTTTCAGCTACATTTTTTAGTACCATTTACAACTAATTGGCCCTTCCCCTGTGACTGTATTTATGTTAATGTTTTCAGATATCTTTTTTTAAAATGTACTACTTATCGGCCATTCCTCTGTGATTATCTTAAGTTAGAGTTTTCAAGTAAGTTTTTTTAGTAACACGTATCACAAATTGGCCCTTCTCCTTTGACTATTTTTAGGTTAGAGTTTTAGCTAGCTTTTTTTAGTACCACGGCCCTTCTCCTCTGACTATCATAAGATTAGTGTTTTGAGCTTGCTATTTTTAGTCCCACGTACCACTAATAATCCCTTCTCCTGTGACTAAATTTATGTTAGTTTTTTCAGCCAGATTTTTTAATACCACGTACCACTATTCGGCACCTTTGCTGTGACTATCTTTATGTTAGGTTTTTCAGCTAGCTTTTTTTAGTATCACGTACCACTTTTCGGCCCTTTTGCTTTGAATATCTTTAGGTTAGGTGTATCAGCTACATTTTTTTAGTACTACGTACCATTAATCGGCCCTTCCCCTGTGACTATCTTTAGGTTCGCATTTTCAGTTAGCTTTTTTTAGTACCATGTACCACTTATTCGCCCTTCTCCTATGACTACCTATAGGTTAGATTTTTCAGCCATATATTATTTGTAATACCTCGTACCACTAATCGGCCCTTCGCCTTGACTATCCTTATTTTAGAGTTTTCTGCTACATTTTTTATTACCACGTAACATTATTCGTCCCTTCTACTGTGACTATATTTAGGTTAGAGATTTCAGATACAATTTTCTAGTACCTGTGAGTATTTTTAATTTAGTTACTTCAGCTATCTTGTATTTTTGTACAACGAACTATTGATCGACCCTTCTCCAATGACCATCTTTATTTAAGGGTTCTCAGCTAGCTTTTTTAATTCCACGTACCTTTAATCGTTCCTTCTCTTGTGACTATTTTTAGGTTAGAGATTTCACCTGGTTTTTAGTACCACGTAGCACTAATCTGCCATTCTCCTTTGACTATCTTTAGGGTAGAGTTTTCAGCTAGCTGTTTTTAGTTACACGTACTACAAATCGGCCCTTCTACTGTGTCTGTACATAGGTTTGAGTTTTCAGCTAACTTTTTTTAGTACCCCGTACCACTAATTGGCCCTTCTCCTGTGGCTATCTTTAGGTTAGAATTTTCACTTATATATTTTTTTTATTAGCATGTACCACTAATCGGCCCTTCGCCTGTGACTTTCTTTAGGTTACAGTTTTCAGGTAGCTTTTTTTAGTATCACGTACCACTAATCGGCCCTTCTCCTGTGAATATCTTTAGGTAAGAACTTTCAGCTAACTTTTTTTAGTACCATGTACCACAAATAAGCCCTTCTTCTGTGACTATCTTTAGATTAGCGTCTTCAGCTAGCTTTTTTTAGTACCACGTACCACTTTTCGGCCTTTCTCCTTTGACACTCTTTAGGTTAGATCTTCAGGAATTTTTTTAGTACCACGTACCACAAATCGATCCTTCTCCTGTGATTATCTTTAGTTTAGAGTTTTCAGCTACCATTTTTTAGTAACACGTAACACTAATCGTCCATTTTCCTGTGACTATTTGTAGGTTAGATTTTTCATCTTGCTTTTTTTAGTACTACGAACCACTAATCGGACCTACAGTTGTGACTATCTTTAAGCTACACTTTTCAGCCAGCTTTTTTTTAGTACCACATAACTCTAGTCGGCACTTCTCCTATGACTAAATTTAGGTTAGTTTTTTCAGCTAGGTTTTTTAGTATCAAATATAACTAATCGACCTATCTCCTGTGCTTTTCTTTAGGTTAGAGCTTCAGGAACTTTTTTAGTACCACTTACCACAAATCGATCCTTCTCCTGTGACTATCTTTAGGTTAGGTTTTTCAGCTTGCTTTTTTTTAGTACCACGTACCACTAATCGGCCCTTATCCTGTGACTATCTTTAGTTTACAGTTTCCAGCTATCTTGTATTTTAGTACTACGTACCACTAACTGGCCCTTCTCCTGTTACTATTTTTAGGTTAGAGTTTTCAGCTAGCTTTTTTTCAGTACCACGAACCACTAATCGGCACTTCTCATGTAAATGTCTTTAGGTTAGGGTTTTCAGCCACCATTTTTTGGTGCCACTTTCCACCATTGAGCCCTTCAGTGAATATTTTTCTTAAGAATATACAGCTAGCTTATTTTAGTACCACGTACCACATATAAACACTTCTCCTGCGACTATCTTTATGTTAGGTTTTTCTGCTAGCTAATTTTAGTACCACGTATTACTCACCGGCCCTTCTTCTGTGACTATTTATAGGTTAGATCTTTCAGCTATTTTGTAGTACAACGTACCAAATATCGGCCCTCCTCCTGTGACTCTTTTGGTTAGAGTTTTCAGCTAGCTTTTTTTAGTACCACGTACCACTAGTCGGGCCTTCCCCTGTGACTATTTTTATGTTAGAATTTACGGCTACTTTTTTATTACATCGTACCATTAATCGGCCCTTTTCCTGTGACTATCTTCATGTTAGACATTTCAACTAGTCTTTTTAGTACTTCCTAGCACTAATGGGCCATTCTCCTGTAATTATTCTTAATTTAGATTTTTCCGGCATCTTCCTTTAAGTACCACGTACAACTGATCGGCCCTTCTCATGTGACTCTCTTTAGGCTAGTGATTTCAGCTACCTATTTTAGTACAACGTAGCGCCAAATGGTCATTCTCCTGTGACTAACTTTAGGTTAGTGTTTTTGGCTAAATTTATGGTATCACGCACCAATAATCGTCCCTCCTCCTGTGACTATCTTTACGTTAGATTTTTCTGGTAGCATTTTTCAGTACCACGTACCAAGTATTGGCCCTTCCCCTGTGACTATCTTTAGGTTAGATTATTCAGCTATCTTTTTTTTGGGTCCACGTACCACTAATCTGCCCTTCTCCTGTGACTATCTTTAGGCTAGTATTTCAGCTAGCTTTTTTAGTATCACATACAACTAATCGGCCCTTATCCTGTGACTATCTTTAGAGTATCAAGCTATCTTGTATTTTAGTACCACGTACCACTAAACGGCCCTCCTCCTGTGACTATATTTAGGCTAGAGTTTTCATCTGGCTTTTTTTAGTATCACATATCACTAATCAGCCCTTGTCCTGTGACTATCTTTCGGTTAGAATTTTCAGCTATCTTTCTTTTAGTACCACTTACCACTAATCGCCCCTTTTCCTGTGACTAACATTAGGTTAGATTTCATGTAGCATTTTAGATCCACGTACCACAAATCAGCCCTTCTCCTGTGACTATCTTTAGTTTAGAGTTTTCAGCTAGATTTTTAGTCCCACGTACCACTATTTGGCTATTCTCCTGTGACTATCTTTAGGTTAGAGATTTCAGCTACCTTTTTTTTAACACGTACCACATATCGGCCATTCTCCTGTGACTATCTTTAGGATAGAAATTTCAGCCAGCTTTTTTTAGTACCACGTACCAGTTATCGGCCTTTTTCCTGTGACTAACTTTAGGTTAAATTTTTAGCCACCTTTTTTTAGTACCACAAATCGGACCTTCTGTGACTATGTTTAGATTAGTTTCTTCAGCTAACTATTTTTAGTACCACGTACCTATTATCAGCCCTACTTCTGTGACTATCTTTACGTTAGGTTTTTCTGCTAGTTTTTATTAGTACCATGTACCACTAATCGTTCCTTCTCCTGTGACTATTTTTAGGTTAGATTTTTCTTTAGTTTTTTTTGTACCACGTACCACTAATCGGCCCTTCACCTTTGACTATTTTTAGTTTAGAGTTTTCAGCTATTTTTTTAGTACCACGTAGCACTAATCGGCCCATTACTTCTGACTATCTATATGTTAGAGTTTTCGCTGGCTTGTTTTTAGTACCACGTACCACTAATCAGCTCTCCTCCTGTGACTATCATTAGGTTAGATTTTGCAGCTAGCTTTTTTAGTGCCACGTACCACTAATCGTCCCTTCACCTGTGACTATGTTTAGGTTAGAGTTTTTAGCTATCTTTTTTTTTACCACGTTCAAACAATCGGTCCTTCTCCTATGACTCTCTTTAGGTTAGACTTTCCAATTAACTTTTTTTAGTACCTCGTACCACTAATCGGCCCTTCTGCTGTGACTATCTTTACGTTAGATTTTTCAGCCAGCTTTCCTTTAGTACCACGTACCACTATTCGTCTTTTCTCCTTTGACTATCTTTAGGTTAGAATTTTCAGCTACCTATTTTTAGTACCACGTACCACAAGTCAGCCCTTTTCCTGTGACTATTTTTGGTTAGAGTATTCAGCCAGCTTTTTAGTACCGCATACCACTATTCGGCCCTTCTCTTGTGACTATCTTAAGGTTAGAGCATTCAGCTAACATTTTTGTACCACGTACCAATTTTCGGCTTTTCTCCTTTGACTATCTTTATGTTATAGTTTACAGCTAGCTATTTTTAGTACCACGTACTACAAAACAGCCCTTTTCCTGTGACTATCTTTAGGTTAGAATATTCAGCTAGCTCTTTTTAGTACCACGTACCACAAATCGGCTTTTCTCCTGTGACTATTTTAGGTTAGAGCTTTCAGGTAGCTTTTTTAGGAACATACAACAAATCGGCCCTTCTCATGTGACTATCTTTATGTAAGAGTTTTCAACTGGCTGTTTTAGTACCCCGTACCACTAATTGGCACTTATCCTGTGACTACCTTTATGTTAGCATTTTCAGCTAGCTTTTTTTATTTCCACGTACCTCTAAACGTTCCTTCTCCTGTGACTATCTTTAGGTTATGGGTTTCAGGTTTTGTTTTACTAACACGTACCATTAATCGGCCCTTCTCGTGTGATTATCTTTAGATTAGTTACTTCAGCTAGTTTTTTTAGAACCACGTACTACTAATAGGTCCTTCTCCTCTGACTATCTTTAGGTTAGGGTTTCCAGCTAGCTTTTCTTAGTGGCACGTACCACTAATCGGCCCTACTCCTGTGACTATCTTTAAGTTAGTTTATTCATCTAGCTTTTTTTAGCACCACGTACCACAAATAGGCCCTTATCTTGTGAATATCATTAGGTTAGTTTTTTCAGCTAGCTTTTGTTAGTACCATGTACCACTACTCGGTCCTCCTCCTGTGACTATCTTTACGTTAGCGTTTACATCCAGTTTTTTTTAGTACCACGTACCACTAATGGGACCTTTCCTGTGACAATTTTTAAGTTAGCGTAATACGCTAAATTTGTTTAGTACCACGTACCACTAATCGACCCTACTCCTCTAACTATCCTTAGGATAGATTTTTCCAATGGTTTTTTTTTAGTTCCACGTACCACTAATGGCTCCTTTCCTGTGACTATTTCTATGTTAGGGTAATACGCTAAATTTTTTAGTACCACGTACCACTAATCGGCCCTACTCCTGTAATTATCTTTAGGTTAGATTTTTCCAATGGTTTGTTTTAGTTCCAAGTACAACTAATGGGCCCTTTCCTGTGACAATTTTTAGGTTAGGGTAATACGCTAAATTTTTTTAGTACCACGTATCATTAATCAGCCATTCTCCTGTGACTATCTTTAGTTTCGAGTTATCAGCTACTTTTTTTAGTACCACGTACCACTAATCGGCCCTTCCCTTGTGACTATCTTTAGGTTAGATATTACAGCTAGCTATTTTTAGTATCACATACCACTAATCGGCCCTTCTCCTGTTAATATCTTTATTTTAGAGTTTTCATCCATGTTCTTTTTAGTACCACGTACCACTTATCGGCCCTTCTCCTGTGACATTATTTTGGTTAGAGTTATCAAGTAATTTTTTTAATTCCTCCTACCAATAATCGGACTTTCTTTTTAACTATTTTAGGTTAGTATTTTCAGCTAGCTTTTTTTAGTAACACGTACCACAATTCGGTCCTTCTCCTATGACGATCTTTAGGTTAGAGATTTCTGCTAGCTTTTCTATATTACCATGTACCAAATATCGGTCTTTCTCCTGTGACCATCTTCAGGTTACGGTTTTCCTATACATTTTTTTAGTAACACGTACCACTATTCGGCCCTTCCCTTGTGAATATCTTTATGTTAGTGTTTCCAGCTAGCTTTTTTTTAGTACCACGTACCAATATTGAGCCCTTCTCCTATTGCTATCTTTACGCCAGTGTTTTCAGCTAGCTTTTTTTAGTACCACATACCAATATTCGACCCTTCTCCTGTGACTGTTTAGGTTAGTTTTTTCAGCTAGCTTTTTTTATTCCACGTACCACTAACCGGCCTCTTTCCTGTGGCTATCTTTAGGTTAGTGTTTTCAGCTAGCTTTATTTAGTACCACGTACCACTAATCGGCCCTTCTGTGACTATCTTTAGGTTAGAGTTTTCGGCTAGCTATTTTAGTACCACGTACCACTATTCCGCCGTTCTCCTTTATCTATCTTTAGTTTAGAGTTACTAGCTAGCTCTTTTTAGTACTACGTACCACTAATCGGACCTTCTCCTGTGGCTATTTTTAGGTTAGTAATTTCAGCTACCTTTTATTTTAGTACCACGTACCACTAATCGGCTCTTCTCCTGTGATTTTTAGGTTAGAGTATCCAGCTTGCTGTTTTTATTACCACGTGCCAATAATCGGCCCTTCTCTTGTGGCTATCTTTAGGTTAGTTTTCAGGTGTTTTTTTAGTACCACGTTCCACTAATCGGCATTTCCCCTGTGACTATATGTCAGACTTTTGAGCTAGCTTTTTTAGTTCCACGTACCAATAATCGGCCCTTCTCCTGTTACTATCTTCATGTTAGAATTTTCAGCTAGCTTTCTTTAGTACCACGTACCAATATCGGCCATTCACTTGTGACTATGTTTAGGTTAGTATTTTCGGCTAACTTTCTTTAGTACCACGTACCACTAATCGGCCCTTCTCCTGTGACTATCTTTAGGTTAAGGTTTTCAGCTAGCTTTTTTTTAGCACCACGTACCAATAATCGGCCCTTCTCCTGTGACTATCTTTAGGTTAGAGTTTTCAGATACATTTTGGTAACACATACCACTAATCCACCCATCTCCTGTGAGTATCTTTAGGTTACAGTTTCCAGCTAGCTTTTTTTTTGTACGACATACAAATAATCCGCCCTTTTCCTGTGACTATCTTTAGGTTAGTGTTTTCAGCTAGAGTTTTTTAGTGCCACGTACCTATAATCGGCCCGTCCCCTGTGACTATGTTTAGGTTAGTGTTTCTAGCTACCTTTTTTTGTACCTCATACCACTTATCGGCCCTTCTCCTTTGACTATCATTAGTTTAGAGTATTCAGCTAGCTGCTTTTAGTAACACATACCACAATTTCACCCTTTTCCTGTGACTATCTTTAGGTTAGTATATTCACCTAGTTTTTTTAAGTACCACATACCACTAATCCGTGCTTCTCCTCTCACTATCTTTAGGTTAGATTTTTAGCTAGTTTTTTTAGTACCACGTACCAATAACACTGATATACAGCCAAAAATTAGCATTGATGAAATAAGTCTTCTATGTCTATTTTGTGGGTGCTGAACACGAATATGATACTAAGAATTGTTGTTTAGCTCTTGTTTCGAAGCTACAGGAGGTTGCGTTCATGTACAGGGTGTTTTGATTTCACATTATGTTTTGAGTCATAAACGACAAACACGGGTGTCTAATGCTGTGACTAGTGTACATGATGAGGTCATCAATCACGGGTGACTAACGCT
>Ga0268261_10000283_pt1 | contig 31126 bp, 25 predicted proteins | sample TergutNc150P1_FD_190353 | JGI IMG/M metagenome (GOLD analysis project Ga0268261, IMG submission 190353) | Nasutitermes corniger P1 segment gut microbial community from laboratory colony in Florida, USA - Nc150 P1 (SPAdes) (version 2) | ecosystem: Host-associated > Arthropoda: Insects >... | reverse complement strand
TTGAAAGAGAGGCCTTGGACTGGAATCCACAGGGACAACGAAAAAGAGGGAGGCCTAAGCAGACGTGGAGGAGATCGGTCCACAGCGAGGCATTAAGAGAAGGAAAGAGCTGGGGCGAAGTTAAACAGCTGGCTAGAAATAGAATCAGATGGCGACGTTTTGTTGACGCCCTATGTCCCTAATGGGATAACAGGATATGATGATGATGATGAAATTTATTATTATTTATTATTTATTGTTATTTATAATCTAAATTATTATTATTATTATTATTATTATTATTATTATTATTATTATTATTATTATTATTATTATTATTATTATTATTATTCATGTAATGAATAAAAGGAGTTCATATATAGAAATTTTTTAAAGCCATTTTAAAGTCTTTGGATTATCAGAAGTTTTATTAATGTTAAAAGGAAGAATGTTGAAAATCTTAATACAAGAATTTACTCTTGATAAATATCAAAATTTGCCAAAGGTAAGTGAAGGATAGAACTATGTCTTAGTATTTATGTTATGAATTTCTGAATTTATCAAAAAATGGTTTTGGTTGTTAGCTACAAATACAAGTTGGAAAAGTGTATATTGTGACATTAGTGGCAAAATTTAAGTTTTTTAAATAAATTTGTACAAGAGTCTCTATTCCCACAACACATAATAATTTTACTTACTCTCTTTTGCATCATAAAAATTTTTGTATTGTGATAAGAATTCCCCCCAAATATTATTCCATAATTCATGACAGTATGAAAAAAGGGAGAAGTAAACTGATAGTATGTCTTACGAGATATGTGAGACATAACAGATCTAATTGCTTAGTTCAGTTGTTAGATGATCTATATGTATTATCCATGATAATGTACCATCAATAGTTAACCAAAGAAATTCATTATGTCAAGTGTTGGTGAGTAATTTATTATCAAGACCAATCTTCATGTCAATAGATGGGCTGTTCCTAGTCTTCAAATGAATGTGGTGAGTTTTTTCAAAATATATTGAAACATAATTGCCTTTCAACCAAGTGTTTATAATTCCATAGTCTGTATGATTATTCGCATTAAATCTGATGGTGTTGAGAGTCCCCGGTAGTTCTGATTGGCCATTTTACCTCAAACCTTAATATGTAACTGATGCATTTTATTTTGTAAAAATTTATCCCATTTTGGTATATCATATTAGAATTTATGTACATGCTGCTGTCAACCACAACAAATTTTATTAGTACTGTCAATACATGTTACATGTTGCAGTCACACTGTCCATCCTCAGGCATTTCAGTACATGATTTTATAACTCAAAATAAAATGCATTTGTATTTTAAATTTATGTTCTCACAAATTGTAAAGCCATATAATCTTTATGTAGCAATTAAAATATAATTATAAATAATTATATTTTAATTGCTACATAAATGGTGGAAATAACAAAGTTCCCTGCACTGTGTGAAAACCCAAAAGACAACCATTATTTGAACAACAACCATTGGGAAAACCTATAAACTTATGTACAAATAATATTTATAATTTAACATTTGTTGAACAGTATCAGGTGCTATGGTGGATTCACAACACAGTGCTGTGTCTCACCGGCGTGGCTCTACACAAAGTGACACAAGTGCTGTAGTGAGCAGCCTCACCCATGACCTGTCACAGTCTCCCAGTGGGTGCACAACAACTGCCAACACTCGAGACCTCTCGCCAAGTCCCAGCAGCAGCTCTCTACAGTTGCGCTCTGAGGGAAGTCCAAACAGCACACCTGGCACACCTCGGAAAAATGAGCAAGTGCGTTAAACTGATCGTGTGGTTACCTTGTAATATAGCTGATGATTGTCACTCACACTATTTGCATGTGATTACCATACTTTGTTTTGTTGTTTGGATGCTGAAGATTCTTAGTCATCTGGGATGTGTCACTGTGTCAGTGGATGAGTAGTTTCAGACGTTTCAAGAGATCATAGTACCACATCTTCAGCATCACACAGTCCTCAAAACTTTGGGAACTACTTGCCCAACAGCACAGCATCACATTCAAGAAGAACTGAATCTTCATCAACACCACTGTGAGAACCTCAAATTTCACAATCTGTTTGGGAGCTATTCTATAGCAGGTGATACCGCACCCATTAGCTTAGCTTTTACATTAGTTGGGGTTTAGCTAGATTTCTGTGACTGTTTCCTATGTACAATATTGATCACTCTGTAAATAGCCTGACAGCTAGCAGGTGGAGTTTAGTCTGTGGAGAATGTTTAAGTGTGAGTCCAATGTAAAGGGTATTGAGACTGGAGAATGGGTCTTCTTTGCTTGCCATGTCTGAAGTTGTATGTTTTGTATTTCCTGGTGTATGAAACGTTTATCACACTTAAATTTGGCTCTAAACATTGCTGTCTATCACATACACCACTGGTTTGAAAATATTTTACAAGCTTCTTCTAAACCATTATATTGTCTTACGTACCAGGAATGAAGTATTTAAAATTATTGTCCTCACTTTAGATCATGCCATTTCATTTAAAATTACTTTTTTGGACTTTTGATCATGCTAAAAGTTAAAGTTTCCTCCATGCCTAAGCACCACAGCGTAGGTAAACCTCCATACATGAGATGGAAGGCAGTGGTTAGTCTGAGGTTTTCAGCCGCTTCATACCCAGGGAAGGAGGGGCTGGGTAAGCCCAGGCTCACTTTACCGTCTGAGCTCTTCCTTGCCACACAGGTTAGAAAGTATTGTATCTTCCTTATATCATGTGCACTGTCTCTTCTCATACAGGGGGCTCTAATCCTTTACGTTTGTTCATAATTGTGTATGCTTTATTCGTCTGCTGTGTTTTTAGTCTTTCTACACAATACTTATTCACATGTTATAGGACAATAAAAACATAGCAATATTATAATCTGTATGTATAATTAGTTGTTGATAGAAATGAAAATTGCAGTGGTGTTGTTTACTGTAATGTCATCAGCATTCCTGGCTAAAAGTTATCTGGTTATGACATGGCATGGTCATGAAGGAGGGAACAGAAGACATAGTGAAAAAAGAGGTTATCTTCAATTGCTTTGGCTTCATTTGCATGTTTCTATAAACCTCTCAGTATTTTGTTATGCCAACCTTGGTGTTGTGCTAAATTTCAGGCATCTGTCCATGATGTGGTTGGCTCAAAATAAATGATTGAGTAATCTGCCATCTGGAGGCCTTCCATCAGAGGATTTGTAGTTAGCTGAACCCTTTCCACAATGGTGTCAAGTATTTAGTGGGCACTGCCAGCTCTTAGCAGGTCATTCTCAGTTAAGTCAGCAGTGGGACAGTTGAGATGTTTCTGGTGCAAATCTGAGAATCCTTGTGGAACTTCACAGGCAAACTTGAGGGTGTTCATTGTTTGGTACTGCAGGTGGAGGAAGTGCCAGTAGCCATAACTGTGAGAGCTTCTTCTAGCAGCCATTTACATTTACCTCTGCATTTCCCCTTAGTTTGTCTTCATTTTATCTTGATGTAACAATTCATGGATTTATTTTCACCATAATAATGTCCAAACACAGAAATGCACATTCTTCTGTCCAACTTATCCAACACTTCCACTGTCTCTACAAGTGATATAATTTTTGCCTCCATTGTATCCTAGGCTGTTCATCAGCGCTTACATCACACTTTCCAAATGTAACTGCAACGTGAGGGCCATTCTTAGTTCTGAAGCTTCCAAAATACAGTCATTGTACATTCCATATTGCACAGTGTCCAGGTAACTACTGATTGAGACACTTGTATAGGTTTGGGCTGTGGGGTGTTGCATTTTTGTATGTGAGACCTTTGTGGAGTTTGACAGACATAAAAGTTACTTAAACCATTTGGAAAGAACTGGATTTACCTTGCATGAAGTATGAAGTTTTGTGGTGGTGAAGATGTTTGTGTTGATCTTGTGGTTATGACACTGTGTAGGTCAGTACCCTGAAGATACTTGCATTGTACTCCTTCACAGCACTGGCATCTGCTTGTGAGATTTGAAGTTCTCACAGTGGTGGTGCTGATGATTTAGATCTTGTTGGATGTGACACTGGCATTTGGTGAGTGGTTGCTCATGTTAGAAAGGATTGTATTGCCTTAAACTTCAGGATCAGGCAGACTGTGCTTGGACTGTTTGGCTCTGAAGGTTAAGGGCACTGTGGTCCTTTAAAATGTCAGGAACTTTGCACCTTATGACACAGTAGTACCTTCTAGCAAACTTTAATATGGTATTTGGCATCCACCTATGAACCCAGAAGCATTCAGTACAAGGCTGACTTTGGTTAGCTTTATTAAATATGTATTCAAGCCATATGGCTGCAACATAATGAACTTGTTTATGCAGGAACCACTGGGGTGTAGTCCTAAGGCAGTGACCCAGACTGGCACACAGACAAGTCCTGAATGTGTTGCTGCCAGCATAAAGGGCCATTTCAATATTGGAGCATGTGGAAACAAGGAAGAGCGTTTGTCTCCAAAGCTGGGACGCAAGGATCGGAGTGGCACGGGCAGCAAGGGTCGCAGTAGCAAGCGAGCCATGTCACCTGCACCGTCGCAGCAGCCCAGCTGCAGCCGCGATCGTAGCTTTACACTCATAAAGGAGCCAGTAAAGGAAGCTATAAGTCCATCTATTGCTGAGAGTTTAAGAGCCATTTTTGCAGCATTTCTGTGGCATGAAGGAGTTGTACATGATGCCATGGCATGTGCGTCTTTTCTCAAGTTCCATCCCAGTTTGCCTAAACAAGGGGCTCTTGTTGTGACTCGTCAGCCTGTGGGAAGTGCTGAGGGTGGGGGAGCAGCAGATACAAAGAGATCAGAACTAACAAAAGAACAGCGAGCACGTCAGAGGCACTCAGTTGAAGTTAGTACTGCAGGAAATTACCTTCACATTCAGCCATCAACACTGGAAACCCTGACAAGATCTGCAGCAAATGCTAATGCAAACCGGAACAGAGCCAAGAAGCAGCATCCAGAGGCTGTGATTAAGGAAGAGAGTGGAGGCAGTATGACAGCAACAGGAGATGCAGTTGGAAAATTGTCTTCTCTTCCTGAAACTTCCTTCCACACCATAACTGTACTACCTCCAGCACTTAAGTCCTTGGTTTACTTGTGGGAGGAACTGAGTACTAGCTGTCTGCAAACCATTATGCAGCAAGTTCTGCCCAGCCCCACAGTGCCAACCAAATGTGCCAAGAAAATGCTGAGTGTGGACAAGGTGGTTGGTGCCATGAGCAGTAAGAACCTTCAGGAGAACAGGGAGCAGCGGGGAGCTATTGATAAGGAAATTGGCAGTAAGAAGGCTGGTCGCAAGAAAAAAGAGTGGAAGCCCATGGGACGAGCCAACCTGCTAGGGGATGTGGCTGGTGGGTTAGCAGGTGCTGCTGCAATGTTAGGAGGAGGAATGGGAGGAATAGAGAGAGAAACAGTGTGTGAGTTGTGTGGGAATATGTATCCACACCCAGTCACGTATCACATGCGTCAGGCCCATCCTGGCTGTGGAGGTCATGCAGGAGGAAAGGGGTACAATAGTGGTGGTAACTTCTGTGTGGGCTGGGCTGGGAACTGTGGAGATGGAGGTGTTGGGGGGAGTTCCTGGTATCTTGTATGTGACACGTGCCGAGAGAAGTATCTTCGGTCCAAGAAGCAGGTTGGTGTGTCTGGGAGAGAGAAGTCTGGCAGCAGCAAGAAGAGCAGCCTAGGGAAGAAGAAGTCAGCTGGTCCTGGCCCATCTTCAGCATCCAGAATGCTCTCCCCAACTACTAGCACAGCTCCATTGGAGACACACATAATCATGAGAAATAATGCAATGTTCCTTCTGGACCTAGCTAGTGCTGGGGGCTCAGTGTTTCCTACTCACCAGCAGAGGCGTATCTCCATCAACAACATGCCATCAGTCTCAGAAAATTACAGCCCACCAGATCCTCCTGGACCCTTTCCACCATCAGGTCCATTTCAGTGTCTGCAGGCACTGGGCGTTCACCCCTCACAGGAAATGCATGAAGACCAACAGTTCCTTGAGGAGACATTCAGGAGGCAGACAGCACAACAAAGTCTGATGGAAGCAACTTACAATGGGAACATTCACGTTTATGGTTCATCAGGATTAAGGGTATGTGTGCAGACTGTTCCTTCTGTTAAGTAATTAAGTTAATTTCTGAATAGTTGATAGTTAATAATTCTTATGGTACTGTACATGTACCTGCTGATGATTTTACTTTGAAATGTAATTAGCAACAGCTCTTTAGTTATAGTTTTCTGTCACACATGCTATAGAGTCTTGAAGTTTGTTATTAATTGGGACTAATAAAACCATCACAAATATCAGAATCCATATGTAAGAAAACCGTCGTAACACAGCTGTAATTATGTCAGCTAATAAGCTTAGGTTACTTTATTGTTGTTATCGTTTTATAACAACAATAAAGTAACCTAAGCTTATTAGCTGACATAATTACAGCTGTGTTACGACGGTTTTCTTACATATGTATATTGACATTTATACCTTCAGCACAGCGGGGATGAACAAACTAAAAATTGTAAACGCCAGTCAAGGCTTCATCCATCAATACGAAGAAGTCGTTTTATAACAACAATAAAGTAACCTAAGCTTATTAGCTGACATAATTACAGCTGTGTTATGACGGTTTTCTTACATATGTATATTGACATTTATACCTTCAGCACAGTGGGGATGAACAAATTAAAAAAAAAAAAAAATCAGAATCCATTTTCAATGTAAAATCCTATTTGGTTCCAAGAACTTATGAAATGCATATCATAAAAGTATAAAATAACCTGAAACTTAAAAGCATTAAATTTTAATTTTTTATAAAATACAGACACTTTACAAAAGCATAAAATACATTAAATGCTTGAATGAGATCTCATCCCATAAAGCATGAAAGTAAGCAACTGCACTTAATGAAAGACAGAGCTTGACTGAGCTGACATTGATGTGCGCAACAGCAGAGTGGGGGAAGCTGATGCACTGAACATGTGGTCACATCCTAATTTACCAGAACCAGTTATGAAAGGTTGAAATGATGATATTAAAGTGAATGATCATGAAAGGTTGAAATCCTGAAAACTGAAGTTGAACAAGACAACTTTAGTTAGGATTAATCAAGAAAGTACATAATTTCATGGTACAGAATATCTACTTGCCTTAGTAGTTAAAAAGTCTGCTTTTATGGAAGCAGAAATTTTACCTATGAGGAGAAAGCCCCAGCATTGGTCCCAGTCTTAGCCCAGTCTCTTCACCATTGGAGATATTGTGCAAAATCTGTTCCAAGCTGAAGACTTTGTGACATATCATCTTCCCCAAGCTGAGAACACACCTTGGCATGGTTTCATTGCAGAATTCAAGATACTGTGTGTGATTAGTTATTTCATATATTAGTCATCAGCTACCATTGGTTTGTATTCATCAAAGTTTTGCTGCATGTAATTGTTCATTCTAGCCGACTACATATAATTGCTGTGTTTGTCGTCACAGGTGGTTAGTGAAGTTACACAGTTGTCTCTGTGCACACCATTAGCACTTATAATGGGAGTAGAGGTATAGCTCCAGTCACTTCTAACCTTGGCATTGGGTGAAGGTTAATGGTCAGCTCTGGCTGCTTCATCCCAGGGAAAAGAACCCCTGGTATCTGTTGAAACGGGGCTGGATAGACCCCAGAGCCGGTCTAGGGTTTGGAGATGAGAAGATTCTCTTGCCCAAGCCAGGAACTGTACTCCAGATCATTCAGTACATAGCCTAATATAAGATATAATTTTAAAATTTATAGTTTTTTCCTTCTGAAGTATTATGAAGTTAGTATATTGTAAATTGTTTGTATAATGTGTTTTGTCACTCTTCTTGTCTGTTCAGCCAATGTCAGAGGGCCCTTTGAGTGACAATGAGAGTGAAGGAAGCAGAGGTCGCACATTTCATCGGTCCATCTCAATGGGCACTAATGGCGCACCATGGAGCAGAAGAGAGGGTGATGGGCGTGTCATCATGATGCGAAAACGGAACAACAGCAGTGGGGAAACGGCCAGTGGTAAGTCATTGTGCTGCTGTGTGGAGCAGGTAGAAATGTCATTTTATTTTTCTGAAGTTTATGCTTTTTGAAATAGTTTTTGAATGTGTAAATCAGAAAAAGAGGATGCTGAACTGTGCCGTTCTGTCATTCTCTGTCATGTAATAGGAATACAGTGACATGGTTGAAAATCTGTAGCATATTTTTTGAGCGTTAAGTTGGCAATTGACATCTCAAATACCACTCTAAATTAAATTCTAAATCAAGGTTCAGGAGCTTATTTCTGCAGATTTTACTTTGTAAATGTGTGTCTGTGGATAATTAGTTCTTTTGTGGTCAGCTGGTAACAGTTAAGCTCAGTTCTTGCACACACTTAATCAGAAACATTTAGCAGCCAGAATTCTTACATTTCATGTCAAGGTAAGATGGTTCTGTCTGGAGTGCTGTCCAGGTGTTCTGATGTCCTTTTCTTACCACCCACTCATTATTCCAGTAGCAAAAGGAGTGTTACAATACCTGGGACAACAAACAGTGGTGCATGAAACTTGCCATTTGCCCATGGAGATCTTGTAGCCTCATCTCTTGTGTGAAGGGTGTGTAAACTTGACTGAGGGTAGGCCACGCCTGTCTAACACATGGCCACTTTCTGTCTGGGAACTTGCCTTCTTGTTGTCCAACCTTTTATGTGTGTATTGCAGTTAGATAGTTTTTGGACATATTTCTCCACAGTAATACTTACCTTCTAATTACTGTTGAACCCCTCAAAGTAGTTTCCTTTTTACCCTGTACACTGAGTGTAGTAATTGTGCCACATTTCACGAAGTGCATTGTTCAAAACCAGGCAGTCCCATCCTGTGATTTTACTTGTTTCATTATGATATCATTAAATCTCCTTCCCTTAAATGCCATCTTGATCTACGGGAAAAGAAATACGTCACATCATACTAAAATTGGTGTGTAGGGCCAGAGTGGAGACATTGTCCTCCTGTTTCTAACCAGAAATTCATGTGCAGACAATGCAGAGTGAGCAGATGCATTGTCATGGTGGAGAAAACAGTCACCTGAACTTCACTTCTCAGGTTGTTTGTCTGTCAGAGTTCTCTGGACTCATCCAAATGAAATTCCCAAGATATTAGCAACTGCACAGATAGTGATTATTCTATACAAAATCATAAAATGTGTTAATTAGTCAGAAACAACCGTATTAACAAAAGTGGTACATGGAGTATCTGCAGTATCAACTGCATGTTTCGACCTCTACATTGGCCATCATCAGGTTAGCATTTAACTTATCAAGAGACTATACAGTATGTATCGTGTACTCGGGGGGGGGGGGATCTTGTTTTACAATAGTGGGTAGCATGAAAATCAGAACTTTGGATACAGTTACTAATATCTGATGTCAATATCCTGATTTGACATGTGTATTTACTAATTGTTAAGGGATGTCAGTAGTGTGGTGCTGGTACTTGTTTGTAGGGCTGCCTGTGGTTGTTGGCGTCATGGGCTGTATTGTTGATATTCACAATCACTATAGAAGTTTCACTGTGTAGAACCAGTTAGAAGTTCACTGTGGTGTGTGTTGCTGGTGTGGTTCCATTTTTTCTTTTGAAAGGTTTGGTGTCTGGTGTGGATGTTGCGTTTTTTGGTCTAGTTTCCAATCACTAGTTTTAAGAGCTGTATTGTCAGTAATCACAATCACTATAACAGTGTCGCCATGTACAAATAGTTTTGAACTTCACTAAAGTGTGTGTTGCTGTGTGGGCTCCGTTTCCGTTGTGAGGTGTGGTTTCTAGTGTGGAGTCACAGTTTAGGTCTAGTTTCCAATTACTAGTAATGCTTATAAACAATAAAGCAATGGAATACTATAGAGAAATCTGCTAATCACGTATGTAGTGCTGATTATTATAGGTTTGGTGGTTTGCGTGGGTGTGTGTGCGCGCTGTTTCTTGTGGAATTCCACAAGAAACAGTGTCATATGTCATACATGAACTGTATGACTTCTTTGATAGTAACTTTAGCTTTGTCAACAATGGACTTGCGTATTGTTATGTGGTGCAAATTTTGGTTCTCATTTTTGCTGCAAGAGTTCAACACAAATGGATATGCCAAAAAATCTAAGTATGTAATATAAATGAACGTAAAGAGCTCAGGGTATTATAAATGTGCACATAAAATATGTTTTTTTTTCTGTTTGGTTGATTTATTTATATACATTTATTTTTAGATTATTGTTTTCAGAATTTTGATGTTACATTGATCTTCTTTTGTTGCAGATGGTGGCTCTTCACTGCTCTGTTATCCTTCAGCTGCACTTCAGAAGTTGGTTCCTTGCATGGATCAATCTGCCATTGTGTCAGAACAGTTTAAGGGCTGTGTATTGGACATTCTGAATCGCCCTGTCATGAGTTTTCTGTTGCAGCAGCATAACTTGGAGGCTCTGCAGTTGGCCATGAGACAGGCTTTGAGAAAAGCTGCTTGTCGGGTTTATGCAATGCAGGTAAAATGTTTGAAGACTGTTACATGCCATTGCAGGGGAGTGGCATGTAAAGGAGTCTTAGTTATCCAACCTTCATATATCTGAAATATGATGTCACCAGAATGCTGTATCATGTTTATCAACACAAGTTGTACCTGTGTGAATAATTCACATATGGGAAGGGGCAGAGGCAATTTAACAAAAATTTATGTACATTTTTGAAACTTTAAAGCACTCCTTGATTTAAAATGTTCGAAAATCTATCATTTTTTGTAAGTTGTTGATGCCTTTCAAGTAATTGCACCCATGACATTGCCAATTGAAGAGGCTCGGGAAAATGCCACATAGAGCTGGCCATGGGAAAGAGCAGCCGATGGTTGATATATTCCAACACATTTAAGCATCTGCCCATGAAAATTATTGATTGTCATAGCAAACCTGATTTTAATCAGATACTGTCTTCTGCAAAATTTAAAGGAAGTGGTGGGATCTGTTGGAAATAATTGAATCCTGGGTGTAAGGATAGTTTTTCTAGAGCCAGTAACTTCCCCTGCTCTGCAGTGCTCATGGAAGCCTATTATGATCATCTCTCTTCCATTAACTAACCCTTCACTGGCATTTAAATTTCATATCAACATGCAAGTAGCATTAATTTTCAGATTTAGTCTGTGTGGTGGTAAGTTTGAGTAAAATGAAGGAGAAAGGACAGGCAGCTGGTGATGTACAACCCATTCATTCACAAGTGCGCGCATGCACACACTTCCCAACTCTGTCTGTCTGTCTCCTGCTATCTTCTCTTCCCTTCATCTCTTTATAGTGATGCATGTAGTGATTTTGGAACCATAATTTATGAGAGCTTTCTGTAATGCAGAAGCAACAAATATGTTGTTTAGTGAGGGTAGGTCAGGTCATTGGTGAAATGTGCTGATCAGGTATTGGGTACAGTTAGCTGTCACCAAAATGTGTCTGAATCTACTGGAAGCCAGAAAGTATCTTATACACAGGAAGATGACTGGATTAAATAAAACATTTGGAAATGCATGACAAGAAACACATGCAGTAGACTCAAACTTCATGAACCTTGATGTGCAGGATTTTGACCTTTCAGTGATCGCCCATTTTAATGCTGTTATTTTGATCTTTCTTGACTGGTTCCATTGAATCAGGATGAGGTCATGTGGCTGGTGAGTGTGCTTCCCCCTCCCCCATGCTATTGTGCACATCACTGTCACCTCAGTCAAGCTGCGTCTTCTGTTGTTAAGTGAGGTTAATTGTTTTTGTGTTTTATGGAATGAGACTGTCCTGTAGTCATTTAATGTATTTTGTGCTTCCAAAAGGTTTTTTTATTTCATTAAAAATAAACATTTATGCTTTTTTAGGTTATTTTATATTTTTTTTGCTGGTGTTTTGTAAGGTCATGCAAAAAGCTAGGCATTTTATATTGCTAATATATTGTGGTGCTGGTGAAAGTGTTACCAGTCCCCATTCGTTTATGAACGCTGAGGTCCTACTATACTTAAAACACTGACTACAATCTGTAACTGCACACCAGATGTATAACATTGAAACTTTTGAACACTTCTATAAACCGCAGTTTAAAATTTGATGGATATGCTGCATAAACCACACTTGTTTTTTGTAGTCCAGTTTTTATATCTTACTACTATGTGCTTATGTGTCTGGGTATGATTGGATTGGTGGGTTATCTAGCTTTGAATTTTGACAGGTCAACACATGGCACTTGTAATGATTTTGCAGATTAATCAAAGCATAAATTTGATGAGTGTGCAAAGCTCACAAGTCTTGAGATTTTGACAGTGGTGGTGCTGAAGGTGTAAGTCGTCTGGGATGTGATGCTGTGTCATTGAATGTGTGTTCCCATTTTGTTTATGTTATTCATACCATGCATGTTCTGACAGGCACTGTATCATCCAACAAATGCACTCAATGATACGCTGTTTGTTACGTACATCAACTTCTACATGGTGTCAAAACATGTAGCAGTTGATGTATGTCATAAGTGGTATATCACGGAGTGCATAGGTCAGATGGTATATTGAGCCTGTTCCCAGTGTTTCAGAGAATCATAATGCCATCATGTTCCAGCTAAAGTAGTAATGTTTGACCCTGAAGGTGCTGTCACTACTTTGATGTGCCAAGAACTACACACCCAGCAACACATTGTCACATCTTTAAATTTGAAAAATGTTTTATTTTTGTATGATATATTTATTTATTAACTGCAATTGGGTTGTCACCTGGTGGCAGTACACATTTACACACAAACAATACATAGAACAACACAAATAACAGCTTAACAACACAAATACAAACTAATGTGGAAGAGTGCGGGCTGTGCCCCATCTTTGCAAGTTTTACTCTGGCATTTGCCTTACAACTGAGGAAGAAGCACGGATAAACCTCAGTCAGGGTAAGAAAAACCTCAGTCAAAGTACAGTATACATATTACCAAAAATACCCACACATTACAAAACTCTCACAAACACACACATTACAAAACCCACTCATACACCCACACGCGCATACACACACTACAAAACAATATGAAACCATAGATAACAATATAATCTATTGGATGGATGAGATGTGTATGTGGTAGAAAAGTAAGCTTTAAGTGCTCCTTGTGTTAAGTAAAGTTATACTTTTCTCTTGATTAGGCTCTAAATTGGCTTCTTAGAAGTGTCACTCAGCCTGCTTGCCTTCATGATCTACTGTGGTGGTTTGTAGCTGCTCTCATGCCGCCTCCTCCTGATCCTGATACTGATGGTGAGGAGGGCAACAACAAAACTGATAAGAAGGATGAACATGTGAGTGAGAGAGGATCTCATGATACCAACCTCAAGTAATATTGTTTGGATTGGTCTGTAACTGACAGTGCATGGCTGTCAGAGATTTGCTCGCCAGCACAATTATACTTGCACTTCACACATTACAGCATGAAAAATTTTTAGCACATTAAAATATTGAGCCATTTTTGCCCACTTGGCTAATTAAACTTTAAAAAGGAATGTTATTATCCTAATGAGCATTGTTCTAAAAGAACTACTAACAGTCTGGCCATACTGCATTGTCATTATGTGTTTAAAATTACTTGTGATATACAAGGGTTTGCCACTGTTGCTGAATATTCAGGTCTTACGGAGTGTGACACTGCCATTGAGCGTGCAGTTCCCAACATTTCACAGGCACTACACTCCATCAACATATTTGAACTTTTTTATATTAACTCTACTTGTGACACAGGAGAGCACAAAGATGAGTGCATGATTGACACTACTATTTTTCCAACTATCAGACATGTGCCAAAGTGAGGCTGCAGTGACTGCTGAAATGCAGCTGTCATAATAAGTGCGATTTTTGCCAAAATGGTCTGCAGCCATATTGTATCTCTGAATTTTAGGCTGAGCCATCAAGCTTGGTTTAAGGTAAAAATTTCTAATACGCAGTGTTTCTGTACCATCCACAGGATTTGCATGGTGTGTGTGAGCACCCACTAAGTGACATTAGTATTGCTGGCGAGGCTGTTCATCCTCTGCCCTCCACTTTCCACACTCTTCTGCAGACGATAGCAGATCTCATGCTTTTGCTTCCTATGGGATCTGCACTACAGCAGATGGCCATCAGATGTTGGGGACTTCGCTTTACTCAGTCTGATCACATGTTCCTACACAGGTCAGTCCCTGGTAAAACTGTCACAATTACCTTTACTTATCTTTGAAAGGAATAAACGCAGGATTTTCACTAAAATATGGGAAGGTCTTGTTTAATGCACTTCAGTTCCGGATCCCAACTTAAGTCCATAAAATACTCCTACCATGGATTCCAATATACAGACAGTTTTCCTTTCACGTGATTTCCTTTTGTGCAGTTTTTGCTTGAACATGACTTGAGAATTTACACCGCTCTTCAAATTTACATGATAATTTTTAGCTGAACATACTTTGGTATGGACGATTTGAGGCTGTGCATATCTAATGTATATATACCGTACATATGGTACATACATACTCACAGGTTTATGTGTCCATTAGTGGTGCAGTCATACACTACACAGTGTGAGGCTGTCAATCCCATAGCCCTCGGGAAATACACTATTTTAAGTGGGAATTTTGTGTTCAATTTGTATTATTTTGATTTGCGCAGTATATTTCAGGAACATAACCCTGGCATGAACCAGACCTGATTGTATTCACTTACTTATTTCAGATCATTTGGTCTATTTTGGATGTGCAGATGTCACATTTATAATTGTTCTTGAATGGCAAAAGTTGTCATGACAGTATACATGGTTGTGTGGAAGGTAGTTTAATTGACTGAATCTGTCCAGATAAGATATCTGCTTAGTAAATGTACAAACCTTTTTTTTCATACACTTGAGGTGTCCAGTGAAAGTTAAAGTAAAATGATGAATTGCTGTTGGAAGTGTAAGTGGCAGTAGGAATGCACAGACAGGAGTTCCATTTCTTAGGTGTATGTTTTAGTACAAAATCACCTGATAGGAATTGTGTTATTTTACTTTGTTGGACTAATGTCTAACCGCATGCTGCAGGTATACTGATGGAGTTTTAAATTCCCAACTGCACAAACTGGAAACAGAAATGGTAATCTGTTGGGTGTGTATGGAATTTTGTTGCCCAGAATTTTGTGTGCATTTCCATTTCAAGTTGACACATCGCTCTCCCATTCTACGTTTAATGTTGTTGTTTAAGACACACCACATCTGTTCTGCTAAGAATGACTTTGGTTTTAGCCAGCATGATGCTTATGGTTAGTTTTCTGTGTGGAAGCAAGTAGCCTTCCCATGACTGCAGATGCAGTATGGTATCCATGTATTCAAATAGAAACTGTCATCTGACAAATGGGAAGTTATTCCATTCTCTATGTTTACAAGGTACTTATAAGCTTTGTTATAACTTATAAGTTTTGAGGACTTCGCTGTTCTAAGATTTAATGCAGCTTGTATTGATAGTTTTCAACGGTTTGGGATAGCCTGTTGGTCCCATCTTCTTAGACTGCTTGACCCTTGAAGATGGGACTGATAGACTGTCCCAGCTACCAATATAGACTGCATAAAACCTCAGAAAAGTGAATGTCTAAACTATGCCATGACATAAGTTTAAAATCTTACTTACCTAAATTTGAAACTTCACATCCTTATTTCCAGAGATAATTGTTCCCATTGTGATCCAATCTTTAGTACACTGTAGCCCATTATGAAGTTACATTTTTACTCAATATTCATACCATGAAATTTACTAGTTCTTGAAAAACAGCTTGTTAGGATTAGCAGTGCTGTTATCTAGAGATAACTGTATACCACCAAAGATTGAGGCTGCAATACTTACTGAAATGTAGGTACTACGTGTTTCGTAACAACAGATTTATTCTTACAGTCACTGCCACCTAACATATGTATCTGAAACTATAAGAATTACTTGCTACATGGCCATAGAATAAGGATGGAATTTTTACACTTTGACCTTAAAAAAGTAAAGGTAAGTTGTCCTACGAACGCCATGGAGGCCCATGACAGGAGATGACAGGAGAAGGGGTATAGCTCCTGACATTTTTAACCTTGGGAGAAGGGCAAGGTCAGTTGTGAGCTTAATGCCTTTGCTGCTTTGCTCCTTGGGAAAGAACCCCCGATGCTCACTGAATAGGAAGATGGGTGGGCGCAAGAGCTAGTTGGGACATTTCAGAAAAGGGAGAAATCGTGTACCCCTGCCAGGAAATGCTTGTGTAATATATTCTTGTAATATGCTGGTAAATCCTATTGAGGAGACTTGGTTGGTACAAATGGATGTTGCAGCACTCTGCAGTTCATTCAAAGTAACATGTTGCAGTGCTGTGCAGTGTGGTCAGAGTAAAATGTTGCAGCATTGCACAGTGCATTTAAACTAACATGTTACAGACTTTTGCAGTGTGTTAAAAGTAGCATGATGCAGGAATATGCAGTGCATTGAAGTAATGCAGTCATGATGAGGTTTTCTGCTTGAGGGCATATTTTTATTGTCATAGATGATGATTCCTATCTGAGCCTCATGGATAATACAGCACAGTGATATGAAATCTGATCTGCAGAAATCTCTTGCGACTGTGTCATGTCTGTCAAATTCAGACTTTTTAAGCTGCATTATTATAGTGTGTGTTGGAAGTTGAAAGCTTATTTTTTGTTGTTTATACAGTGCATTGTGACACAATTATACTAAGTAAACAAACCAAATACACATCTGCTATAAATTAATTTCACAAAGTATCTTCTACATGTCTTGAGCCTTCAACACTTATCATCAGGAAGATGGTTGCAACAATACAGCCATTATGGTATAATATATGTCTGCATGTATGGTATATGGTGGGTCATAATTGTGTGGTTACACAAGACTGCTTCTACTGCTGAAAAGATATTGAGTGAAATTAAACTATAGCAGATGTGTATTTTGTTGGTCTACATTGTATAATTATAAGTTGCAAGCTTATTTGTCTTGAAGGCATAAATTAATACGATATGTTTGTTTGCAGGAGTCATGTGTTCAGTAATATCAGCAAAATTCTCTCTCGCTCAGAGGAAGAACAAGATGATATCAGCATCAGCATGCATGAGAGTCATCAGTCTGCACATTCGCAGGTCAGTCACTGTCTGTTTTGCAGGTTCTTAAGTTACATAGTGTTGAATGGTGAAGTGGGAAAGATGTGAAGGGAAGTGGTTGGATGTAGCACAATCCACAAACAACACAAGTCTGAATAACTAACCTGTGGGGTGAGAACTGAACCCATAATTCCCTGAATATGAAACAGAAGTGACCACTTGACAGCGTTGTTTGGTTAGATTATTTATGCAGCAAACTTCTCTAATTTTGCTGATTTTTTTGTATCAGTCAAGTGCAGTAAGGGGGCCACTTCTGTGAACTAGGGCCACTTACAGGAATTACAATTAGAACAAAGTAAGTGAGAAGAGCAGTAGACTGTGCCATAGACTGTGTATGAAACAGATGATTAGGAATTCGCTCATACAGGGTACATGTTGTGTGCTGAATATATTATACTTTATACAGAAACAGTTAAAACAGACGTGCAAAATTTGACTTTACAGGGACAACCAGTAATGTAATTTGGAATAAAGTCAAATCCTTATAACTTTGTGTATGTCAAATATGCCTCATACAATGGATAATGTTAAACGTAAGGTTGCAGTAATCAATGAAAAATTAACACAGACCTGTTGAGAACCAATGTGTAACCTGATAGAGTTGAGAGTATTTCAGAAGATATACTGTTTGTAAATTGTGTTTAAATTGTATTATGTTTTTAAGGTTACTTGTTTGGTGGAAACATTAAGGGACCTCACCAGCAATGTGGAGATCAAAGCATCCAGCAGACAAGCAATGATTGGCAGCCTCACAGATAGTTCCACTGAAACTTTCTGGGAATCAGGAGATGAGGATAGGTAATTTACAGCATATTGGACTATGTTCAGCATAAGAGATCCTTGTAGTTGTAAAATGTGGGCCGACTGGGACACGAGTGCCAGTGACATACAAACTGACAGCAGTTAATATTTTCATTTAAGGGATATCAGATTTCTTTGTATGGAGTGGATAAAATAAGTGTTACTGCAGTAATTATTACTAATGTCTTTCTTACGCGATATTCATCGTCATTGCCGTCATCATCATCATCATCATCATCATCATCATCATCATCATCATCATCATCATCATCATCATCATCATCATCATCATCACCATCACCATCACCATCATCACCATCACCGTCATTTATTCACATTCTATAAATATGTGTTTACACAGAAACCACTGGATACAGAATTGGTCCAGATAAGATATAAGGTAATGGATAAGGTTACTTATAAAACAATAATGCCATAAATATACACACATAGAAAAATTAAGAACTAGTTGCAATATAAGATACAGTATAAAATGATAAAGACATACTTAAGTTGGAATAAAATGTACTATAGACACCGAACAGACTTAAAATGAGAAGCATGTAATAATTACTTATGATGATTATTTAAGTCAGAATATTCCAGTAATGAATAGAATGATTGAAAAAAACAGTCTAAGGCTCTTTTGAACTGTTTAACATTATTGGTAAATGCCTTTATTTCAAAGGGAAGATTATTAAAGATCCTGATACCCATATAAAAGGTTCCTTTGTGATATGTTGATAGCCTAGAAAACAGCAAATGCAGATCAGTACTATGTCCAGTATTATTCACATAAACTTACGTATTGATTCATATTTTGAACTACAACATTAATCAGTAAGTAATGAGATTGGAGAGGGAGTATTTTTAGTTGTTTGGAATAATTTCTGCATGAATCTCTTTTTCTAGTACTTATGATAAATCTTATGACCTTCTTTTGAAGTTAAAAAATGTTAATGAAAGTGAAAAGTTTCCCCAGAAGATTAAGCCATGACTCATTAAAGAGTGGACGTAGGTGTGATATACTGTAATTACTATGTCAGTCGATGTAAAGAAATTGATAATTATTTTCACATAACAGGCCTTACTTAATGTAGTAATTAATTGGTTTAGGTGTGTATTCCAAAGTAACCTATTTTCTGTATTCATACCAAGGAATTTAGTACGAAGGGTATTGGTAATTAATGTTTTGTTGTATCCAATTTATGTGTCCAAAAGGGGGGCATTTCTGGTTTTAAAATGAAACAATTGTGTGTGTGTGTTTTTTTTTCTTTCTTTCAAAATTTAGTGACTGTAAGTTACTGTTATATCATTGAAGTAGTAGTTTGAAGGTCTCAGTTGTGTTTTTTTAATGGTCTATCATTTTGGAAGTTGTGGTTTTATAAGGTTTATTATTTTGGAAGTTGTTATAAGTATATTTGTGTCAGCGGCAAAGAGGATGGCTATAGAATTGTTGTGTAAGGTAACTGGTATATCATTAATTGAAATTAGAAAAAGCAAGGGTCCAAAGATGGATCTTTGAGGAACACCTTTAGAATTTATACTCCACTTACAGTATATGTTATGATTTGAAATGTTAGAGTTTAATACTACACGTTGATACCTTCCGGTTAAATATGATTGGATTAAAGTATACATTGAACTAGTAATGCCATAGTATTGTAATTTAGATAGTAAAATGATGTGGTCTACACAATCAAATGCTTTTTCCAGATCACAGACTATTCCACCTGTTGTTAGTTTGTTATTTACAGCATTTAAACTGTCGTTAGTAATTTGAATGTGGTGTTGTCAGTAAAAGAGTTTGATTTAAAATCAAAGTGTTCCTTAGACAAAATGTTGTTATTAGTAGATTGTTGCATCATTTTTGTAAATATTAATTTTTCAAAATTTTGGAGAAGGAGGGTAATAAAGACATTGGTCTGTAGTTAGTCATATGTTGTTTATCACCAATTGTATAGACTGGTTTTATATCAGAATATTTAAAATAGTCAGGACAAATTCCTGAAGATAATGTCTGGTTACGTATTTTGGTTAATGGTGCACTGATGAAAGGAGAATTTTCCTTTACAATTTTTACTGAAATTTGATCATATCTATAAGAGTTAGAAGACTTAAAGGATTTGATGACTCTTTCTATTTCGTGTCTGCTTACACTGTTCAGTTTAACCTGTGAGACTAGTTTTTTGAATGCATTTGATAAGTGTGTGATAGGGGAAATATTGCAGTTAGAATTCTATGTGCTGTGAATTTTATTTAAAATTTTATCAGCAATAGATAAGAAATGATTGTTGAGAGAATCTGAAATGAGTTGGGGATAATGGATTAAATTACTGTTGGCACTAATTGTGGCTATACCTTTGTTTGTGTTGGTCCTGCCTGTTTCAATTTTTATGATTTTCCAAGGGGTTGAGATTTTATTATTAGAATTACAGAGTAATTTATTATAATAGGAACATTAGCTGCAGTAATGTTGCTTGACAGTGATTTGCAGAGAGCTTTATAACAATTTTTTAACTTAGAATCATTATTATGTTTGCTTGGTACATAGAGATCCTGTTGGAGGTTAAATTGCATTTTTATAATGTTACTAATTAGTTCGCTGCTGTTATTTCTGCTTTAAGGTGACTAAAGGAATGGAAGCATAGAATAGCCCTAAGTAGGTATTTATATAAATTAAATAAAATATTCACATCTTTATCATCAAAAATATTATTCGAAATTTCTAAAGTTCAGTTTAGTTTAAATTCCAAAATAGAAAGTTTATCAATTTTCCTTTAGTTTTGAGTTGTTTTAGGTACGATAACTGTATCAGCATTATTAATCAGTACAAGTTGGGTATCATGATCAGAAAGACCTTTGAAAAGAGGGCTGATGTAGTACTTTTCTTTTCTGGAGTAATGAATAAAAAGGTTATCTATGGCTGATGTAGATGTATTCTGGATTCCTGTTGGAAAATCAACAATGCTAACAATATTATAGGAATATAAAACAGAATCTGGTAGGTTTTTGTTAAGATTGTCAGTAAGATAATGAATGTTAAAATCACCACACATGATATATTCAAAATTTGGGCAGTGCAGGGCTTTTAATATAACATCTTATTTGTTTAGGAAGTGATTCAAATTACCAGATGGTGCTCTGTATACAGTTAGGACTTAAATATTGATGTTAGTTAATTGCAGCTTAATTGCACACACTTCAGTATCTTTGTCCATACAAAAAGTATCTAAATTTATGACACAAAATTTTATATTATTATGTACGAAGATACAAACAACTCCCTTTAAAATGTTTTTCGGTGATATTTTGCACCCAGTTTATAATTGGATATATAAATATTATCCATATCAAAACAATTAAGGTCGTGTTCAGATACAAAGATAATATGAGGTAATTCCTGGCTTAAAAAGCATGTTAATTATTTACCTTACATCTTAGTCCACAGATGGGGTTCAATTCCTGGCAGGGCAACAGGCCCCCCCCCCCTCCCCCCCTGCAGAATGTCCAAACCAGTCCTGAGACTCACCCCGCCTCCTGGTCAGTCAGCACCAGAGGTTCTTTCTTAGGGACAAATTATGAAGTTGACTGTGCATCTGTATATACTGCTGAGGTTAAGAATGATTGGAACTATGTGTCTAGTGTCCCCATGTAACATGTGAACCATGTATCTATCATAAATGTTGATAGAAATCTTTTACAAAATTTTGTTTGTTTGTTAAATATTCCAAAGTAAGATAGTTATGGTGTAAAACTTATTACTGATATTGTATGACTACTGTTCCTGTTTGTTTGTAATATCAGTGTGTCAATCTGTAGAAAGATGATTAGTCTCTCAATTTGTGTACTTTCATGCTTGTGTATTGTATAATTAATGTACTTACAATATGAATACCTCCCTACTACTTCCTTTCCTCCTCTTTTTTTTTTTTAATTCCTTTGTCATGCACTTGTTTCAGAGTTTGAACTCAAGCTATGTCTTGATATCTGTTAGTGTTCTGGTCTCTTACTAGAGACCTCTTATATCCACACACAGGTTTGGACCTTACTTTCGCCTACAAGTGCTTTACGTATGACTGTAGTTGGTTACTGGTAATAGTCAACATTGTGATCTTTTGTATCTCTGAAGAACTGGATGATACAGCATTGTGTCAGTAACCTCCACATGTTCCCATCTTATCTTGAATGACAGCACACATGCTACAACTTATAATTCTGTACCCAGATATAGGATAGTTGCAGCAAGATATGCGTCATGTATTGTCATTTAATTGTAAGAGTGACAGTACCAAGCATGCGGTGCAGTAATGTGTTGATTGCTGTTTGCAGTTGCTGCTCGCTGTATACTAATGCTGGTTGTAGGCTACTGGAGTTCAATTTAAGGCAAGGGTCAGAGTTTTTGTTTCTTCAGCACTATATCCATATAATTGCTAGGGCTCATTCAGCCTTGTAGGCAGTGCCAGGTGTAATGTAACTGGGGCATGAACGCACTTTTCACTTCCATCCAGTTCTGATCTATACCATAACTCCCTGTGCATCTCCAAGATTTCGTACTTGTGGCTCAGCTGTAACTTCCTCTGTTTTGAAATGCAGTATATTCTGTAAAGCAAAGGATCTCTAATGTGAAGTAGCAGTTGAATGCTATGACATAAAGATACTGCATCTGCATATGTTCTTCCACCAGTTGACAGTTTTGCAACCTGAGCTTAAGAAGTGACCAATATAACAGTGAACTTGGACACTGGTTTACTTGATGAAGTTAAGGTGATTAGCAATTAGTGTTTGATTTTGCCTTGCGCATTGAATAGTAATGGTGGATATAAGAGAAGATATTCTTTTTGCTTTCTTTTCAGGAACAAGACAAAAACAGTTACCATAGTGTGTGCCCCTCAGTCATTTCCAAGAATGATTTACATTCACATTGATAACTGTAGAGACTTGGCGGTGAGTAAAGGAACTGTCCATACCTTCATGATACTGATTTGCATGCAAAGCTTGAAGACTGACTGCCAGTAATTGTAACTGCCTTTTGTTTGCAGAACAAAGTATCAAGTGTAGTTTTCCAGTCAGGTCCAAATGTAGATGAAGTGTACAAACTGCGCCAAGTTGAAGTTGAGAACCGATCCACAGGTTGGGTGAGCTGTCCAGTTTTGGGTACGTGGAACATACAGTTTTTATTAAAAGGATGTTGGTATTTCAGATTTCAGTGTCTATTGAATACAGTAAAACGGAACAACTAAACAAACTGCGGTGTATAAATAACTGAATTTCCTTTGTATATGTGGGTTTTGTGTGTGTGTGTGTGTGTGTATGTGTATGTGTGTGTGTGTGTGTGTGTGTGTGTGTGTGTGTGTGTGTGTGTGTGTGTGTGTGTGTGTGTGTGCATGTGCGTGTGCATGTGTGTGTGTGTGCACGCGCGCGCGCGCGCCCTTGATTTGTCACTGAATATACAGCAGGTGTTGCTCCACATTTGGATAACTGAGTGTTTGATATATTTGCAATTGCTGCAGTGACATCACTTGTGTGGAGTACAGTTTCTCCATTATAATCCCAAAAGTATAATTGTGATGGACGTACTTTGGATGAAAGAGAAAGCCAGGAGATCAGTCCTTCAATTTTTCAGAAAGTGGGCACTCAGTGATTGCTACAGAACATTACTACCGTAACTAAGCTACAACATTCCTCAAGCTATGGGAAAATGTAATTTTGTAACATTGTATTTATAAATCTGATGTATGCTGAGTTACAGCTGGTGAATGGTGAAAATATTATAGCTCTGAATAAGAAGCAACAATACTATTTGTAAGCCACAGTTTTTGTTCTGACTTACTAACGTTGTTTCTTATTACTAGAGGTAACTGTCCACATTTGCATTTAAATACCTCTTGACAAATAAGCTTTGTTTTGTGTTGATAACTTAATTTGTTTACCTGCTTGTATGATGTTTGTTTAATTTCAGATGCTTCTCATTCAGTGGTGCGCTTGGAGCTGAAAGGACCTGACAATTCTTTACGCCTGCGTCAAGTACGTGTTCTGGGAGAGGTTGAAGGTGAGAGCCTTAAGCTTGGACATCAGCATAGTGCTCAAACAATACAGCAGCGCAACTGTGAGACAGAAACATTGAGAGTCTTCAGACTGATTACATCACAGGTATTCTGGTGTTATTGCATTAATGTCTTACTGTTAATCCTCCAAATGGAATGTGTGGCAACATATGGACTGTGTGTATTGAGTTGAAGGGGTGCACAAACCCAGGCACCAGGTCATCTGGGAAGCTAAGTACTGTACTGTGATCCCTTACGTTTGTGTCCTGTGTATAGAACTTTTTCTTGTGACTCTTCTGGTACCTGGAATTTTGAGGTGGCTCTGAGATTTTTTTGAAAATTTGTGCATCCTTCTAATACTAAATACATATTTATACAACTTGAAATGCGTGCTAAAATTTGGATTTCACTGCACCAGACATTCTGAAAGTCCATCATTCTGTAAGCATCAAAAACAAGGTAGCTTCAAACTGTTCATGGAATCACTGCATTTCAGAGAAATACAAAACAGCACAATAATTTTTGCTACATTTCCCTCAAAATAGTCCTCTTGTACAACTATACATTTCAGTCAGCAACTGTAAAGGTTTTGGAAACATTCCTGGAAGCCATTTTATGAAAACCCTTTCAGCTGTTTCTGTCACATTCTTTAAGAAATCAGTAGCATGACAAAAGTGCTGTCCCTTCCGTGCTTGTTGCAGTTGAGTGAACAGGTAAAAACAAGATGGAGCCAGTTCAGGAGAGTTTGGGGGGATGCTCCAGTGTTTTCATATTGTTTTTTGCTAAGAAATCCATGACCAAATCTGATCAATCTGCTGGAGCATTTTTGTGAAGGAGAAACAAACTGTTGGTATTTCATTTTTCTTGGCTTTTCCTTCTAACCGCAGCCCTAATGCGATGTAAGATGTCAGTTTACGTTTCTTTATTCACAGTTTTACCATCAGGGATGAACTTATAATGGACAATGCTTTGGCAGCCAAAAAAAAAACACCTTCCAGCATAACATTTCCTTTACCCCAGTTGACTCGAAATTTTTTGCTTTGAGGTGATGATGATTTCTGTTCAGAAGATACTTGTTTTGTTTGTGGATTGTACAAGAAGCTGCATGTTGCATTGCAGTTACCTTGTTAAGTAATCTGTTGTCTCTATTAGCAATGTCGTTGAGGTCATCAGAATTGCCTATTTATATTTCTTTTTGTTTGGACATCAGAATTCGAGGAACCAAATGTTGACAGATGCAGCATAGGTTCAACACATGAAAAAGAATACTGTGACAACTTCCTATGGAAATTCCAACCTCTGAAGAAATTTAGTCCACACATTTCCTTCTGTCACTTCTCACAGTATCTCGCACACACTTGACATTTGCTTCATTTGTTGATATTGATGGGGAACCACTACGTGGATCATTGTCAGCACCGCCGCATCCATCACGGAAGCGTTTATGCCAGTCATACACCTAAGATTTTCTTATTGCTCTGTCACCATACTCTTGCTGCAAAATAGTTAGTGTCTCCACTGGTGATTTCTGCAGCAAAACACAAAATTTTATATTCATTCATTGTTCAACTACTGACATTTTCAGTGGTGATGCAACCTCAAGCAGATGAAAGAAACAAACAACTGCTGTTATGCCTTTAGAAGTTATGAAATTGTGAAACTATTTCTGTGATGATGTAATGAGTGAAGCCAAATTATGAGACAGAAAATTCCCTCATTGAGCAATTCCTATAAATTATACTAGCAAATTCTGGGAACTTTTGAAGAAGCTGCTATGTATGGTGACCAACCATAAGATAGCTTATGTCCATGAATCATGATCAGCCAATAACGGTGTTGAGTTACGCATGCTGTTGTGTCTAAATGGCTCATGACATCCACTTTTAAACCAGTTACAGCACGCTGACACTTGGGAATTATTAGTACACTGCTGCAGTAGTTTACTGCTAATTCACTTCCATTACACATAATCATGGTATTATTTATGCAACATAAACTGCAATGTTGGGAACAGTAACCTTAAATAAAGGTTCATCTTGTAGGGTCCATATTTTTGTGTCTTAAGTGTGAGAGTATTCTAAAATCATGAAACCTTGAGTTGAGAAAAGTTAAGCTTTTTTGTATGGGGTTTTGGCTAGAACCACAAAAATGAACCAAAAATACAAGAAAATCTTAAGTCAATAAACTGCAGTTTGCTGTTGTACTGTACATTTGACCCTTTGGCATTGGAACTAAATGCCTTGTGTGATCGGTAGAATACTGGAATTTAAATGAGAGCTGCATAATGGAGACCATTAAATGGCTGTCATACATGCCTGACGTTTGGCATTTTGAGCATGACACTTCATGTTTGGTATGCCTGATGTTTTGCACCAATGGATTCATTCATTAACTAATCAGTCAAATAAGAAGCATCTTTAAAGCAGTTACAAATAACTTTTCATGATGAAAGTTCTGCTTTCTGTGGAGTAGTTGTACTAATAAAGACTTACTTGTAATCCTCACTGTAATCAGTACATATTTATAACCAATAGGTACATGTGTGTTATTTTTCATATTTTAGTTAGTATCCATCTGTGTGTACAGAGCTAGCAAACCCAGTACTTGATGAGGTAGTCTGTCAGTACTATTGCTGGTGGTAGCAACCCAGACAGATACTTCTTTTGTTTCTTTCATGCTGTCAGATTTTCTGAGGCTTTTAATGTTCTGGAGGTTAATGGGCCCTCTTTATTTGTGTTCTTCTGATCGGTCTTGTTCTTCCATCCATTGCTACCTGTCATCAGAAATTACTAGCCTTACCAAATACAGGCAGGACACATGACATGCATGGAGGAACTGAGATATGTATAGAAAATTTTGGTCAGAAAACCCAAGTTGTAACAACCTGGAAGACCAAGGTGTAAGTGGCATGGGAATGTTAAAATGGATCTTAAAGAAGCTGGATTAGTGTTCAGATGATAGTCATCTTTTGGGTTTCTGCACATTGTAGGTCCAGTGTTTCAGAGATATGTACTGCCACCACCTTCAGGGTGACTGAACTGGTTCTAATGGATTCTGAAATGATGGTGTGGACAAATATATGTTGATTATTTAGGAATTTGGCTAATCAAAGTAACAGAAGGCAGCAGAAGAGGGGAGGGGCCTGTCCTGAACCAGTGGGTGTTGAAAATTTCAAGAATGGCCCGCTTCAGAGACTTACCCAGCGGCACATTTAAAAAAAATGTGGACAGGCGCCAGTGATGTGAACATGTTGAATGTATTCAGCAGGATAGGGTTCACTGGTGGGTTGTTTTGAACATGCTAATGAACCTTAAGGGACTGGAAATTTCTTCTCAAGCTGCATGAGTCAGTATGCAGTTGGTTGGTACTGGAATTCAGTGCCCAGGATGAGGATTTAAATGTCTCACCCATTACTTTGCATTGAAATGTCTGGTGACTGTACCAGTTGTTCAGCTGTCTCAGCAGTCCACAGTGTGATAGTAGTTGTTTTCTGGCACCAAAGGATTAAATATTCTGTCTGAACCTTGTAAGATCCAGTGAGCAACTGTACTGACATGACAGCAATGTCAGGTTTCGTTACGGGGTCTCTGCATGATGCTGTTTCAGAAAGAGTCCTTGCATTAATTGAAGAACCAAAATTCTAAGCTTAAGCATTAGTGAACACACGTTGGCTACTGCAAAATTTTTAAAGACAGCTGTGGATGGTTTTCGATGTTAGTGCCAATGCACACATGTTGTTGATATATGTCCCTGTGCTCACATACTGAAGAAGTCTTGGATGCTAGTGTCCGTGCCTTTGCTCACATATTGGAGATATTTTTGCTTGACACTCTTTATGCTTTGATGTGGAGAGTGAGCTAAAGTGTGTTATATTCTTATGTTAAGTTGTGCGATAGATGTACTGCTAATTGTTGCCCCGTATGTAATACTGATTACTGATTATTTACCTTATTGTTTTATGAATTTTACACAATAAATCATGTGGCCATTCTTTTGTAGAGAGTGTTCTTTTTCTGATCTATTTCTTTCCAGAATATCTTCTGTGTTTTATTATAATGAAATATGATCCCCTAGACAGTAGAGAGTGTGTCAACATGAACAGTATTTGCAGTATGTTGGTATTTTCTTCTCTGTAGGTGTTTGGCAAATTAATTCTCGGAGATCAGCCTGTGGATAATGATGCAGGAGAAGGAAAAGGTGAAGGGGAGGAAAGCAATGACTTGAAGGAGCATATGGTTGGCATTCTGTTCAGCCGGAGTAAGCTAACACATCTACAAAAACAAGTGAGTTCCAATACACTTGTGGATTTTATGTTATCAGTGGACAGTACTGGGAATTGTTGTCTTTAGTAGTCTATGTAGACCTAATGTTTAATATATGTATCCAAAGCAGTAAATACTGTCTCGTTTTAACTTGCTGTGATGTGGTATTCATACCCTAAGGGGGCCTGCACCATGGCTCAGGTGGTTAGTAGCTGGCCTCTTGGCCTCTCACCACAGAGGCCTGGCTTACATCCCATGCCAGTCTGTGTAAGATTATGGGTAAATGAATTGGCACTGGGGCATTTCATATCCCAGAAGAAAGGAGACCTCAAAAATATCTCTGTTTATAACATATTATTCAGTTTCTATCCATTTTCATATGTAAACATTCGTTATTTTAAATTCAGGTTAATGAAAATGTAAATTTTAACAGGTTTGTTGTCTATTTACCGCAACTGAAATATATAACTTCTGGGACTCAAGAAATATTTCACACCATGACATCACTTCATCAGACTGTTCCAAATGATAGATATTTGGCACACTGTATTGTAGCATCATTAGACTGGTTCAGATGGCCATCTTTAGCTTGTCTGTCAAATTTAATTTAAAATTTTGCTTTCATGCAGAACAATGTGTAGAACTGTGAAAACAACAGTACTTCCTAAACATGCAAAGCAACTTTTTCCCACTCCAGGAACAGTTTGTTTGTTCTGTAAGTTGCAGTGTGAACAAGACAGTTTTCTTTTGCAGGGAGAGATTTGTTCCATGTATGTTATGAATGAGAGAGAGAGAGAGAGAGAGAGAGAGAGAGAGAGAGAGAGAGAGAGAGAGAGAGAGTGAGTGCGCATGTGTGCGTGTATGCGTGTTTATGCAGTGAACTATTTGTTGAAGCCAAGCAGGAACAGCTGGAGAGAAGTATTAAGTAAGCTCTGCAGTTTGGAGTCTTACTTTCTTTGCAGGTGTGCATGCATATTGTGCAGGCCATAAGAAAGGAGGCATCCCGAGTCCGTGAAGAGTGGGAATCCCTTCTCTGTTCAGCAGCACAAACAGCACCATCTGGGGGAAGTTCTAGCAGTAGTCACAGTGTGGACACACCAAAGTCGGCTGACACATATTGCTTTGAAATGTTGTTGATGGTTTTGGCACTTAGCGGCAGCAGTGTGGGCCGGACATATCTGTCACACCAGTATGGATTGTTACGTGACCTACTGAGTCTACTGCACACTGGCTCAGCTAGGGTTCAGAGGCAGGTGAGTGAACCTGCATTTGATTAACTAACACATATTCTGAATGTTCACAGCTGCTGGGTTATGTTTTTTTTTTTTGCTGGTTGTGCAGTTATTGACATTTTGAAGGGTTGTGGTGCTTTCATCTTCAGCGTCAGGAAGTCTGACAAGACTGCTTATGCCCGACGATGCAGGTGCTATTATCCTTCAGAACATCAGGAACTGCATGCTGTATGGCACAATGTTGTGTCCCAGAGGACTTGAAATTCAGCAACATGACTGTGAGAATGCCACATCTGGCATTTTCTGAATAATTTAAAATCCTTGTTGGTGGTACATAATACACGACAGTATAGTGACATGAAACGTACCCAGTATGGACTGGATTTTACCATCGCAGGAAAGGATCTAGTGGCATGCTCATATAATAGTTTATGAACAAGAGGAAAGCTATTCAAGGGCAGACCATGCACTTTACAAGGCCTGATCAGGAAGTGTACAAAATATTAGTTTCGTCGACTGGAGTGCTACCATTGTGCTGTATTGCATGTTTGATGCTGAACTGTATCTTCATCTCTAGCTTATGACTCATAGAGAACATGGAAACAGAGAGACTAGGGCAAATGGGGTTGATTTGCTTGCACTACTGGTGTGATTCACAAGGTACAAGGAAATTTTTGTAACCAAAAATGTGGTTGATGTTAGTATACCTGTATGTTTCAGGTGACCTCCTTACTGCGACGTATGTTACCAGAGATATCTCCTGCAGTTCTTGGCAGTGTTATGAGTGTTGACAGACTTCCACCAGCTGATTTTAGTATTGTGTCAGCTGCTAATAAGGCACCATTGGAACTAGAGCCACAGTTTGATATTCACAGGTGGGTTGTTAAGAGATATACAGTCCATCGCGCTTAAGATAGTCTCACGTAAGAGGTTTTACCACCTTAGATGCTAGAATAATTTAGTACTAAAGGTTCCCATAGGATTAACATGTGTATATATCTTATATATAAAGATGAATGTTTATTTGTTTGTTTGTATGGAACTTATACAAATCCACATTTCTGAACCGATCTGAACCAAACTTTGCACACGTCTCCCCCTTGGTCTGGAGGAGGTCATAGGGTATGTATGAACCCACAATATTTCAACTTTCCCACCTTGGCGACCTGTTTTGTCAGGAGCGAGTGCTGATTCGTGCGCGGAAGATGGCTGCCGGTGCCACACTCCCCCGCTACTGCGTTATATCCCGTGTTGGTGTGACATCACAGACGTGATGTGCACTTAATGCATAGAAAACGTGGAGAAGTGAACGGAATGCATGTGTGTGAAAATGGAAACCTGATGAGACGGGAAGGAAGTAAATAATGAATTGCACTTGCAATTGTATTGCATTTATACAAATGATAACGTAAAACCTATCAAACCTTCGTCCGTCCTCCTTCCTTACGCTGTCTAGGGATTACACATTCTTTCGCCTTCTCAGCCTTTCCCGTCGTTCCAGCGATACATTTCGCTAACAGGATGACAACACAGTAGTTCAGTCGAAATAGACATAAAAAGAGGCCTGAGGTTACCATAAATACAGTTTTTTTTCCTCTGTTTGAGGGTAGAGGGGG
>Ga0268261_10000282_pt1 | contig 31140 bp, 7 predicted proteins | sample TergutNc150P1_FD_190353 | JGI IMG/M metagenome (GOLD analysis project Ga0268261, IMG submission 190353) | Nasutitermes corniger P1 segment gut microbial community from laboratory colony in Florida, USA - Nc150 P1 (SPAdes) (version 2) | ecosystem: Host-associated > Arthropoda: Insects > Digestive... | reverse complement strand
TATATATAACATTAGTCGCCTAAGGGTTAATAATTTAACCCTTATCCTGCTAACGTGGAGAAAATGGTGAGCTCCTAATAATGCCAGCAAATAGCAGATGGGATTTAATTCGGCGTCTAAGGGTTAAGTGAGGGAAACCCCTAAATCAAGGAACATTAAATGGGGATTCCACCAGTAATTTTGCATATTGCTAGTTCAGTGCTGGTGCTGTGCAGAATGAAAAAAGTTAAAAATAGTAAAGTATTTACATTTTTTTAATGATGACACCATGTAGTTTGTTATTCACTACTTTGCTGATAGTTTGCAGATATTAACATTGCGTGTCTTGAGGGTGATGGAATTAGGGGGTTGTGGAGAAATTATACCACTCTGAGTGGGTGAATTTCCAATCAATCACTTGACTGTGCATATGCAGACCCCAGATTTCTCCAGAATGTTGACTGTACTACCCCAACACAGTGATGTTGCACAGAAATGGTAATGAAGTCTCACAGAACCACTGTGAAATCTAAGAAAAAATAACACAGCTATTTTCTTTCTTGTCTGCAGTGCATTCATGTTTTTCTTGTTGGTGGATACACTGCCAGCTGATAAATACATAATTACATGGAAGTAATTATGTTTGAAAGTACAGAGTGTCCCACTCGCTACCGATGCCGGCATTTCTTTAATAATTCTAACACCAATGAAGATATTGCAACGAAATTTGAACAGGAGTACATTCATTTTGTGAGAAATGAAGAGGAATGTGTCTGTAGTGTGTGTCTGTTCCGTTGCAATATCTTCATTGGTTTTAGAATTATTAAAGAAATGCCAGGTTCAGTAGCGATTGGGACACCCTGTATAAGAAAATGACAAAAGCTGTCTAAACTCATATGAGAGTTGTTTTGTAACCACTGAAGGTACTTCATGGCATGCTTCTCAGTGAAACTGCAACTTTCAGTCGCCCAAATTATGAAATGAGTTTTCAAATAGATAAAAGATGATCTGCCAGGCATACATGGTGTACTGTAGTCATGAGTCTTGTTAGGCCAATGCATCACTGTAACCTCTGTAAGTATTACACGGTACTCTGGATTATCCCTGCACGATCATAAATTGCTAATGTCTAATGATGAAGGTGGGAAGTAACGTGATTTAGCACCAAGCGCTCAAATAAAATCCTCAATACAAACATAAACCATGGATTATTTGCTACATAAACAGCCACTGTCTGCTCATAAGCTGTGTATGTGTTATGTACATAGTAAATAAATTAGTTTCACTTTTTGTTCTTGGCTCAATAAAGTATGTTCTGGATTATCTGTATATCTCAATTGTCAGTGCACTTGCCCTTCCCACCATTACCCCAAATAGTTGAGTGTACACTATCATCACGCTTAGTTTCCTTAAAGCTTTAGACATGTACGTTGTGTTGTGTAGCTACTTAATGTTTATAGCAGCATGTCTCCTACGTTTATTTGTAAGCTGTGTTTTACTGTAAACTTTTATTGTTTGTTCTAGCATAATTTTAGTTTTCTTAAGATAATGATGTGTAATGTCCTTAAACTAATTATGAATATTTCAGAAGCATGGCACTCAACATTGTTCCCTGGGGTAGTAGTTTGCATTCCCCTTTTTTTAATTTGCAAGGGCCAAGTTTGGACACCAGCTTTCCTGACCATTTCTATAGTAAAACCAACTAGATGCACAGTTTTTCGAGTTTATTGAATATGACTCTACGTGTTTGGGACGATCTTTCCGTCCATCATCAGGAGTCCTAGACTGTACATGCAGCATCAGGTATATGTCGTACCGGTTCGTTGACTGCTTGCTAGCAGGCCTGAGATGAAACTCTCACAGGTTCTTTGGCATTGATAAAGGAAGGGTAGCTTTTTGTGATGGCATTGATGAACCTTTGGTTGCCATAACAGCAGTGATCAACTATGGAACTAGCACTCTGTACCATGGTGTATAGTACAGCAGTACCATGAAGATAATTTCTCTTGTTCCCTTGTACCTAGCATTCCCACTACATAGAATTGGTGAAATATGTTCAGAACGGTCGTAAATGAAGAATTGAGCATGACAGTTTGTATTTCAGTCTCATTATTTCATCAGCATATTGTGGTCAGTCTGATTAGGTTTACGTACTGAGTTCTTTGAAGTTCTCGACATGCATATATGCAGGATTTATTGGGAATGACACTAGCCAATAGAAATTACATTCATAAAGAAATTAAAAGCAGATGCAACTAAGGAATGCTTGCTGCCATTTAGCTCATTATCTTTTTGTCTTCTTATTTGCCACCAAGATACGAGGATTAAGATACACAAATGATGATTCTATCTGTTGCTTTGTATCACTATGAAACCTGATATCAGACATTAAGGAAAGAGAGTACAGAGGAAAATATGTGAACCTAAGAGGGAAGAAGTAATGGAAGGCCGGACAAAGCTGTTTCACAAGGAGCTTCATATTCTGTACTCTGCACACACACACACACACACACACACACACACATTATGATCAAATCATGAAGGACATGATGGATGGGCTGTATGTAGCATCCATGAGATTTTGGTCAGGAAACCTGAAATAAATAGCTCACTGGGTGTAGATGGAAAGCTGTTATTAAAAGTGGTTGTTGAAGAAACAGTGTGGAGGGGTGAGCACTTTATTCATTTGACACACAGTTGGGACTGGTAATGAACCTTAAGCTTCCATAAATGTAAGGATTTTCCTGACTGACTGACTGAGCAACTATTAACGTTTGAAGAAGGGCTTTTCTTCATGCAGAGCTTGGAAAAATGTTAGAAAGAGTATCAACTGTTTTTGGCTTCATGCATCAAGAGTAGTGTTCTAATCTTAACAGTAATGAAGTACCTATTTTGGTTTTATTGTCTGACTAATTAATGTACTGATGTATCAGTTAATGGTATGTAGTTGATGTTTGAAATATTAATCAACTAACATCTCTGTTGGCAGTAGAATTAGTAACATCATGTTTAGTGCAAATGCTATTAAAAATATTCTTTTATTTCAAAGTGATTGATATGTATATGATCTGTGTCACTGTCCACACCCGTGTGCCAGGAATTCTTTGCTCAAGAGCATGAATCCAATTAGTGATGTCAGTATGTCAGCATTATTGATATCAGACTGCTAACAGGCATAAATTATTTTATCTTTTTATTTCAGTAAATACAGACCATACCAAATATGTTTAAAATAAATGTACTGTTTTTTTTTTTCTTGTTACTTACAGTGCACAAACTGTACACATTTTGTAATGATCCATCATTTTCAAGCAACTGATAGAGTTTAGCTTGAGCCTCATTTAGTGTTACAATGAACTGCTACAAACTTAAATGTAAATGGCCTGATTTTCAGATTTACTGTATCAAATGTAATCAGAATCTCTCACCTAGTTATGTGCCCTATTATGCATTACTTATACACAATTTCTGTGGAAAAAACACACAGTATGCTTTTGTAACAGTGGTCTAATTATAGGGTAGTTATGGAAATAGGAGTATGTTCCATGACAAATGTGCCAGCCCAGCGCTGCAAGCCTGTCCCTGTGATGAACCATACAGTTCTTCACATGTGCATGTGATACACTGGTTAGGAAAAGTCTGTATGGTCACATTTAAAATGTTCATGTTGAGTCAGTCCATAGATGTACATTGAGTATGGTGACCCACCTGTTGGGCACAGTGCTCCTACAGGAAGTCCACCAGTAATTCTACAGGGAGTAAACCATCTTTCTGGTTGAGCAGGCATATTTGTCTCTTTGCTCAGGAATGCCAAATCAGAAAGCTGTTTCTTCACATTTTCTGCCTGCTAACAAGTTGTAGCTGTTGTAGTTTGCCCAAGAGGGAAATTCCCAGCATTGACAGTAGCTTGAGCTACCAACTTCTAAGATGGACAGAATTCTTTTAAGATATATATCATGCAGTGATGTGTGTCACTACATAGCAGTTCATCACAGAAACTATAGAACTCAAAACCGTATAATCAGCATATTCTCTGTTCTGTCACTTGGCTTAGTGCACTCCTTAACATGATGTGTTGCCCAGACATTGATCACCTAACACGCATCTTAGTGCTGTGTGGTACTCCTGGTAAGGAGACAGTTGCCAAAATAACAAGTGAAGAGGTAATGGCTTTATCTTGTGTATCAATCAAGGGGCTTTAAATCCACTTGAGAGTCTTGAAACTGAAACAACTTGATTGCCTTGTCAGAGATAATCTTATAAACATGAGCCTCATTTGTGGCCAACGTGTGTGGTTCTGAATAATGTAAAAAATCAGAAGTCACTATATGAGATACAAAGTTTTGTTCCAGTCTTGTAATGTGTTTTTTCTGGTACCCTTGTTGAACACACAACGTTAACATTTTTATGCATTTAGTCATTGAAGATCCTTATCAAAGTGGTGTTAAAAATGAGTGTGGTAACAGCATGTCTGCCGCTTGAGAGCTGCCAATGTATGTAGAGAATAATGGCCTTGTCATGTGCTTCTTATTTGTGGTGGCAGCCTTATCATTTTCCTGCAGAGAGTGAAGTGATTTTCCATCAGCCATTGCATTTAAATTTGATTTATCATTTTCACATTATGCAGAAACACTTTGAGACCTGTTGGTCAGCATGCATATACAGGAACGTGGCTTGGCATTTTCATGTAGTTTCAACATTAACTGAACATATATTAACTTTCATCATAATGCACATAGTCATTGGTGGGGAATATGCAACTGACAGAAGCCAATACAAATTTTTAAAAAATTAGTTTTGGAGTCAGTCCCACAATTAATTGCGTTAATAAAAATAAACAAAAAAATGAAATGTATAAATTAAATAAATTTCTTGGGAAACTGTTGTATGGTCAGGACACTATCCAATTCTTGTTGCATTGTAACACTGGGTATTTTTCAATTCCTGTGCCATATGGATCTGCATCTGTATCTGAATGTACCGTATTTCCCCCCTCATAAGACACTTTCTCTCCCCCCTAAAACTGTCCCCACATATCACCCTGCATCTTAACACCAGCATAAGCAGGCTCTTAAAGCTGCAAAAATTCCTTGCTAAATTGTAGGGCACATCTTGTCACTTGCAGTGTCTTGTGAGGTGGGAAATGCAGTAATTTTGAGTGCCTGTTTCTGCCACAAGAAGCTAGAGAAAAAAGACAACAATTTACACATTCCTTCTGAAAGGGGAGACAGAAATAGTAATTATTTTCAGCCCAAGAAGCATGTGTAGATGTTAACATGAATCAGAAAATATGGTTAAAATCCTGTTTGAGGCTGGTAGTTGAAACAAATTAAAATCTTAATGAGAATCAGATAAGAGAAGATATTTTCACTTGCAGCACAGTTGTCAGGACAGAAGTGATCGCTGTTAGTTTTTCCTGTAAATGTGCCATTAGCTGCATAATCAGTTTTCCTCATTCAGTAATAATCATGAAGTACCCATCACCCATATAAGTTAAAATGGGAGCTGTGTTACAATTGCTGTATGCCTTATATTATAAATTTAATTTACTTTCTGATTTGTTTTAGGCTCGAAACTATATCCAGTCTTTGCCCCCTCTTAGAAAAAAGGACTTCAAGGAGGTATTCAAGGGAGCTAACCCACTTGGTAAGTGAAGTGTATCCAGACACGTTAGACCTGTGACATATTTTCCTGTAAGTGTAAGAAATTTGTGCTATAATTTTTTGGCTATTTCAGTTATGTTGTTGTTTTTTCAGTCAGTAATGATGTGTACCTGCACATGCACCCTTTCTCATTTATTACATTTTCAAATGAAGTGGGGTTTCTTATTTTAGGTCACATCATTTCATGGTGAACTCTCCTGCTCCCCACGTTAACATTTTCTTTAGACTTTTAGCTGGTAACATCTATTTTAGGGCCATATTACTTTTATAGATGGTGTTGTCAGTTTTCCTGGTGATTGATATTTGATGTTCTCACACCAGTGACTGTGAAGAATGCTGTCATCTTGGATGTGTTCATGTGTGTACTAGGAAGGCGGGGTGTGGAGGTATTACTGCACTTATTCCTAATCTTGGCATTACATGGATGTGAGAGGGGTACTCTTACCCTAGCCCCTTTACCTGAGAACAAAATCCCCAATGCCTATTGAATAGGAAGCTGGATGGACTCCAAAATCGGTCGTGGCCCTTTGTTGAAGAGAAAAATCTTTTTCTAATGCCTGGAATTAAAATATGATTCCATGGTTGTGCATCGTATAGCCCTGTAGTTTTAATATGCTATCCTGGCTCTTCTATGACACCATATAGCCTGGTAGGACTAAACTTACATTTCAGAGGAACACATTGCCTCTATCAACTGTAATAAGACCAGTAGTGACCTATGCCTCAGAAACATGGGTGCTGAAAGAAACCGTAGTTCAGAAACTGTTAGTCTTTGAGAGGAGAATTCTAAGAAGAATATTTGGGCCCACAAAGGAAAATTAAATATGGAGAGTCAAAACCAATTAAGAATTAGACTAGCTGATAAAACATAAAAATATAATTAATTAAATTAAAGCTCAAAGACTAAGTTGGATTGGTCATATACAAAGGATGCCGGATACCAGAACAGTTAAGAAGATATTTAATTGGAAACCCTTAACTAAAAGATCACAAGGAAGACCCAAGTGCGGATGGGAGGATAACATCAAACAGGACATTTGCCAGTTGAAGATCAAAAACTGGATAGCCTGCTTCCAGGATTGAGGGAAATGGAAAGAGGTCGTTGAGAAGGCCAAAACTTTCAACTAAAGGAAGTTCAGCGCCTAGAAGAAGAAGAAGAAGAAGACATTGCCTCTGGCTTACCCTTAAGATGGAGGCATACTTAAAAAACATACTTATTTTTCTGCCAGACTACCCAGTGTTGCATCTCAGAAGACAGTATTCCTCATACTTTTGTAGTTAATTTTTCCTGACATCTGTTTAATGTTTTATTTAGGTTTCTGGATGCAATGCTATCCTTCATTTTTGCCAGTTATTTTTATATGGTGTCAAATTATTTTCACAATGAAGCTACTGTTCCCTGTGTATGTCTCTTTCAGAGGCAGTGGGTTTTACTGTTGAATAACGGAAAGCCTTAAGTGGGGGAAATTAAGTACATAAATAAAAAATGAAATAATTGGGCTATGCTGTTGGAAATTGAACCCTCACTGAAGGAAGACATTAAGTCGGGATTGCTCTGCATATGGGGAAAGCTAGAGACATGTTTAAATAAGAAATGCCATGAAATTTGCTGGTGTTATTGATGATGCAGCAATTGATCTTCTGGAGAAAATGCTGGAGCTTGATGCAGACAAACGCATAACAGCAGAAGAGGCACTTGCACACAAGTACCTGGCACAGTACGCTGATCCCTCAGATGAACCTGTATCTGCTCCATACGACCAGAGCTTCGAAGACATGGATTTACCAGTAGAAAAATGGAAAGGTAAGTTTCTATAATGCCAGCAAAACAAAGCAGGCAGTATGAGATTTCAGGCTTCCACCACAGTGTAGATTAGATCATTACTCTTCTGGGTAGGTATGCAGCATATGTTGGTAGTTGTGCTGTGTAAGAACCCAGAGGAGCAGAGACCTCACAACAAACTCATGATATTTGTGAAAGTGAAGGAATTCCCTACATCAAATATGAAAAAAAAAAATTTTGTTCAGTTATTTCCTTATAAATGACAGTATCTCATGGCTGTACAGAAAACTAACATGTAAACCTCATGGCAGAATTAACATTTATCATGAAGTTAATCCATTGTTAACCAATATCATTTGCAAGATGTGACAGGCCCTTTTGTCTAAGCATCAACACCATGCTTGAAAGGTATTAGTATTTTTTGCTTAGATTTTTTCTTGTTATTGCCAGATGGCAGCCTTTTGCTCTTCTGGGGTTTTTTTCTTTATACTGGGGTTTTTGAGAATTCCCATCTCTATGTGAAATGAACCAGGATAGTTTGCTCAGTATATTGACTAGGCTACAGGATGGGTGCCTGAGGAATTGGGGTTCAATTTGTGACAAGGACAAGAGATTTTTGCATCCAGAACAACTCTTTACTGCATAGACAGAGAAAGAGTAAGTCTGTGGTCTTCATTGAGCAGCTGATTCTTATGTAAATGATCAAGAAGTTTCTTGTGTCATAAACCCATCTTTTCTTTTCATCTTGATCCCCACCGATCCAGTTCCATCTGTTTCACATGACCACCACTTATATCCTAAGGTATGTCTTACTGTTAGCTTCCTATGTAAACCACGATGTCCTTGGCAGTCCCTTTCCTTGAAGTTTCCAAAGAACAGTCCTATATTCAGTTTCTTGAGTCCCCATATGTACTACCTAACCTACCTGTCTTCTTAATTTCATCATCTTGGTAATATCAGTTGAGATGAAAATATGCAACACCTTATTTATGGTTTTTTTTTCCCCTTTATTACTTCCTGCATTTTCAATTTGAATATTCATTTCAGCACAGTTTTCTCAAACACTGTCGATTCTGTACCATTTCCACTGACGTGTCTTCACGGTGTGAACAATGGTATGCTCATTTTTTTGTGTTCTGTTCCAGAGCTTGTCTATGGAGAAGTCATTGGATTCGTGCCCCAGAGTCTTCCACAGGCAGTGCAAGAATCCTAGTCCCTTGTTGTCTGTCCAGGGGTTTGTTGCAAATGCTCTTTGTATACCTCCATGTTTGCTTCCACTAATATAGCAGGGTTGCATGCCATTCTCCAGCTGTACAGTATTAAGTTACAGATATTCAGTTTGAAAGAGCAAGTCACTTAGACCACTATTTCCCAAACTTGTCTCTGTGGAACTCTGGAATCTAGATTTTATTAAACACAGTTTTGTGTTTATGTTTCAGCTGTAAACTCTGAACTCAAATATTGGTCCTGTTCATTTTGTATCAATATTTGCATCTGAAGAGCATGATCTACTCACATAACGTATGAAAAGAATCTTAGTAGTATAGAATCATGCATCTATTCTCTGATCTTGCAAGAAGCAAAAGAAAACAGGTTCATATAGCTTTACTGCTGTTTTCACTGTTACAGTACAAACGTGTTTTGTCCAACAGCAAAGTTACAGTGAAAAATGTTAGTAGTACCACTGGGGGGGTTTTTTTTTTTTTTATTTTTTTATTTTTTTTTTTTTTTTTTTTTTTTTTTTTTTTTTTTTAATATGTGATTCTGTCAGTGTATATTGTGGCCGAAAAGTTTCTGCAGGCAAGACAGTTTGGGAAGCCCCATGTTTGATGTCGTGAAAGAGATTAATTTTAATATGTGCTTTGAGTACTTTGATCTCTTATATTCATATTCATCATTGTGGTTAAGTTTATTGCAAAAAATCATGTCTTATTAATTCATTGTTAACCAATCTGTTAAGTCTGGAATTTATAGCAGCTCACCATAAAGGCATGCTATCATCGCTAACATTTGTTATTAGGGTTATACTAAAAATTGGAGAGTATTATGTTAATTATTTGTAATTGTTTATGCACTTGTGTTATAACACTCTCTTAACTACTGAAGTTATATAATGTTAATCTGAGATATGAGTGTGAATTAAAGAATTCGGAAATACGTGGGAGGAAACAATGTAAGCCACTTTTTAAAGTACTATACATGGCAGGACAAAGGAAAACCATGAAAGTATTCAGTTAGAGTAACTCATTCTATGCTGATATTCTAATGTGATACCACTTTCATGAGACAAATAAGTTACTGCTGTTCCAGCCTGTAGAGTAAGTTATTTTAAGACACAGTACATAAGCGAGAAGTTATCATTGACCTAATAATCAATTGATTATGCTTATTGTGTGTTTGAGTTTAAAATTCATTACTTACATAATTTTGTTGGGCTATCATTTCAGTAATTTTGCAGTACTGAACAAACTTATTCAGCATTTAAGTTAGGAATGTCCGTGCTGTAAGTTTTCACAAGTGGTTCTGTCTTGCTATGGTCTGGGGACTTTGAGGGATTGAACTCCCTCAGCTTCATGACAAGCGAGACCCATTTTGGAGTGCTGCATGCCCTCCCCACCCATAAGATGTGAAAACTTGATGAATGTGGGATGTAGAAAACCTGAAAACTTATATACAGAGGTAGTTAATATTTGAACCATCGTCTCTGAAACCCATCTTGAAATCAGTTTGTAAAAGTGGAAATGCTCAGATAGTATTATCTGTACAATAATGACACTGACATTAACGTGTATGATTTCATGCCAAAACATAGTTGTCCAGAATAAACGTCTCAGCTATTTTGTACTGTTCCTGAGACTAGTGTTGGCAGCTGGTGGGGACATTGCTTGTACTGTATCGTACATTTCTGTCAATGCAGTATACCACTCAATCACCCATGTTTGTGAAAGAGCATCATCCAACTGTATTATAACTTCTCAATGATCAGCTGGTTTGGAGTCTTTTTTCACCAGACGTTTGACTACACATAACTGCTTCACTTTGTTACTAGCTTTTGCAGATGCCATCTTGTGGGTGATGCATGACACAGTAGGTTAGTGTGTGGAAGTGGGCCGAATGAAATTATTTGCAAGAATGATACTGATCTGCCTTGTTATTTATGAGAAACAATGAAAATTCTGGATTACACTTGAACCACATATTTACCTAACCATTCAGCCAGCCTATTTCTTTCGTTTGTCAGTGGGAATAAAGAGTTTGTCACTCTTGCCAGGTGGTCACACAGCATAGCATTGTCATAACTGGATGCAATATAAAAATGTTTAAGGTGGTGCACTAATTATTTTTAACATAATGGTTTGTGGAACCCAAATGACTGGTTTCTGTGTACTGCCTTTCTTGGAAGCTGCACGATGAACTGGTTAGCTGTCACAATTTACAGTAATTTTAAATAAATAAAATGGAATTACATTTTTTATCTATCAGTGAAACAAAGCTTTGAAAGAACAGAATATGAACCAGAAGTGATCCTGAAACATCCACAGCATTAAACACATTTGAGGCACCTAGTTCCAGAATGGTATAAAGTACAAAAACTGAATTCCGAGAAAATTTAACTTATGTGGACACCAAGTTTTGTTAAATTATCTTTTGTGAAATAGAATAAATTTCATTGTTATTGGAGACAGTGTGAATGACATGTGCAACAATTATGAATACCATGCATTCACTTTTCTTTGATGAAGTCATATGTAAAACATGCAAATTTATTTGATGTTCATGGATCCATGCATCATAGCATAATTCACAAAGAAAATCCAACAAGATGCAACAGTTTATCAAAATTTTTATTTCATATTTATATGAAGCTCAACATGTTTCGGGCTACACACCGCCCATCATCAGAGGCCTAAAACTGCACTAGCAGCCTCTGGTTTTGCATACGTGGAGGGTTGTTGGCCATGTCAACTGACAGCGTCCAGCAACTACATGGCCAACAACCCTCCACGTATGCAAAACCAGAGGCTGCTAGTGCAGTTTTAGGCCTCTGATGATGGGCGGTGTGTCGCCCGAAACATGTTGAGCTTCATATAAATATGAAATAAAAATTTTGATACAGTGTTGCATCTTGTTGAATTTTCTTTGTGAATTATGCAAATTTATTCTCTTCACAAAATGATGTTCCTGTTTTCAGTTAGAGTGATAGTTTGTAATAGCATGAAAAATTGGCACAGTGAGTACTTGTTACAGCCAAAACTATCCAGTTTTCTAATTGTTTAACCCATCTCAGGCAACAGACACATGTAGCTACTGCTTAGTGGCTCTCATGTCATGTGTGCTGATTTGTTGTCTTAGTAGGTACATGGGAAGCTGTGCATACCACAGAAGGTTCAAGGATGGGTAGGCTTTCCAACTACGAATGGTGTGATTTTTTTCCCCAGTACTAGTCAGTTGTTGAGGCTTTAGGAAACATGTTTAGCAGTTTCTTCATGATGTAAGTTTTCAGGTTTTCACAGTGGTTATTGTTCACATGATGGTCTTATGTTGGGTTTATACAATGCGTAGTGATTAAATGCTCCGAAATTTTGAAGGTACATACTGCCTCCATCTTCAGGGCGACTGAATTGGTTCCGGTGGATGCTGAAGTGATGCAGATCTTCTTCAGTTAATATATGCAGTCATTAAACAATGGCACAAAAACACTAGCCAGAATAATGTATTCAAGTGGCAATTGTGAATCAGTCTGAAGGTCAGATTGATAGCAAATTATAATTAGTTAATAAGTTTCTCAGGTAAACTACTGGTAATGCACAGCTCTCTTAAGTGTATGTATATATGAAATAATCCATGCACAAGTGCGGATGTGAAATTTTTGCATGATGTGCATCTCCCAGGTTCGATGTGTCAGTAAACAGCTGTGCATATCCATATAAGGGATGATTGGGTGTCTGGGTGTACAAGTCATGTTTTGTCATGTTTTGTGTATTAATTTAAGTTGTAACTCACAGCTCAGACTGGATGTAAAATTTGCTATTCACTTGACTAATAATAATAGTTGGAAAGGTCCTTTGAACATTAAGCTGGACATTTTGTGTAGGTGGTTATGTGTTCGTGTGACACCACCTTGGAAAGGAACTCTGTTCTCTGAATGAACTACACATTTAGACAATTATAAATTGTCTTATGTTATATATATTAATATTACAGTATTGTATGTAAGGAGAATTCTCCATCTTTCTATACATCTTGCCATTTTTTGTTTGAATTTGCTACTTATGCGTTGCTTAGCTCATATGATTGCCACATATTCAGTCAAACACATGTTAAAAGCCTCCACATGATTAGAATAACATTTTATCTTTTCATCGCCTGCATAATGGTTTATAGGTGTTACAAAGAAACTTAATCCTTTTAAATCTGGCCTTATTCCATTCTATTTCTTTTCCTTTTTATCATTTTCCGAATACCCTTTCCCAAGTTTTCTGGATGTCTTACATTTTCCTCTTGTCTCGTCCGTCATACTGGGGCACGGGGTGGTGCAGTTGGTTGAGGCCCTGCACTGCAAGCCGGAAGGTCGAGGGTTCAATTCCCGATGGTGTCATTGGAATTTTTCATTGACATAATCCTTCTGGCCACACTATGGCCCTGGGGTCGACTCAGCCTCTAACAGAAATGAGTAACAGGAATATTTCCTGGGGGTAAAGGTGGCCGGTGTGTAGGGCTGACAACCTTACCACCTTCATGTGCCGACTGTCTTGAAATCTGGGAGCCTCAACCTCCTGGAACCCTCAGGGCCTGTCCAGGCTTGTAATGGGATTGCTTTACCTTTTACCTACCTTGTCTGTCATACTTTGTAGGATGTGTGGTATCGTCTTCCATCCTGTACACACTCCTAACTGTCTGAGCTGTGGAATTTAGTGATTTAACAGCTAAATTTTTTCTGTTTGTTTCCCGACATCTCTTTGCAGAAGCAAAACACAAATATTGTGTGATACATGGTTCCATGTAACAGTTCACTTATAAATATGTAACATTTTATTATTCTATTCATGATCTAGGTGATGTGACAATCCCACTGAATATTTGTGTCTTGGTATTTGAAAGATCCTCAGATTTTCCCTCAAAGAGGATGTTAGATGTTGTACAAAACTGTGTATGCAGTAACTGGACTGGACACCCTTGCTGTTCTTCAAGATTATTACAACTAGCACACATCTTCTTAGTAATGTAAATAAACCATTTGTTTGTAGGCTTCGCCCTTGTGCTTGTATGCTGTAATCTTATTCAGTTGCATTTAACAGTATCCACAGTATGGTAAGATATGTCCCATTTGCTAACTAAATGCCATGAAAGCATACAAGAGCATGCCTTCTTTCTAGACTTCAGAACTAGATGGAGGTAGTTTAATTTTGCCACTCTACCCCTGAGACGGATGCCTCTGGCATCCATTCAATAAGGAGCTGGGAGGTCCCCAAGTTGGTGTACTGGGAATTGAATCCTTGTCATTCACTGTATAGGCAGCAAGTGAGCTGGCTTGTTCATTGTTGAAAGTAAAGTATGGAGTGGAAAGTGATGAACAAGTGTTGAAAGTTTTGTGCACATGCTTTTGTTTTCTTATTTGCAAAGCCATTTAGCAATTTGGTCAAACCAATATATCTTTAAGGGTGTTTTGTGCAGTAATAAGAAAATGTTAGACTGTAGTAAGTAAAATGCAACTGAAACGTCCATGTGTAAGTTTCTTTAACATTTGGCTCTTACGTTAATAGTCATGTTTGTTGTAGAGGTTACCACAAATCTGAAAGACATCACTTCTAACACATTTGCCAGGTTCAGGTTTTCATGAATGACGATAAGCATTGTATGCCATTGGTAATAAAATTTCAAATGCAGTGAAATTAGAAACAATAGAGGAGAGTATGTCTGTTGTACCCTTGTGACCTAAAATTCCAGTAGGATGCAACCATTGTTGTTAATGAATTATTTATGCATATTTCTGTTTATGTTTGTGTTCAGTGTATGTATAACACTTTGATAAGTTATTGCATTGCAAAATGGCTGAATGTTTATAGAGTGAAGAATGTATGAAAACTGTACATATTTTAACCGTTATACTTACAAAATGTCTCTGTACATACCTGATTAAAAGGATTTTTAATATTCACATACTTGTTAAGTTTGTAATAATTATTTTTATAGATCAGTAGTCAAGTTGAAAACCTACTGTTAAAAAACTTGTCTTCATTGTTCAGATTGCATATTTTAATTTAATATAAACTAATACCGGACAGAAGTTTAATCATTTTTGCATAATTGGAAGGTTCGGGATATAATGTGCACTGGTGCTTGTTTTGTTAATGTTTTATAGAAAAAATAGTGCAGTATTACATATAGTTTTGAATGAGGAGTATATTCTGTTGTAAGATTTGTTGAATCGTACTATTACATGTTTAAAACTTGTTCTGATTAAAATTTTAATGACATTTCTTAAACATTTTTTTATATATCAAAACCAGTAAACCTTCTTTCATGTCCGCTCACTCCAGCTGTTCCAATATGCATGAAGTAAAAGCCAATGGACTGTTGCTAAATGAGGCATGGTGTTTAGTTTTACTGTATTCTTCCCAAAAAGCAGGTTTTTTGTTTACCAAATTGTTCATGATCATTAATGAAAATCTGTGCCTTCTCTATGTAACATTTTCTGAGAAGTGATATGAAAAGGGCAGACAGAGAAGTACATTTCTGAATTACTAAGCGGAAATAGTAAGATATGAATGAGTATATTTACTACAGTCACAGGCTTCAGCCTTAATGTATTATAACTGCATTATAATGCTCTAACAGATGGATGTAAGTAGCATCAAAAGAGATGGAGGAAATGCACATATTGTGAACATGACTGAAGCCTATTACAGTGCATTCCAACATTCACCTAAAGACCAAGGAATCCTTACAAGCGTGAAGGTTTGGTCTGCGTTGTTTCACTGCAGTTTACTTTCTTTGAACATGTAATTATATACAGAAAATGAAAACTACATCCAAGGGCCAGTATATACATATATACTGTATATATTATTTAACATAGAGTTGGTAGCTGTCTGGTAAGGCAACTGATTCTCATTCAGAGTGTTTAATACCTCAACAGATGGTGTATTTGTGGGGATTTTTGCACTCAGCATGAGACCTTCACTTCGGCAAAACATAAAACTTCAGGATGGAAAGAAAAAACAGGAACTGCCTTCTACCAACCATCATTCTTTTTATCACCGTAATACTGAAGAAAAGTCTCCTTGATGCGAGCCCATCATAAATTAATTCTGTGCCCTTGTATACACGGGTAGGCATAAAAACAATATTGCACATTAAACGTTTCGTGTATGCTCTTAGTGACTACTACCACACAAATCGTAGTCAGGATATGTGAGTATAGCAGTCAGCCTTGCGAGTTCTCATTCCACCCATTCTGTAGAATTTATCTCAATTTAAAAATATGACTATTAAAAACACGTAGTCTGCATACGACGGTTCCCGTTACATTCCAGAACTGGTACTTTTAAAAGTGCAGTCTTGTAGGATTAAAGTCTTGGGGGAAGATACGCCGTTTCAATTGGTAAATACCTATGGAAGTCTCTACTGCTTGACCGTGAACATGAAGGTTCATTATAACTGATATTTTCTTTGTTCCTATTTATGTATTAACTGGAAACACGAGTTGGGTTATATTTTCTGTTCCTATTTATGCACTCATTTGGAACACGTAACTGATACTTATATCCTCTGCATCTTTAGTTGAACCCATTACGGACCTACGGGATGTAAATAAACGCCACTAAATATTCTATTCTACGTGCAGCACAGGTTAAACCGCCAGACAAGAATGTCTCTCATGTTTGTTTACATTGCACATAGCATTAACCGTGGCACATCGTTTGTTTTTTTAGCTGTTTTAAAGATTATTTGTAAAATTATGTTTCTCTCTGCTAAGTTGAATTACATGTGTATCAAAAATCTAAAACGAAGCTCAACAGATCTACTTCAAGCCCGTGGTACTTCAAGTGCAAAGTTATATTTCATCCATCGTGTGTGCGACTAAATTCAACCACCTGGAAGTTTCGAACGCACCCGTTTATTTACGTACTGTGCGGCTTTGTGGTTTTCAAGATGGCAGGTGTGTTGCGTGTTAGTAAGCAGCTTGTCATGGTAAGCGTAAAAACATCTATGTATTATTTATTGTATAGAGAGTTTGAGTAACATGGTATAAAATAATACGGTATTTTTATTTTTTTAACTGGATGTACGTTATTTATACATTTTATGCCAATTTGGTAGGTTTGAATGTCGCTTACTGGGTGGAAGGTGGTTGTATCCTGACATGGCGAGGAGTATTCGGCTGCTACAATGGTAGGATAAGTATTATCTGTTACGAAAAATAGGAAAACTAGACATGTTCAGCGGTTATAAAGATGCCACTTCCTGCTATACTGACCAGTCTGTTTTTGACAATCGCAATCAGGCCTCATTTCTACCAGGAGATGCCTCCAAACAAACATCAGGTCCTCCGTGGGACTACTCTCAGCAGCCCTTCAGTGCTGTGCCTTGTTATGCTGGGGACCAGAACATGAATCATAGACATCCGGCTGCCATCCACAATCCTCAAGTGGTGCCTCAGTTTGAGAATAACAATGTTGTTGCTCATTATAAAAGTATAAGTACAGGTAATAATAGTCACCAGTCTGTTGTTAGGCCTAGAGCAGTGATAAACTGCCAATCCAGTTGTAATGCATGTTATAGTCATTCTGTTGCTAGAGTTCCTCACTCCTGGAATCCACCGCCTGCAGAAAGCATACGTTATATTACTGGTAATTCATCAGCTCCCTTGTCTGGAGATGAGATTTCAAGATTTGCATCTAATCTACCCACTTTTTCACAGCATGAGGACTGTTCCCATCGTTTTTCGGGTGGCTTTGCAAGTCAGCTTACCAAACTTTCAAAGTTTTCAAAAGATCACTCTCAAAGTATTTTGTCCACAGTAGCACCAAAGAATGATGTTTTGTCACCCACAGAAGACTGTAGTGTCCTCAGACCTCAACACCACCCATCAAGAGTGGAGCCCATGCCAGAAAAGTACATTCCTCCCCTCTCAAGTGAAAGTGTCCCAGTCAAGAAGGACTCGTGTGTTACTTGCCGTGGTGTATGTACTAGGCCTAATTGTAAGTCATATCACCAGCAGACAATCAAATTTCCCAATCTTGAACCTATTCCCATCCAACAGTATGGAGTGCCAAGAGAAAATGTTGTGAGGTATAGTGGACAGGCAGCATCAGTATTAAATACTGGAAGTTCATCTTGCAACCAGTGGCATCAATCACCAGGACTGTGGCTGCAAAATGGCCATCCTCCAGGGTTCTGGATGTCTGCATCAGAAGATATACATGGCATGGGAAATGCAGGGATAACAAATTTCTGGAGTGACAGGAACAGTTGTGAGATTTCTAGCCAGCAGGTTCCCCTGCCACAAAACTACCATGACGGGGTTTCAAACAAAACTACAGGTCAGGGTAGAATCCAGCCATTATTACAGCAACAGAAAGGAGGAGGAACTGTACACGAGGGCGAAAGAAGTGACAGACTCCATCCAAATATGGCCCAAAGGTATCAGAAAGTTGCTGAAGTGCCACAGAGATTTTCAGAAATGCCAGTAAGACAGAAAGGTCCAGAAGAAATAGGTGTGTCGCAGACATGTCAGGAGCTGTTGCCTCGAAGAAGCCAGCAACTGGAAGCAGTGGTAGAATGTGGAATGCAGTATCGACAAGATGTGGCGTCTAGGCATCAGACACCAATGGTGAAATCCCAGGTGGAGGCTCAGAGTAGAAAAGATGATCAGGGTCACTGTGAACCTACCAATACAATCACATCAGAATTATGCCATCAAGGTGTTACGAGGTCACATATCAATTCAGATGGAATCGATTCAGGTTTAGCATTGCCAGATTTCCCTCCTACCTCTGTAGAAATGTGTACAGATCAAATGAATCAAGATATTTCAAGAAGGTTTCAATCAACCAACTTTTCTTCATACCTACCTCATGAGACTAAAGTTTCCTCCTCTTCCTCTTCAAGCTACTCAGCAGTACTGGGGATTGCACAGCCACCATCACGGTTCAGCTCAAATCTAACCTATACTCAAAGTAAGATATCCAGAAGTAACAATTGTAGGAGATTGTTTTCAGAATCATGCCCAGAAGACTCTTACAACCCTTCCCATTCTGGTGATATAGTGAGAAATGGTTTTGTTTCAAACAGAACTACAACAGCAAACACACTGGAAGCTTCAGGTACATCACATCAACATATTCCTTACCATAACAAAGAAATTTCAAGCACTGGAGTAAAATGTGCAGTACAAATTGGATCTCCATCTAATCATTCACAACCACCAGACTCCATTATTAGGTATGGTAATATGAAGGACTCAAGGGAAGTCCCCACAATCATCACAAACAGTTCTTCTGTTGCTGCATCTCAGATGTCACCTCATCTGCAGTCATGTGGTAGGATGTCTTCTGACAGTGAGGCTTCATATCACAGTGGCAGTACAACAATGCAAGTTGTTGAGATGAACCCTTCTTGCAGCCTGGGGAGTTCTGCAGGACTCGGTGTGGATCCCAAACTGTCATACATCAGCTCACCACAGAATAGACAAGATTCACTAGTTGCAAGATCTCAGCATGTTCGTTATCAGAATGTGTTAGCGGGCACTATATCAGAAGATGTGTCTGCATGTAACATGTTTTGTGGAAATAATAGTTCCATGTTACACCCAAGTTTGTTTGATTTGGGCAAGAACCTCAGTAATACCCATATTTCAGGCACAAAAGCAGTAATGATCAATCGGTCATTTAAAGAAAATTTTCGTGTCACTCCACGAGACAGTTTTCCTCAAAGTAACATGTCAACATCAGCTGATGGTCCTAAACAGCATTTATTGCCACGAATGGATGATACAGGTGCTAGTCGCCCCATCAAAAAACGTAAACCACGAACCAAGAGTATGGTAAAACCTAACCATGTTGAATTAGTAGGGAAGCATTTGCATCAGGAAAGTAGTAGTCAGCACAGGACATTGACTCCTGTACTTGATGTGCGACAGTTTTTGGCCACCTGGGATGAGGAGACAGATGTTCTGTCACCAGCTCCTAAATTACCTGATGTTGTACTCAGTAATAGTTCCACAGAAAATCCATTGCTGGTACTGGATTGCAGACATCTTAATACTAATGGTGTGGCAACATTGTCAGCAGTGGACAGAAATTCATTATCAGATGGACATCAGGCTGAAAATTTCATTCCTTTATACCAGCAACAGCTGGCAAGTCCTTCAGAATCCAGCAGCACCAGTAGCGATGCTACAAAACGTAATGGCCAGATATTGCAGGAGAGTTCTAATGACAGTGTGGCACAACGACTAGGAGAATGTCCGAGTTTAATTCCAATTGATCCAGACAGAATGGAAAAATTTGGACCATCAAATAATTGTAACAAGTCATTGGCAGAAAACATTGTGTTAGAAAAGAATAGGCCCCCTTTTTATCAGATACAAGGAAGCGAACCATCCACTCCAAATGGTGGGAGTGAAAGCTGTGTCAGCAAATCTGATTCAGTTGGGAGTTTAGTGGAGGCATCAGGAAGCTCTGTGAAAAGTAATATCCATAGCAGTCTCACTAATGTTTCCACAAAATCTCCAGTTTCTGATAGTATTTCACTACATGAGTGCCGTACACCAGCTGAAAGCTTACCGTCACAAACAAGTTCTTTCACTGATGATAGTGACAACTTTCATGAAAAAGAGAAAACCTCAGGTGCTGATTCACAACACAGTTTTGTGGTGCAAGATGAAAGTAGAAAGAGAAGTGATGGTTCCCAGAATGTACAGCAGAAATCAAAAAGTGAATCAAAAGATTGTGACTCTTCCATTCCACCTCAAGAGCTGCCATTATCTTGCAGTGAGATTCAGCATATAATTCCCATTAGCACCCAGGAAAAGAGACAGGCTGATTGCCACCCCGTTCAAGATCGTGGTATTAAAGAATCACAATCTCTGGTATGCAGTAATGGGAGAGCTGTACATACACTGAAGGCTCTGTGCACGTATGTGATAGAATGCAGTACAAATGTCCAGCAAACATTTGAGAAAGGGGTAGGTTCACATAGAAAAACATCAGTTAGAAAATTTAATGAAGGTGAAGTTCAAGGTCTAGAAGCAGAACTTTGTTGCAGTTTAAGTGATTATAAGGCAGTTGAAAAGACATATGCTGAAAATGGCCACTCAGTTTTGGAATCTAAGCATATTACAGAAATATGTAAATTAGAAAATACTTCTGCCAAAGATGAGACAATCTCTGTGCCAGAATCCATAGGAATTTCTTGTTTATCAGATGAAATAAACACTTCAGAGTCACAAATTTCAAGTAATGAGACAGCAGATAGTCAAAAAAAGGTGTTGTGCCAGCAGACTGAGAATGCCAGTGGAACAGAAGAAAGTGTGAAACACACATTGACTTGTGAAGAACTAGTGAAAGAAAAAGCAGCTGCAGTGACCAACTTATGTACTACTGAGATCTCTCAATCAGAATCAGATAATTTAACAAGAACTGTTAAAACCAAAGGGAAAGTTAATAGTCCTGCTGTGAAATTGCTTGATGAGGCACAGCCTTCAAGTAGGATTAACATTAAAACTTTGGCCAGGGACATGTTATTGGATGCTGCTATTACCCTAGCAGGTAGACCTGTCAGCCCTAATGAGAGGGCAGAAAAATGTCCAAAAATCCATTTACCTCACAGTAGTACAGAGCAAGACACAACAACTTCCATTTCAGAGAAAGAACCAGTTATGACATATCAAGAAGAAATGCAAGTAAATGAAGAAGTTTTGAAGAGTTGTTCGGAAAAACCAGTTGAACCCAGCATCAGTGGGGCAGAATTACATGATGTCAGTGTTTCGGTCACCAGCAACCCAGAGAAGAGCAATTTGAATCTGTTGTCATATTCAAGTGATACAGGAGATGACCTGGATATGTCTGTTACATCAAGTACACCAGCTACTCCTGTCGTCCTAGAAGAAGTGAATGAAGAATCAAGCAATGAAGAATTAGTTACAGTGTACGAAGACTCTGTTTTATCTGACTTGGAGAGTGAGCCCAGTGACTGCATTTCATTTTCAAGTTTACCGTGCATATCAAAGAAGTCCAGTCACACAGATGCACAGTCAGACGATACATCAAGGATACTTGAAAGTTTAAACGGATCCCACACAGTGTCTGGAACTGTAGATGAGAGTTTTCCACGTCTTGTGGAAAAAAAATTTAATCCTGAAATCTTGAGTGATAACAGAGCTGAAGTGGCAAGAATATGTAGTTTGAAAATGTCAGATAAGGGAGATAGTGAGAAATGTGTATTGATTTCTTCTAGTCAGACCGAGTCACTTAGAAGTAATATGGAATCATTACCTTGTTCTGAAAACAGTTTTGATGCCCCTCATAGTTCTGGTAAAGATACACAGATACAACCAATGAAATCACCACTTTGTCCATTGTTAGAGGTGAATCATGTATCAGATGTATCAGCTGCTGGGATTCAGGATGATAGTGCAACCTCTGATGTAGTGCCTTCCCAGACTGTGCTTAATATTGCAGTGCCAGACAGTAAGACCACAGCGTGTGATGTAAGGTTGCAATCGGAATCTAAAGGGAAAAATTTTGAGGAGTTCATACAGGCATTCCATAATTCCACAGTGGAAGCTAGCAGCATTCTACATGGTCAAGAACCTGTAACTAATGTTTCAGCAGACAGATCTGGTTATTCAGACAGTGGAACCAAAGATGATTGCCCACTTTTTTCTGAACCTGTTGTAGATGAGAAACATGAGAATTGTACTTCTCTACTTTGCGATGCTCCAGCCATCAGAGAAGACTGCAATCAGCAGAGTGAAAATGGTATATCCATTGCTGAAACATCATCCCATGTACTATCAGACACCAATATAGTGTTGCATGAAGAACTGGACTTGAAACTTCCAGAAAATAAAATGGATCTGTTGTCAAAGAAACAGATTTCACTGAATGCAAGTGTGAAAAACATACCCATATCAACACTTCCTTCTTTTAATGGAGATCACAGTCTGGTAATGAACGAGGAAGGAAAGAGACAGCAAGAGGATCCTTCATTGTTGAATGACAGTTCTGTTGTGAGTTCATCGTCCTCAGACAATTTAATGTTGGGCACAAGTGAACTTGCAGTTTCCAGTGACGTGGAGGACACACTCAAAGTAAATGATGAGTTTCAGTGTTCTGAAGTTTCAGCATGTAGTCGTCCTGAAATACTTCGTAATTACAGTTCAAGACAATTGGTAACTGAGGAAATTGGTAATGATGTGTCTAAAGTTCTGTTACCAGAAGGAAGTACTGCTATTGAAAGACTGGAACTGTTAAAAAATGATGAAACTGTCAATAAGTCAGTTTTAGAACCTGCAGTAAGCTGTCCAGACAATTTGACTAGCTCATTGAAAGTGCTAGAGTCTAGTCACTGTTGTGATGAATCAGTAGGAGTAATTCAGCTACATCAGCCTAACACAGGTGTCCAGGAAAAATTAAATTCTGCAGCAGTTTGTGACAAAAATCCAGAATGTCATTCTGTACCTCCAGAGTGCAGTGGTAATTCCTCAAATACAGACATAGTAATCAGAAGTGAAAATATGTCCCAGACTCATGTGAGAGGCTTAAAAGAATTTGTATCACACATTGAAGATGACTGTAATTTGTTTAAGCAACTGAAACCTGCTGCCAGTCATGATGAAAACAAATCTGTAGTTCCGCTTGTATCTGAAAGTCAAGACGCACCCCCTGATATTTCACTGGAGCAGCAAGAATTCCTTGATTCACATGATGAAAACAAATTATCCATACCAGCAGATGAAGAAAAAAATGAACTAAATTACAAAATGAATTCTGGTAACATCACTGCAGATCCTCAGAGCTCAAGTTTATTGTTTGTTGCTAGTGCTGAATTAGCACCTGTCCAGGATAACATATTGATGGTGAATTCCCAAAAAACTACAGTATTAAAATCGTCAACAGAGCTTGATCAAACACCAGATGAACTTGTAAGTGAAGTTGTGCCACATGACCATCCAGCAATTACGTGCGAGTCTCCAGGCACCAAAATGCCTTGGAAAGATACAGTTGTGGCAGATTGTGAAGCATTATGCAATCTTGAACCCATTAATTTATCCATGAACACCAGTTTGAAATGGCAGGATGACAGCACTACAGAAGAGAATTTTATTGCAGGAAGCAACAGCTCATTTGATGATGTTAGATTACAGAGTGTGGAACGTTTGTGCAGAAACTTGTATACTCACATTTCCCATAATGAGCAAGAGAATGCTGCAGACAGAAAAGACAATGATATTGACTGTAGTGAAGATGATTCCACAGCTGATAACGATGGAAGCATTTCCTGTGAGAGAGAGGATGTAGTCAGAAAATACCCTGCTGTCGATGGTCCTGATGCTGACAATAATGCCATCCACGTCAGTACCATAGTGGCCCCTCTTAACATTGATAAACATGATGATCACAATGTTGCTGTTAATATTGCTGTTGCTAGAGAAGATGGTGATAAGTATAATACTGATATGTGTATTGAAGATGTTGCTGTCACTGCTGCTGCTGCTGCTGAAGGTGGTGATGATGGTGTTGGTACTGCTTATATTGCCTCACCTACCAAGGAACCTGATACTGCTGGAAACATGGACAACTATACTTGTAAAGGCCAAAACAATGTTTTATGTGTAAATGTTATTAGAAGTGTGACTGATCCAGATACTGTTGCTGTTACTATTACTACCAGTACCACCATCACCACTACTACAGCTGCCGCTGACTCTGCCACCAGTTCCGACTCTTCCAACGTTGGCACCACTACTGCTGCTGCTGCTGTTACTGCCACAACAACAGCTACCACTACTGCTACTACTACAACTAATACTGCTAGCACCACTAGTATCACTGATTATGTCAGTACAGGTAATAACATGAATACTGCTGTTGCAGATGAAGTTTCTGTTAATACTGCTGCTTTCATTGCAGCTACTAGCACTGTTGCCACTGTTATTGCTGCTGCTGCTACTACTACTATTGCTACTTATATTACTACTACTACTACTACTACTACTACTACTACTACTACTGCTACTGCTGCTACTACTACTACTAGTACTACTACTGCTACTGCTACTGCTACTGCTGCTGCTACTACTGATATTGCTACTACTCTTACTGGCTGTACTGATATTACCACCATGTTTGCTGCAGTCACAACTGCAAATACTACAGCTGGTGATGGTAGTGGTAGTGACAAGGGCAGTGAAGTTACTAACACATTAGTGAGTTGTTCTACAGAAGAGGGTTTGCAGCATACAACAGGCTCTCGGTGCAGCAGTACTAGTCAGGTGGCAAACATGTCACAGGAAATAGAACAGAATGACACCAACAAGGAGCAGAGATACATTATGGGCACGGTCACATCAGGGTCTGTCACTTCAGATGAAGACAATACTGTCAAAATGCCTGTAAGCATTAACACAACAGGAAATAAGGAACATTGCCAGCAAGAAGGAGAAGTTAAGACCACTTTGAAACTGAAAATGGAACAGAATTCTAAACCATCAACTGAATATAATCATGATCAATCACAGAAATTGATCACCACATCCAGAATGTCAGCCAGTGTTGCTGATATGTCACGTGATTCAGATCACACCGAATGTGGTGATACAAGAGGACAGTCTGGTAATGCCGATACTGTAGACACCATGTCCCAGCAGCAGTGTGGAGCAAACCAAGAGCAATTTAATCATTTTGAAATGGATACAACTACAACACACATGCGACCTTTGAAACTGCAGTGCAAATCTGCAGCAGAGCCAACTAAAGATGATTTGAGTAATTATGCATGTAAAGTATGCAGTGACTCACGTGCTGTGTCTGTATGGGAAGAATGCCTGTCTGAAGAGGAAATACATAATAAGATAAATAATTGTGCATTTGACATGTCCCATGACATACCTGTTCACCAGGATAAACACGTTTGCCTAGAAGAACCAATTAAAGATGAAATATGTAATTCTGAAGTAAACATACCTGCAGAGACACCTGTACATCCAGAATGGAAATCTGCTGACACAGTTATAAAAAATGAAGTTAATTGTGAAATAAATATCGTGTCAGATAGTACATTCATATCTCAAGAGTGCCATTCTTCACTGGACTTAAATAAGGAAGAAATTGTTGATTTCAAGATGAATGCACCAGAAAATTTTTCCTCCACATTGTTAACAGAACAAGACTCTTCAGAGGGCTTGGACAGAAGTAGAATTACCACAGTTTTACATGAGTCTGCAGGTTCATCACCAAAGGATGAACATCTGTCTTTGCAGGATGGTGGTGGTGGTGGTGGTGGTGGTGATGTTCAAGATGATGATAATGATAATGAAGATGATGATGATGTGATGTCAGACAGTAGGCAAAGTTCACAAATAACTGAAAGGTCAGGTATGGTACACAATAACACCAGTACTCCTTCAAGCACCAGGATGAATGTGGAACTAACTCAAACCAACATGAGTGGACAGAATTCACCTGACAGACAAGAGGTGGACCTTTCAGTTGATACAGATGATATGCCACATCTTGAAGTCATTGACACGGAGGTTTCACCTCACAGTTCTGATTCGCTAGAAATGCCATGTCTTGAGCTTATCACAGACCCTGTGGAGTCAGTGGAAAGTCATCAGGTTCAGTATCTGGGAGATACTTGTGCATCTACCAGAAATTCACATCCAGTACACATTTTGCCAGAGGACATGGAAAAAAATTCACAGGAAGGTTTCACAGAGCCAGATGAGGGAGTTGTGCATGCGTTACAAGAAAATAATACTCTTATATTGGAAGGAACAGTTTCAAGCATACCTTCTGTAGCAAAATCCAATGGGAATGTACTGTCACAGGATCAGATAACAAATTCTATAAACAGTGAACTTCCAGAGAAGACAATATCATTGTTATCAACGGCTTGTAAGGGTTCTGTGAGGTTGGAAAGGGCAAACTCCACCAAGGACAGTGTTATACACAAAGACTCATCAGAAGAAGATCATGTTTTATTTGCATCTCATAATTCAGGTATATTGCAAGGTAACCGGGACAGATATCTATCACTGACAGCACCAGTGACAGAAGAAAGTGACAGTAGTTTAGAGAAAGCTGTGGAGTGTGAAGTCCGAGAGGTGCCAGTCACCCCAAGTGCACTGCAGGTCCTTTCAACATACCTGGATTCAGACAGTGTTCCTGTAAAAGTAGTAGAAGTAAGTCCGGAGTATGTGCAAGTGCTACAGTCTGATGTGCCACACGGATGGGAATCTTTACGTCTGGTGACCTCAGATCCAGAATGTGGTCAGTCAGGTGAGAAATCACAGGAACACGCTGCAGATGCTACTATGGATGAAGAAATGCTTGCATTGGCTGATGTAGAACAGGCATGGCCATCATGTAATTTGGAAAATGAGAGTTTGGGCTCCTGTGTTGGATTGAATGTGTCTGGAGGAGAAGCCAGTCCCAGCATTGAATCTGACTCTATGTGCTCAGCTGGAAAGGAACCTGATGCTCTGATCTGTGAACATAGTGAAAATGTAAATTTGGCAGCGGCTGCATTACAAGACACTTCAGATGAGCCTTCATCATTGGTATATACAGAAATGTTACCAGCCTTGGATCCAAGTTTGGGAGATGTCTTACCTGTTGATTCTGTGTCAAACTGGCCATATCTTGAGGAGGAAGTTTTTTCAGAGTTTCCATCAGCACCCATGGACTCCAGCAGTTTGTCAGTAGGTGCCTCTTTGACTCCAGTCCTGTCAGTAGGTGCCTCTTTGACTCCAGCCCAGTCTATCGCCAGTTCAAATAGTAGAGATACAGCTGAGTCTGAGGAAAGTTTGTTTTCAGATAATGGCAGTCGATATAGTTTTGGATCACAGTCAGGTTCAAATGACACAGCATTGGCTGTAAATGGATTAAAGTGCCGTCTTAGCTGGAAGAAGATATTTGCCCTGTCAAAGGCCGACAAGAAAAAGAAGAAGAAGAAAGAAGAATCTAAACATGAAGAAAACTTGGAAGTTGTAAAAGATAATTCTAATTGTTGTGCTAAGTCCAAGCATGAATTGAAGGAATATTCTGATGTCTGTTGCAAAGATGGTGGTATGGAATTTGTTGATAAATGTGAGAGGTTAAATGGAAATCTAAAGACTCAGCTTCACTTAAAGAACAAAGGAATCCATGGTTTGGAACTGGGTCCAGCCAAAATCGAAGTCCGTCTAGCTCCAACCCCATCACCAAGCGACCATCTCAAAACTTGGCGAGTGGTGGATGACCCCAAAGCAGAAAGAACTGTAAATTGGAGAAGGTCCAATAACATTCTGTTGAATTCTTCTGCAGGAAACGATAGTTGCAGAAGTGTTGCAAGGGATATTGAACCATTGCCCACTGAAGTCAGCCAAACGCCCATAGTGCTGGTCAAGAGACTTATATTGAAACGCAGCTGTGATGATGATAGTGATGCAGATTCTGATACAAAGAGTAAGCATCTAGACAAAGATGAATCATCAGACCCCACTGTTACAAATTTAGATGATGATAAATTCACTGAAATAACTGTTCCATCAGAGCACATACATGAAGCCTATGATCCTGTTATGCCACATGGCAAAAGACTAGAAGTTTCAGAACACATAAATTGTCATCTAGAAAAATGTGATTTGAGTAATTCTTCATTGACAGCCAGTAACAGTGACACACAAGCTGATAGTATAACAGATGGTAGTAGTTCAGAGTCTGAAGAAGAAAGAAGGTCTCATATATCAGCAGAAAGCAGCAGCCAGAAGGCTGGAAGAAAGTTGAAAATTTTCAAGTGTGATAGCTCTAGTTCCATTACCCTGTCTGAAGTAAATGTTGAAGATGTAATAGATCCAGCTCCTGGTACAAATAAGACAAGTGATATGTTTATTGATGATAGTAAACTTGGTGATGTCAGTATGAATTCTGATATTGGTTTTGGTGAACTTGATGCAACTAACAGCTCTCTTGCAAATGAAGACACTTCCAAACAACAGTTGCCTAAGGTAATAATCAAGAGAACTGTAGGTATGGGCAATACTAACAAATATCAAAGCTTTCTTCGTGGGGTGTCATGCTCTAGTGATTCTAGTAGTCAGTGGCAACCAGTTGTTCGACTTGAAAGAAATTTGTCAATAGATAAGCTTGCAAAGAGTAGTACAGTGAATAACAGGACTTTTGAAATTGCGGAAGTGCTTGATAGTTTACACCATGGGCATGAATCCCCTCCTGACCAGTCTCATGTAACATTAGTGTCATTACCTCAAGTAGATTGTAGTTCTGGGGATCAGAATAGAAGTCATTCAGTGGCAACCAGGAAGCGGAGAAATGGAACCTTTCTTCCCAGGATAAATAAACAGCAGGGTGATTTAAATGATGGTCAGAATTCACAAAGGTGTGCAAGAAAACTGACCACCTTCAGATCATCATTCTGGGTCAGGCATGATACATGTCCCACATCATTAGCTAAAGATACAAGACAACTGTCAAGTGCAAAATCACACCTTAGTCAAAGAAGCCCCTCTGTTAAATTAAAAGTTTTTAGCAGTTGTAACAAAGTGCAGAATAGGACTTTGAAGATGGAGAAAAAAAAAGGTATTACACAAGATGTTGGTGATGAATATGTAGTTGTTGAAAACAGAAATTATACTAAAGATAATATGACAAAGATTACTTTCCAAAGGCACAAGAGGAAGGAAGTTTCAATGAGAGAGGATCATGAAAATGTTGAAACAAAAGTGAAAGAATTTGTGAGTGCCCAGGACATACCAGCAGTACTGAATCAGCACAGTCATGCAGAAGTAGAGGCAGTGCAAGATGTTTCACCTGTATGTTCAGAAGGCAGCATTAGTCCTTCTAATATGACTGCTTCTAAAAGGAGATTATCCACTGAAGTTGACCAAGAGTCACCAGGAAGAGAGCTACATCGATCTTATAAGAAACACATGTCAGATGTAAGTCATTCTGTTATTTCTGCCAAGAAAAATTATACTGCTGCATTGAAGGATGCTGGTGATATGGTGTCAGAAGTTTGTTCAGAAAATGAGAGGACCTCACTGAATGACAAACCATCTGCTGAGTTCTACCCAGGGGGCATACAGTCAGCAATAACAACAGATGAGAATTGCCCAAAAACTTCGAACACCAAAAAAAGACGATACTATGAGGATATGTATTTTGAAAAAGATGTGCTTCCTCTGTTTCAACCTGAGAGAATATTATCTATTTCATCCACAAAGAAGAAACGAACTATTGTAAAAGAGACAAGGCCCCTGGTTGATGGGAAGACATTGGAGGAAGAGATTATAAGTCTAAGTACTGAATCTGACATGGATTACAATGAAATTGTTCCTAAGCCGCAAACAAAAGAAACAGATAGAGAAGTCAGAGAAGGACAGAATTGTTCAAGAGATGAGAGTTTTAGAAGACTGCCTGACTCTGAAGAATGTCCAAGGGAAAAGACGAGCAGCAAAAATGCTGGGCCTGTAGTGGTCACGTCTTCACAGGAACCAGAGCCAGAATTGCATAAACTTAGTGATTGTGCAACTGAATGTTTTGGTAGTTTCAGTGCAATAAAGGCAGGTGAACAGCAGGAACTGTGGAATGATAATGACCCTAATGTAGTGGAATCAACCTTGCAAGAGCATGATGCATGTCAAGCGTGTGGCCATGTTTACAGTAGCCATGATGAGAGGACAACACATATCCGTCGACATCCATATCATTGTCAGCGTTGTCATCTTGCATTCCGATCAGAGGTAAGTGCAATATACTGTCTTGAAATGTGTCATTGTTTTGGAGGAAATGGCAGTTTCCACTTTCAGTGTTGTAAGGAGACTGAACATGTGATAGTTTTTGTCAATCTCTACATACAGTGACTGAGTTGGATGTCATTTAGTGATGACAGTAATCTCAGTATGAAAAGGGAGTAAAGACTGTTTGCTGTCTTGTGAGAGTATGATTTTGAGCCTACATTTTTAGCATGCTTACAGCCTCTGAAATCTGCAGATTCCCTCCAGTTGTCAGAATGGCAATATGTAAGTAGCAGATAGGGCCATAAAGCATCTCACATTTGACAAACAAGGTCCTAGTTCCCAGGTCATAGCATAATAACCATTATATCTGTATAAGATAAAAACCTAGTCATGATTGTGTTACCATTACATACATTGTGGGAACAGTTACGTCAATATTTAGGTTAAGTTGGAATGTGGTTTTTAAATTTGATTCATTTTGCTCAGCGTGTTGACAGTGTGACTTAACCAGCACAATTCACTCAGCTTTAACCCTTTAAGCCCTGAATTAAATCCCATCTGCTATTTGCTGGCATTATTAGGAGCTCACCATTTTCTCCACGTTAGCAGGATAAGGGTTAAATTATCAACCTTTAGGCGACTAATGTCATATATATATATATGGAGCACCCATTCTTGATGTTTCTAGATCACACACAACGACGCAGCACAGTCGGTAGGACTCCTCTGGACGAGTGATCAGCTCG
>Ga0268261_10000281_pt1 | contig 31233 bp, 25 predicted proteins | sample TergutNc150P1_FD_190353 | JGI IMG/M metagenome (GOLD analysis project Ga0268261, IMG submission 190353) | Nasutitermes corniger P1 segment gut microbial community from laboratory colony in Florida, USA - Nc150 P1 (SPAdes) (version 2) | ecosystem: Host-associated > Arthropoda: Insects >... | reverse complement strand
AAAGGTAAAACCGTAAAGATTACCCAGATTCGTTCCACTATTGGTGGGCTCAAGAATCAAGAGGCTACTTTGAAGACTCTGGGTTTGCGCAAGATTGGTCAGTCCACTGTGCGCGAGTTGACCCCCGCGACCTATGGGATGGTTAAGACTGTGCAACATTTAGTAGATGTAGAGGAGGTGGCCTAGTTATGAGCTCTCCGTTACAGATGCATCACTTGCGCCCCGCCCCGGGTGCTAAAACCGCTAAGACCCGCGTTGGCCGCGGTGAAGGCTCCAAGGGTAAAACTGCTGGCCGTGGAACCAAGGGTACTAAGGCTCGTTATCAGGTTCCGGTACGCCGTGAGGGTGGCTCGATGCCGATTCACATGCGCCTTCCGAAGCTGCGTGGGTTCAAGAACCCGTTCCGCGTTGAATACCAGGTGGTTAACTTGGCTCGCTTGGAGCAGTTGTACCCTGCCGGTGGTTCGGTCACCGTTGCTGACCTAGTTGCTAAGGGCGCAGTTCGCAAGGGCCAACCCGTTAAGGTACTGGGCCAGGGCAAGCTGACCGTGAAGTTGGACCTAGCCTCCGACATCCGCGTATCCAGCTCCGCAGCCGCCCAAATCACCCAAGTAGGCGGAACCTACACCAAAACCCAAGACGAAATCTAAACAACACGTCTGACAAAGGCCGAACCTCCCAAAAGAGAGGTTCGGCCTTTCGGTTCTGGAACTAAATGTCGAATAAAGCGCTGATGGATTTGTCGCTGACAATTTCCATTCTTGAAAAAACCTTACTAGAATCTAAGAGAATTTGGATGGCGTCTTCGCGGGACAAGTGGGCAATGCGAGATTTTTCGCTTCGCAGATATTCAAGTGCGTCTTTCTTTAACAATTCGAGAACTTGGTAATTTGCTAGTTTTTCTTCAGCCCAGATATCCGCCATTTGCTGGTCGTAGTCGGTCATTGCCTGGTTAATAGCTCTCCAATAAGCGATTGCGCTTTTTGAAGGCGGAATTTTCCTAGGTTCTTTGAGTATTTGGTGGAGCAAAGACTGCGCAAAATTGGAGCCAAAAGCTACTTTTGCTTGAACTAATGCTGCAAGATGGGACCAAGTGAGGATACAAACATTTCTGTTACTCGCGTCAAAGTATATTTGACTATTGGTAATTGGGAGATGGTCAATCGGAGCTATCACTAATGCGTAATCCCTATCGTATCGCCACCTATCCATTGAAGTGACTTTAAAGTCTTTCTGGTTTTTAGCTGTCCGGGTCAACCGAAACGCTTTTGCGTCAGCCACGAGACTAAAATCATTCGCGTCGGCTTCAACGTCAGCCATATCGGCGCGCCCTTCGACAACGATTGCGTTCATTCCGATGAATCTCAACGCCTCTGCTACAACAGCATCAGTATATTTGGAGTACGCCTTTTCAGCAGTCGAATCGTGGGCGTAATGCTCGGGAATATTGCCGCAAAACCGTATATGGCTAAGCAGAGCATCCGCCCCGTTGACTCTGATTTCATCTTCAAGGGCACGGAGAGTGGATGCGCTGGTGACTGTAAAACTGGTGGTAGCATTTTCGAGATTTTCCACCCATTCATATCGTGTACTAATCTGAGGTAACGTTAATCCGGTCATGATGACTGTGCCTCAATAAATCGGCCATTAACATTGGCTTTATGTGTGCCTTCGATTCTTTCGGAGGCGCGAGTAAAAAAGATTTCATTATTTTCAAATCCAATAAAACGGCGGCCAGATTTCTTTGCGGCTACGAGCGTAGTCCCAGAACCTGCAAACGGATCAAGAATAATTTGCCCAGGAGTCGAAACTAGTTCTACCAACGCAGTCATTAAAGCAAGTGGTTTCTGTGTCGGATGAATCCTATCTTCATCTTTGTGCATCCCAACTTCAAGTATATTTGCGCAGTCGCTGCTGGCGGATTCAAAAGCGGTAGAGTGAAATGCGCCGACTCCAAAGTTTAAGATGTTGTCAGCTATTGTTGTACCAATAGGGTATGGTTTAGTGGCCCAAATAATAGGTTCGAATCTAGGGCGGAGATTTCCGAGTCGCCATCCTTGCCACCTCTTTGAAGAGAGGTCATCTCCCCGCCGCTCGTACACCAAAGAAACGCGCTGCGCCCGGTGCTGGGCATTCGGCTTGATCCAAGCAATCTGATCTTTAATAGTAAAGCCGCAGTTTTCAAGTGCCACCATTAGCCGATGGGAGTAGCGGCGCCCTGCGAATATCAGTGCGCTGGCACCCGGAACTAATACATCATAAGCAGAGTTTAGCCATGATTCACACCATTCTTGGTACTGTTTGCTTATGTCACGGTCGCCACTGGACCATCCATTTATTGGTTTACCGCGTTTCTTGAACGCACTCTTTCCCTCTTGCGCCGGTGATGATCCGAGATAAGCGCTGTTGGAGTTCTCATGAAGGACATCCCAGTCATCTACGCCGATGCCGTAAGGAATGTCCGAAATCAGCGCGTGTATTGACTCGGGAGCTAATTGACGCAACCCTGACAATGCGTCATCGAAAATGAGCGCACCATCTGTAATTGGGTGACGACATGGTCCAATAAGCTCAGGTTCTAGGTTGACCATCATGGCTCCTACTGGTGATTCGAGCTGTAAATCTCATTTACATGTTTCTTAATACTGATGCCTATGGCTTGACCCAACACCACCGGCACAGCATTCCCAATCATTCGTCCCAGAGCGCCTATCGCAACTGTTCCTCCAGGAGGTACGAAGCGGTAGTCTGGAGGAAAACTCTGTATGGTTGCCCCTTCGCGGAGTGAGATGCCACGGTCTTGTTCGGGGTGTCCAAATCTGCCGTTGCCAAAACCATAGAACTGTGTGGTGATCGTTGGGGCTGGTTTGTCCCATTCCATACGGGCATAAACGCTCGAATACGAGAATCCAGATTCTTTTTGATGACACTTCGCCACTAACTCCGGTGGCCAATCCCGCCAAGTTCCACCTGGGGTTGAGGCTCTCACGCGACGCGTATTTAGCTGTGACAGGCGCGCACTTTTATGAATAGGGTCGTTCGGGTCTGATTCTCCTGCGAGCAGGGGGGACAGCGATGAAATCGCATCCCGTACAGTCTTAGGGGCGCGTCCAAATTCAGAAGGTGAGACAAGTGATACAGCACCGTATTTAGATGCGAGAAGTACGAGCCTATGACGCCGTTGCGGAATCCCATATAAAGAACAGTCAACGCGCTCATATGAGACACTAAATCCGCCTGCACGCAACATTTCTACAAATTCTCTAAAAATATTTTGATCTGTGATACCAGGCACATTTTCCATTGTAATAATTTCTGGTGCCAACGACTTGTTTGAAGCTAATCTCCCGAATTCACGCAGCAGCCACCATCGCTCATCTTGATCATTAGCTTTTGGATTATACGTGGAGAAAGTTTGACAGGGGGCGCACCCAGCGAGCACACGGATTGCATTGTTTGAATAGTATTTGCAGAGCTCGGCTGGGGAAATGTCGGTTACGGACTTCAACAGGAATTGTGCTGAATTGTTTTCCTCGTATGGATATTGGCAACTCTCATCAATGTCAATTCCAAGCCGCATGTCTATACCAGCTAGAGAGAGGCCGTGAGTTAGGCCCCCTATGCCGCAGAACAAATCGATCCCCTCAATTTTCTTTTCCGTCGTCATTACGCCTTCAATCATCGTAAGCACCAGAGGTTTCCAATGATAAGTTTTCATGTGACGGTTCGTCTGAAAATCTATCTCCTATTTTTAATGTCTCAAAGAAGGACACAAAAGAATGAACGACGCAAGCAAGGTACTTATGCACAGCATCAGCGAGACTAAGGAGCTCAATTAGGGTGATTTCCTTTCCGCATTCAACAAACGAAAGGGATCCGTGCCCCAAACCATTACGTTTTTCTTTTATTATTTCGAGCGCACCCAAGTTGTTTACGCGATGTCGCTTAATTCGAGTATTTATATCTGGAGCAACTGTAAGTGAAATGTCGAATCGCTTAATGGCATTCTCGATTTCCTGAGAATCCCAGTTTCCCCCGCTTCTAATGAGAAACTTAAAATCACCTATTATACTTTCTGATGAATCAAGTAATTTGTGGAGAACTCGTAACCTATTTCTAGAATTTAGTGGTTCATCGATTTTTGCTGTTGTACGCAACCACTCTTCGAAAAGCGCTACGTTAAGGTCGCGGGGCTTAACGTTGGCTGCGCATATTTCCCGTGAAAGCGTATCGAAGCATTGAGTCATAGTGGCCTCCACTAAATTATATAACTGGAGATATACTCCTGAATAGATAACGTTAATTTGTCGTACGGTTAATGCGAGAGGACTGTTGCTGTCTTTCAATTGTCCCGATTTCAGCGCATCGTCAATATTCTCAACAAAAGTCAAGTATTCCGATACTTCAGCAAACCGGTCGTCATAAAAGGTTTCAAGCTCATGCATTTGGATCTCCGGAAAGTTTTGATTGGACGAAATCGATTCGCCCTTTCAAACGTGCTATAGAGTTAGCGCCGTCTGAACCTACGATGTTTTGAAATTCAGGCGAGTCGATCCAGCTGCTCACGTCAATAGTGGAATCTAACAACTCTGGTGTCTTATTGAGCGCCCCATCTGCACCTATAGCGATTGCCTCATAACGCGAACGTGGAGTTGAGTTTGATCCGGGTGTTTTGCGGAACCCAGAGGGGAACGTTTTCTTAACAAACCTGAGCATTTTTAGAAACCTAGATTCATATTCTTGGAGCAGCCCTGGGTTGGAGGATGCATCGGCGTTCATTCTGCGAACGTAAGAAAACATGAAATTGGCAGGGTCGTCTTTGTAATTATCTAGCCCATCACTATAAGCGAAGAATCGGGTGACTAATTCTTCATATTCGCGTTCATCTTCCCTTTTTGGAGACATGGGGGCTAGTGTCTTTAATGTCTCTTCGGTTGCTAATTTGATAATCATCTCCGTGAAAGGTCCAGGTAAAGCGCCGCGTCGCACCTCGGCTGGGTTAGCTGCTTTACTCCCCGTGTTGATACGTTCAAACATATCGACGCGTGACTCTATGTCCGCGTGCTCGTTTAGTACAATACCCCTGACAGAGCGATTCTTTATTTTTCGTTGCCGGGCGACTGGTAATTCAGTGAACTTAAAACCGGAGAGCGCATCGAGTCGATCTAATCGGCCGAGTTTCAAATCTCCGAATATGAACTCGTCTATGGTGCGGAGGCGTTGTGATCCATCGACAATTTCGAGTCTCCCATCTGGCATTTCCCAAAAGAATACAAACGGGATAGGGAGCCCCATTATTAATGATTCGATGAATTTGGATTTCCTGTGGTGCTCCCAAGTAAAATTTCTTTGGTAATCTGGAACTACATATTCATTTTTGTGAACTTTATCTGCTAAATACTCGACGGTATATTCTGTAACTTGGAAGTCAATTCGGCGTGATAGTTCTACTATTTGTTGTTCGGCATTCGCTTGCCTATTCTCTATCGGGGAGTTATCGTCCGGTCGTGTAGCTGAAACTTGTGGCATTATTCGCCCTCACTGTGATTTTTTACTATTCCTAGAGTCCTTAAACTCGGCATTTCGCGCCTATCTTGGGTCTGAAGGCGGCATTTTGTGCATGCTTCCGAGCTAACGGGTTTCAGTCCTCATGCTCTATAACGTACTTGCCTGGGTGGACAAAAAGTGGTCTATAGCGGTTTTAATACTATAGGCAGTGATGGGGGAAACTGGGGGCTTGTTATGCCGTCAAAGGGCGAACTTCGACGCTACCTGGTTGCATCGTACGCTTTGGCCTAGTTGCCTCAGATGTTCCTCAAAGGTCGGCTTGGGTGCGGACCCTAGTGCCGCCCGAGCTTACAATGCTGTAGCTCAAGGAGAGCATTAATGAAAAAGGGGAAACATAGCGAGGTGCCTAATGCGTCGTGCGGGTTGACGCGAATGGGGAGCCTCTAAACTAAGTTTGTCAATGGTGGAAGTAGTCTCCCACTGGTGGGGTGGCGCGGGGGCGTTGCGGGGTGTCCCCGCAGAGGGGGTGGCGGAAAACCGGCGCCATTGGGGGCGGGTTGGAGCTAGGGGGAGACTTCCCCCTCAAAATGTGTCAACGGCGGTTTCGTCAAGACTGTGCAGCCTGCGCAGCGGGTTATCGCTGCGCCAACCAACTCAGACTAGATGTTGAGTAGGTGGTCATCCACGCCGGATTTTCGGCGTTGTAATAAGCTCAGCATGAGCTCTCCGTTACAGATGCATCACTTGCGCCCCGCCCCGGGTGCTAAAACCGCTAAGACTCGCGTTGGTCGCGGTGAAGGCTCCAAGGGCCTGCAAGCTTTGCTTGCCGATAATCCGGCAATAGCCCGCTGGCCGTGGTACCAAGGGTACTAAGGCTCGTTACCAGGTTCCGGTACGCTGTGAGGGTGGCTCGATGCCGATTCACATGCGCTTGCCGAAGCTGCGTGGGTTCAAGAACCCGTTCCGGGTTGAGTACCAAGTGGTTAACTTGGCTCGCTTGGAGCAGTTGTACCCCGCTGGTGGTTCGGTAACTGTTGCCGACCTGGTTGCTAAGGGTGCGGTTCGCAAGGGCCAGCCCGTTAAGGTGCTGGGCCAAGGCAAGCTGACCGTGAAGTTGGACCTAGCTTCCGACATTCGCGTGTCCAGCTCCGCTGCCGCGCAAATCACCCAGGTAGGCGGAACCTACACCAAAACCCAAGACGAAATCTAGGGTTTAGCAAAAACCGTCATTCTGCGCGCAGTCGCAGAATCCAGGGCCGGGCTTCTCAAAAGAGAGGCTCGGCCTTTTGGTATAATGACCAGCGTTTACCATTGCATGACGGTTCACCAGCCAAGTTTATTGTGACGCCTATTGGTGATAAGGTTGATGGTAAACCAGTTCGGATGCCAAAAGTTATGTATGTAATGTGGTGCGCCGACCAGGGTATTTGGCAAGGTGCCACCTCAGACTTAGGGTTAGCGAAGTACTCAGCAGCCGTTTTGACTCGCCGGGGAATCCCAGGGCCCGATGGTGCACCGATGAAGTTCGGAGTGCTGAACGTTGAAACGCAGTAGCTGAAAAGTATTTGCAACTCAACCTCAGGCGGTAACGGGTAGCACCTAAAACGAGCCTATGCACGAGGGTCGGCTTAAGTGGTGCGGCATAATGAAACCCTGTTTGATCCTAGCCTAGACTCAGGGGCCGCTTTGCTAAGTTACCGCACTTTTTTTAATGTTAAGCCGGGTAGTACCGGGGGCGAAGTTATTTCAGTTGCGCTTGGCCAGATGTGGGCCTGGTTGAAAAGCAAAGGCTATGATCCGGATAAACTAGTAAGGGGACTCCCCGCAGAGATCGGAGGAACCGCAGCCGATCCGGTCACTGGCACTTTGACTCATCATCATGACCGTGATGGATCCGAGTCAGTGCTATTTGTGATGCGAGAGGTCAACGATTCGGGAGCTTGGACTACCCAACTCGTGCTTCACGATCCGCATAACCCAAAAATCAAGGCGTGGGTTTGGCTTGAAATCGATGGTCCTGAAGGCTTAAACGCTGGGGTTCCGCGGTTGGCGCGAGACTTGTTGGCAGTGCTAGACGCAGACGATCGGGTGATCTCGCTTAATGACACTGCGGCAACCCTTACGCCTAAAGAAGTGCCGGACTTGATCCAAGCTCTAGAGTCAGATGAAAGGCGCAGCCCAATTTTCGTGGCTGGCATTGACGGAAGCGTGCCGTTTTCGAATTGGCGCCGCAAGGTCAATGAGTTACTCAAAAAGACCACTGGGCTAGCGCCGAGTTTCGTGCTTGATGCGGAAGCAACTAGATTATTTAATTCGGAAGTCGGAGTAAGCCACGGTATTCAGCCGTTTACGATCCGAACCTACTTACCCGGTTTTGAACCTGATGATGAGTTGGATGCGCTTCGACATCGAATACTCTCACCTGACAGTATTAATGCAGCTCTTGAGGATCCTGCTCAAAAACGCCGCCTAACTAACATTCTGGGTGCCCGCGCCAGAGAAATGGCGGTCTCACAGCCGCTGCCGAGGTATGCCACCAGGGTGGCTAGTCGCTTACACGAGCGTGCCAATACTGACCTGCTGGATTCAATACCTGAAGTAGCCGCTTTACCTGAACGTACGCCCATTGTTGCTGCTCCCCCATCGGCGCAACATCAGGCTAGTGACCAAGTTAGTGGGGCCGAGGCGTCACTGCTGAAAGCGCTGGCCGATGCTTTAACCCAGGTGTTTGGCTTCAACTCCGTAAGTCCAGAATCCGTGACGCATTTGGTGCAACTTGCCAATGACGGGATAACAGCACGGCAGATACAAAAGAACTATCAGACCTTAAAGGATCAATACTCAAGAATTGCTGAGGATAATAGGTCACTTGAAGAGATTTTCATTGATGCTGAAGATACGCGGGCTAGTATTCAAAAACGGCTGGAAGATGAGCAGATTGAGCATCGCGATACCGCTGATGAGCGCGATATGTTCAAAAAGCGGGTCAGTAGCTTGGAACGCATGCTGCAAAAGTTGGCACCTACCGAAAGTGATTGGCAACAGATTGCAGAAGCGACAACTAGAAGTGCTGCCCCCGACAATTTTTTTGATCTGCTTGAACAACTTAAGAAAGGGGAATTGTTCCCCCGCCTAGTGTGGACCGGCGATGATAGCATTGTCCATGAACTAGATGACCACCAAGTGGTAGGCGCGTGGGTGAATGCTGCATGGAGTGCCCTTAACACCTTAGATGATTATGCAGATAGCTACCCTAATGAATTTCAAGGTTCAGTAGAAGAATACATAAAAAATACCCCTGCGGGGCGAACTTCTATTTCAAAGAAGAAACACGCTGAAAATGAAAGCGGCGATGTGAAAAGTAATCCGAAATATAGAGAACCACGGATGTTGAATGTTCCTGACCATATTGATCCAAGTGGTAAAGTGTTCATGGGCGCACATTTCAAAATTGCAAGATCCGGTAATCTTTCACCTCGTATGCACTATCACAATGCGGTAAGTAATGATGGCAAAATCTACGTTGGTTATCTTGGGCCGCACCTGCCCAACGGGAAGAAAAATTGAACCGGGCAGTTAGGTTACCCAAAAGCGCAAGCGAACGCGGCGAACTGGTGCGGCGCTCCATCGGGATGGTACTGGGCGTACTATTTGTGGGTGTAGGCGTGGGCTTTTACCGCATGGCATTATTTGGTATGGACCCATTTCAAACTCTGATGGGCGGCTTGGATGCCATTATCCCCGCTGTATCTTTTGGCACGCTCTGGTTGGCCACGCTAATTACGATGTTGATTGTGCCGTTAATTTTCAAACGCTCCCTGATTGGTGCGGGCACCATCATAAACTTGCTAGCCGTGGGTTATGCCATTGACGTGAGCCACCAATTTATGCTAACCAACTTACCCAATCACAATATGGGTTTAAGAATACTTTGGCTCAGCATCGGCCTGATTATTATTGCCATGGCAATGGCGTTCTATTTCACCGCCAATATGGGCGTCTCGGCTTATGATGCTATCGCGCTAGTGATAGCGGAACGGCACCCCAGAATACCATTTAAGTATTGGCGCATTATTTGTGACTGGACCTGCTTAATTGTGGGTGTCGCCTTGTTCTTATTAGCTGGCAATGGGCTGTCCGAATTAACTAAACTAGTCGGCATCGGCACCATCATCGCTGCCTTTGGCATGGGACCACTGATTACCTTATTCTCTGAGAAAATTGCCCGCCCGGTGTTATACCGCACCGTAGTTGGCGGTATCTAAGAATTTTCGAAAAACAAATCGGACAAATCTGCACGTGGCACCGCCCGGAAGCGGTTCAGCATAGCCTAAAGTTGCGAGCGTGAGGCGAGGTGTAGAACGTAGTTTAGCTGGCGTATTAGTGGGCGCATTATTCAGCGCGCTGACGATGCTGCACGCGCCGTTGCTGGCCCAGGCAGCCGGTGAAACCCCGTTCGCTAAAGAGTTTCAAACCAATGCCAACGGCTCCATCGTGACCATCGGTAACACCTTGCTGACTTGCGCGGGCCAAACCAGCAGCAGCGGGGTGCCGTGTGAAACTGCTTTGCAGCAAAATGCCAATACTCGCAACGCTTTAAATAACAATTCGTATTCGATGGAATACTTAAATGCGGGCAGTGGGGATACCGCTGCCCCAACCAATTGGCCCGGTGCCGCCCAAAATGCCAGTGGCCAAGTACTAGATTTACCACCCGGGGCGGAAGTGTTATGGGCTGGCCTTTATTGGGGTGCCAGTTTGCATAACAATACCAGCAGCCTAAACCAAGGCGGCGTTAATGGTAATGAAACCAATATGTGGAAAATGAGTTTAAAAACTCCTGATGGCCAATACCAAACAATTGAAGCGGACAAACAATTTGGCCCCTTAACCGATAGTTTTTGGGCTTATCAAGGCATGGCCGATGTTACCGATATGGTTAAAGCCAGCGGTAATGGCACTTATTGGGGTGCCAATGTGGAAAGCGCGCAAGGCCCGGCTGGCGTGGCGGGCACCGGCAACTATGCGGGTTGGTCTTTGGTGGTGGTTTACACGGCGCCGGGGGAGCCGATGCGCAACCTGACTGTGTTTGATGGCCTGGTCAAGGTTAGTGATGGGCACCCGCAAACCATCACCGTGGATGGGTTTACCGCCCCCGATTATGGCCCACGCCAAACCGACTTGACGATGGTGGCTTATGAGGGCGATTTGGCCCAGGGCGGCGACCAAGCCATTCTCAATGATACCCAGTTAGCCTCCGCAGTGAGCCCTGGCAATAACTTTTTCAACAGTTCCATTGATAATTATGGCAGTAACGTAACTACCGGCACCCCAGCTATTACAAATACCATGGGTTTTGATATCAAAAACATTACCGTTGGTGATGCCATCCCAAATGGCGCACATAGCGCTACCTTCCAATTTAGTTCTACTGGCGATACTTATTACCCGGGTTTATTAGGTTTAGCCATTGACCTTTATGGCCCCGATTATGGAACCTCAACTAAAACGGTTAATAACTTAACCGGCAATAACCCGGCAAAATTGGGCGACATTCTGGAATACACCCTCACTTATAACAATACTGGTGAAGATGCCGCCAAGAATGTGACCGTAACTGATCAAATCCCGGCGGGCACCACTTATGTGGCCAACAGCCTCAAGGTAAATGGCAGCAAAAAGACCGACGCGGGCGGGGACGATGTTGGCAAAGTCGAAGGCAACACGGTCACCGCTTATCTAGGCAAAGGCGCTACGGCATCATCGGGCGGCACGATGGCGTGCAGTGGCACCGGCTGCAACCCGGACGGCTCCCAAACTCAAACGGTAAGGTTCCGCGTGAAAGTTACGGACCCTGGAATTACTGTCACCAACATTGCCGACATCAACTACAATGAGGCCACCACCGGCAATCCCGGCAGTTACCGGCTCTCGGCGCTTACCCCTGTCATTCCGGTGGCGGATGTATTGGTATCCAAATCCCTCCCGGCCGGGCCGATCCCAGCCGGAGCCAGCGCGCCGGTTACCCTAACGGTTACCAACGCAGGCCCTAATGATGCCACCAACGTGGTAGTAACGGACCCAATCCCAACTGGCTGGCAAGCCGATACCGCTGGCCTACCAAGTAATTGCCAAGTAAGTGGCGCCAACATCGTCTGTACCTACGCTACTTTGGCTGCTGGCGTAACTCAAAACTTAAATCTACCAGGCAAAATAGACCCGGCCACGACCGCCACAAATTTGGTCAACACGGTATCGGTCACCAGCGATACGTTTGATTCCAACACCAAAAACAACACCGCCAAGGCGGTCACCACCCTGACCCGCCAAGCTGACTTGCAAGTGACTAAAACTGCTACCGGCAGCACGCCCGGCGGCCCCGCCACCTGGACGGTCACGATGACCAACAATGGACCCTCCACCGCCATCAACCCGGTGCTAATCGACAACTTGAACGATGCCAAACAGGCCACCAACATCAGCGCACAACCTGAATTAATTTGTAGCCATACCTCGGCCACTGTGGTGTGCCAAGGTCCCAAAACCATGCCACCGGGGGAGAGCTGGGTAGTTACGGTCAGTGGTTACTTGGCCTCCAATTTGGGGGACGATGTTGCAGTAGTTAACACTGCCAATGGCACGTCAGCTACGCCAGACCCAACGCCGGGTAACAACACCGGTACCGCTACCATAGTCACCCAAATGCCCACCGACCCAATGACTTTCATCAAAACGGCTGACCAAGACTACTATGTGGCTGGCTATCCGATTACTTACACCATCAAAGCGGTTAACAATAGCAGCGCCGACTTGACGGGCGTCAACATTAATGATGATCTTTCAAATACAGATTTTGTGGATGGTTCAGTTAGCTCACCCACGCCTGGCAGTGCCATCACGGTAACAGACAGTGGCTGGCACCTAGACTGTGGTACCGTGACCATCCTGGCCGGGGAAACCTTTGAATGTCAGGTTAAGGGCACCCCGAAAGATTCTGCAGGCAACCCCATTTTGAACACGGCCAATGCCACTTGGGATAATGGGCTAGGCGATAGCAGCACCGTATTTACCCCGCGCTACATCCCGGACTACACCAACCTAACCCTGAATAAAGTTGCAGTACCAACGTTGACCAACACCGATGGCCATGAAGCCTTTTTGGCTGGGGGCAACTTCCAGTATCAAATTACTTTGGCGGTGCCGGGCAATTACGCCGATGCCGAGAATACCGTGGTAACCGACCAACTCCCTGCCGGGTTCACGTTCACCGCTTCGGACGGGGTAAATTGCACTGCATCGGGCACCCCCCAAACCATCACGTGTGACCCTATCACCGTCAAGGGCGCGCCTTACAACACCCCGGTTACTATCACAGTAAACGGCACGGTGGCGCCCGGAACGGCCGCCGAGCAAGTGCCCAATACGGCCACCGCCACCACGGCTACGCCAGATCAAAACGGAAACACCACCGTTACCAGCGCACCAGCGCCAGTGGACGTAATAAACCAAGCTGACCTGCAGATTAACAAAGTTGCGGCCAGCCCTACGGTGAGCCAAAATGGGGAGTTAACCTTCACCATGACGGTAACCAACAACGGCCCTGGCGATGTGGACCAAGCCGAAGTTACCGACACGCTGCCAAACGGGTTCACCGTGGCCGCAGGGACGCTGCCCTCAAACTGTGCAATCAATAACCCGGCAGCCAACCCGCAAGTGGTTCGCTGCCAAGTGGGAGCGCTCAAGGTTAATGACCCCCAACTCATCCAAGTGACGCTTGATACCAAAGTGGGAGCCACCACGCCCACTACCCAGCCCGGCCAGCCGCTTTACAACCTTGCGGAAGTTAGCGCACCGGGAGTTACTGACACCAACCCCGAAAACAACAAGGCCCAAGTGCCCGTGTCCGTAACACCTGGGCAAGTTGACCTGGCCATGTTTAAGCGTGGGGCGGCATTGCTCAGCGATGGTGACACGGTCACCTATTCCCTCACTAGCACCAACATTGATAGTAATGATCTGGTTTTGAACCAGACAATTATCACGGAGCAACTGCCAGTTGGGGCAACCCTAGTCAGCGTGGGGGCGGCCAGCGTAACCCAGCCCGATGCGGAAAACCCAAGTGCAGAAATTCAAAGCAGTTGCGGCAACCCAGATGCCAACAACCGGCTAGTTTGCAACCTAAACGGGGCGCTACCACCGGGTACTCAGGTGCAGTTGCCGATCACGGTGCGGTTCCCTAGCAACTTAGCGCCGGGTAGTCAGATGGCAAACTTGGCCTCAGTAGCGTTGCCTGCCGATAGTCCCTTTGTCGAGACTAAGCCGGAAATTCACAATAACGCAGCTCTGGTGATTTCAACGGCAAAGCAACATATGGAGTTGGATATCCAAAAAACGTTAATGACTCCCGTTGAAATGCATCAAGGTGACATAGCCACCTGGCACTTAACCGTTAGAAACGTGGGTACCGATGATGCTAAAGACGTGTTAATCACTGATGCCGTTCCACTCGGCACCACTTTCGTAGCGGCCAACATCGTCAGTGGTGGCACCCAGGCGGAACGGACTTGCCCAACTCCGCTGACTCCTGCTGCCAGCGAAGTAGATGACCGGGTGGTGTTAGGTTGTGACGTGGGCACCATTAAGCCAGGGCAAACTGCCGTAGTTTCGCTCAGCGTGCGGGTAGACCCAGGCACTCTCGGCACCATCTGCAACACCGGCATCACTGGGGGGCGGCTATTGGATGCGCAAGCGAAAGATAACATGACCCCGGTTTGCGGAAAGGTGGTAGCGCCACCCACCACCCCGCCGCCGGTCAGCCCGCCGCCCGTTAACCCGCCCGAACCGGGGCCACTCACTGGCACGGGTACTAACTTGAGCACTGCACTTTGGGCGCTAGTGGGGACGGCGCTGGGTGGCGCGGTAACGGTAGCAGCGAGGCGGAAACCAAAGGCGTCATAACTCAAAAGTACGTGAGTCGCAGCGCGTAAGGTAGCCGGGTGCTCAACATCGCCATCGTCGGTACCGGTAACATTTCGCGCAGCCATGTTAAGGCGTACCTGCAATTCCCGGACCAGTGCCGCATTGTGGCATTACACGACATTGTGCCGGAACACGCGCAGAAGATTAAGGCAGAATTCAATTTGCACGATGCCGAAATTGTTGACTATCAAACCCTGCTGGACCGCCAAGATGTTGACCTGGTCAGCAACTGCACGCCACCATCCGAGCATGAATATTTAACTGTTGACCTGCTAAATAGCGGTAAAAACGTAATTGTCGAAAAACCGATGGCGCCTAGCCTTAAAGCTTGCGACAACATGTTGCAGGCGCAGCAAAAATCGGGCAAGACTCTCAGCGTCATCGCCCAGAACCGGTTCCGTGATGACTTAGACCTGGTTAAACAGACAATTGATTCTGGTGAACTAGGCGGCATATCAGCGGTGCGGGTAGATAGCGCCTGGTGGCGCGGCGTACCATATTATGACCTAGTTTGGCGCGGCACCTGGGAATCTGAAGGCGGCGGCCCCACTCTCAACCACGCCATCCACCACATTGACCTGCTGCTTTGGATGCTCGGGGAGCCAGACTCAGTAACGGCAGCCATGACCAATGCCTGGCATAACAACTCCGAGGTGGAAGATTTGTCGGTCGCGATTCTGCAATACCCGCGCACGTTGGCCACGTTAACGGCGAGCGTGGTGCATCACGGCGAAGAGCAAGCTTTTGTAGTGCACGGTGAACATGCCTCCGTGGCCCAGCCCTGGCGGGTTGAGGCTGACCGGTCTCAACCCAATGGCTTTCCGTACCCAGAACCCAACGATGAGGTGATAGCTCGGTTGGAGCAACTAAAAGCCGCCCGCCAAGACTTGGCTTATGAAGGTCACACTGGTCAAATCAAAGACGTAATGGACGCCATCGAGCAGAACCGCAAACCCGCCATCACCGGTGATGACGGGCGCCGCACGCTGCAAGTTGTCACGGCCATCTACCAGGCCGCCATCGAACGTCGTGCCGTTGACCTGCCCATTCCTGCCGGTTCGCCTTGGTATGTGGGCACCGCCTTGCTAGAGCGCGCCCCGCGCTACCACCAAAAAACTGGCTCCGTCACCGACATCGGCACGGGTACGTATTCGTACGGCGGCAGCCCCAGTTAACCCTTGCCACATAGCTGCGCAAAGCTATTTGTGTAAGCGTTATGCGCGCATAACCCCACAATTCGCTAATAAGTCTTACGTAAAATTACTTATTCGCGCATAACCCATACGTAAACTGTCTGCAACGTTGCGGTCACCTAAGGGGTAGCTTTAGGAACCGTAGGGAAGGTTAACCAATCTCACGGTGTTGCGTTTGCCCGATGATGGTGCTGCGGCAGAGTTTTCGCGTATCATCGTGACAAGTCAATCGGTCCGGTTCAAATCAAATAAGGGGAGTGCCAGGTGGGCAAAGGGTTTTTGGAGCACGCAATACCTGAGCTACCAGGCATTACGCTGGCCCGTGTGGGCGAAAACGGCCTGTACAACTATTACTTCAGCGGGTCGCTGCAAGCTGACAATGTTGAGGTTCCACCGGGCTTTGTCTTTGCTGACCAAAGCGTTTTCCCGGAATTTGCCCTGTACCAGGGCGCGCCGGTGCAAGTAATTGGGGCGCGGATCCCGGTACTCGGCCACGACATCGAACATATGGTGTTTGAAATCGACGCCGATGGGTTTAGGGCCAGCCGCCTGTGGGGCGGGTACACCATCATGCAGCGGCATGATGCTATAGCCGGTTGTCAACTCTTAGTCCTAGTTGATCAGTAAGCCAAATTAAGGGACTGCGCGCGCACATAGTCAGCGCCGGGCCCAATTTAGCACTAAACTCCCATGCAGTATGGCTGTACTTTGCCGTGTCCGCGTCCGTTGTGCCATCGTGCCACAAAACCAGCGTAGGCTAACTAAGTACAGAGAATTTCAACACAACCCGCGCCAAAAGCGGGGCCAGGAGGATAGGTGCTAACCGCATTCATGAGGGCGTTCCGGACGCCTGACCTGCGGCGTAAGTTGCTGTTTACGCTAGGTATTATGGCGATTTTCCGCCTGGGCTCGTTCATCCCCACCCCTGGCGTCAACTACGTTAACGTACGCCAATGTTTGGAACTGATGCAGGGCAGCACCTCGCTGTTGGGCCTGGTAAACGTGTTTAGCGGTGGTGCGCTGTTGCAACTGAGCATCTTCGCGCTCGGCATCATGCCGTACATTACCGCCAGCATCATCATCCAGTTGCTGCGCGTAGTAATCCCACACTTTGACATGCTCTACAAAGAGGGCCAAAGCGGCCAGGCCAAGCTGACGCAGTACACCCGTTACTTGACCATCGCGCTGGCAATTTTGCAATCCACCACGGTGATCACCACGGCGCGCGCGGGCTTGCTATTCCCGTTCTGCCCTTGGCCCATCATCGCCGACAACAGCATCATCACCATTTTGATTATGATTGTCACGATGACGGCCGGCACCGGCTTGATCATGTGGCTGGGTGAGTTAATCACGGAGCGCGGCATCGGTAATGGTATGTCGCTGTTGATCTTCACCTCCATCGCCGCCGGCTTCCCCACCGGCCTGCGCAGCGTTTGGCAAGGTCCGGTTGATCCGTTCACTGGCGTGCCTAACCACCTGATTGGGATTAGAAACTTTTTAATCATTGTGGCCGTAATTGTGCTGGTCATGGCCGCAGTTGTGTTTGTGGAGCAGTCTCAGCGCCGTATCCCGGTGCAATACGCTAAGCGGATGGTGGGCCGCCGTATGTATGGTGGCACCAGCACTTATATCCCGATCAAAATCAACATGGCTGGCGTTATCCCCGTTATCTTCGCCAGCTCTATTTTGGCCGTGCCCACGCTGGCTGCGCAATTCGGCAACCAAGAAAGCCCCTGGGTGCAGTGGGTTACCAACAACTTGGCTAACCAAAGCGCGCCGCTTTACATCGCCATTTACCTGCTGTTTATCCTGTTCTTCACGTTCTTCTACACCTCCATCACCTTTGACCCCGATGAGGTATCGGACAACATGAAGAAGTACGGTGGCTTTATCCCCGGCATCCGCGCCGGGCGCCCCACCGCTGAGTTTTTGGATTACGTCACCACCCGCATCACCAGCGCCGGTGCGCTGTACTTGGCCGTATTGGCCATGATCCCCACCATAATGGTGGTGCTGCTGGGCGTAACTAGCAACCTGCCATTTGGTGGCAGCTCCATTTTGATTATCGTGGGTGTTGGTTTGGAAACTGTTAAGCAAATTGATAGTCAGCTCCAACAACGCCATTATGAAGGGTTCCTCAAATAATTATGGGCAATGAATCTCATCCCTTAACTGGTGGTGTGCCGAGGGTAAAGCGCCACGAACGCCATGTGCGCCCCACCCGCTTGCTGATTATGGGGCCTCAAGGCTCCGGCAAGGGCACGCAGGCCAAGCGCATCGCCGCCACCTTTGACATCCCCACCATCAGCACTGGTGACATTTTCCGCGCCAACATTAAAGGCGGCACCGAACTCGGAAAAATTGCCAAGCAGTACACGGACAAAGGCGAGTTGGTGCCCGATGAAATCACCAACGCTATGGTTAAAGATCGCCTCAGTGCCAACGATGTAACCGGCGGCTTTTTGCTGGATGGTTACCCGCGTACTGCTGCCCAGGTTGAGGCGCTGGACCACATCTTGACTGAACTCGGTTACCACCCGCTGGATGGGGTAATCGAATTGACTGCTGACCGCGATGAATTGATGCGCCGCATCGCTGGCCGGGCGGTAGCTGAGGGCCGGGACGATGATACCCCCGCCGCCATCGAACGTCGCCTAGAGCTATATGAAAAGAGCACTGCGCCGCTTACCAAGCATTTCAAAGAGCGTGGTTTGCTGGCTCAGGTAGATGGCATGGGTGAGGTTGAAGAGGTTACCGACCGCATCGTGGCTGCGCTTGACGCACTTTAAGCGGCACCGGCGATTGAGCGTGTCGAAATCAAAGGTGCTGATTGGCGTGGTATGTGCGGTCATAACTGCCAAATTAGTCAATATATAGTTTTTTAAGGTAACATAGCCCGTTGGGTTATTGCTTCCCAACACAACAAACTTAAGAAAAACAACACAACTAGAAGGCAAGCCTTATTTGCAGCTAACAGGTGCACGATGGGGCAGAGGTAAACGTGGCTAAAGATGGCGTTATTGAGGTAGAGGGTTCCGTAGTGGAAGCCCTGCCCAACACCCAGTTCCGGGTTGAACTCGAGAACGGGCACCGAGTGCTCGCTACAGTTTCCGGGAAAATGCGCCAGCATTACATCCGCATCCTGCCGGAAGACCGTGTTGTAGTTGAGTTAAGTCCGTATGACTTGTCACGCGGGCGGATTGTTTACCGTTACAAGTAAGTCACGGTGGACCCCCGTTTTAAATTTCACTACGGGGAGATCAAAACATTTAAGGACATAAAACGCCATGAAGGTAAAACCTAGCGTTAAAAAGATTTGCGATAAGTGCAAAGTAATTCGCCGTCACGGTCGCGTGATGGTGATTTGTGAGAACCCGCGCCATAAGCAGCGCCAAGGTTAAACAAGTTTACCTTGTCACTGCTTATTGATGTTATTGGTTCGCCTTTCAGGCGAGACGGTCACGTCAGGGCTAATTCACAATAACGTCCCTCAATTGGGGCAACCCGCACGATGGCGTCAGTGATGGCGTTACTCCTGGACCAAAGGCCGGGACTCACGGGCTTCGTGAGAAATCGATGCGGAAACCTTTGGCATAGAAACATAGGAGAGCCAATAAAATGGCACGTCTAATTGGCGTTGACCTCCCCTCGGATAAGCGAGCCGAAATCGCGCTCACTTACATTTACGGGGTAGGCAAAACTCGCGCCCAGGAAACCCTGGCCGCCACTGGGATTGATCCCAACATCCGCATCAAAGACCTGGACGATGCTCAGCTCGTAGCAATCCGCGATTACCTGGAAGGCAATTTCCGCCTCGAAGGTGACCTGCGCCGCGAAGTTGCTGCTGACATTCGCCGCAAGGTTGAAATTGGCACCTACCAGGGCTTGCGCCACCGCCGTGGCCTGCCAGTACGCGGCCAACGCACCAAAACCAACGCCCGTACTCGCAAGGGTCCGAAGCGTACTGTTGCCGGTAAGAAGAAGGCTCGCTAGTCACTAGCGCTGACACAAGGAAAAGGAAGAAATTATGCCTCCCAAAGCTCGTGTCGCCGCTGGCGCACGCAAAACCCGCAAAAAAGATCGGAAGAATGTCCCGGTCGGCCAAGCTCACATCAAGTCGACCTTCAACAACACCATCGTTTCGATCACCGACCCCACTGGCGCCGTAATTAGCTGGGCATCATCCGGCCAAGTTGGCTTCAAGGGTTCGCGTAAGTCCACCCCCTTCGCCGCGCAGTTGGCCGCTGAGTCCGCTGCTCGCCGCGCTCAAGAGCATGGCGTGAAGAAGGTTGACGTATTTGTGAAGGGTCCCGGTTCCGGTCGCGAAACCGCTATCCGCTCACTTCAAGCCACCGGCATCGAGGTAGGTAGCATCACCGATGTGACCCCTCAAGCCCACAACGGCGTTCGCCCGCCGAAACGTCGTAGGGTATAACGCCCAACTGTCATTCTGCGCGGAATCCGTAAGGATGGAGTCGCAGAATCTAGGCTCCTCTGCCTAGATGCTGCGACTTCCGCGCAGCATGACCTACTAAAAGTTTAGTTGTGTCGTCATCGTACGTTTCAATATGCACGATGGCGACGCAACTTTGGTTGTTCAGCATCGAACAACCACCCCTCGTCATTCTGCGGCTAGGCACGTAGCGCCGAAGAACGCAGAATCTACTAGATGCTGCGACTAACGCGCAGCATGACGAGCTATCATTTCAAACGTGCTTCATATAGTGGTTGCACATTACGAAAGAGAACTAAGTTGCTAATTGCACAGCGCCCCACGCTGACCGAAGAGGTCATCAACGAACGCCGTTCCAAGTTCATCATCGAACCGTTGGAACCCGGTTTTGGCTACACGCTGGGTAACTCCATGCGCCGTACGCTGCTCAGCTCTATCCCCGGTGCTGCGGTCACCCGCATCCGCATTGATGGCGTGTTGCATGAGTTCAGCACCATCCCCGGGGTTAAAGAAGATGTTACCGAACTGATTCTGAACATCAAGCGTCTCGTGGTATCCTCCGAATTTGACGAGCCCGTAGTTATGTACCTGCGCAAGCAAGGTCCGGGCGAGGTAACTGGCGCCGACATCGTACTGCCTGCCGGTGTTGAGGTTCACAACCCCAACCTGCGCCTGGCTACCCTCAATGACAGCGGTTCGCTGGAAGTTGAGTTGACGGTTGAGCGCGGCCGTGGCTACATCACCGCAGCCATGAACAAGAGCTACGATGACGAAATCGGCAAGATTCCGATCGACTCGATTTACTCGCCAGTTGAAAAAGTGACTTACAAAGTTGAGGCTACTCGTGTTGAGCAGCGTACCGACTTTGACCGTTTGATTGTTGATGTGGAAACCAAGCCTTCCATTTCCCCACGCGATGCGCTGGCCTCGGCCGGCCGCACCTTGGTGGAGCTGTTTGGCCTGGCCCGCGAGCTCAACACTGAGGCTGAAGGTATTGAGATTGGCCCTGCGCCCACCGATACCGCCCTCGCTGCTGACCTGGCGCTTCCCGTAGAAGAACTCAACCTCACCATCCGGTCATACAACTGCCTCAAGCGTGAAGGCATTCACCAAGTTGGTGAATTAGTTGCCCGCTCCGAGGCTGACCTATTGGATATCCGCAACTTCGGTGCCAAGTCCATCAATGAGGTTAAAGAAAAGCTGGCTGAACTGGGCTTATCGCTCAAAGATTCGCCGCTGGAATTTGACCCCTCGGCCACATTCTACGCAGCCGATGATGACTTGGACTACGCAGACATCTACTAGCCAGAATTTGGTCCGTTTGCGCTCATCTGCTGCGTTGTCACCTACGGTCATGGAGTCTACCTCCACTCCCTTCGGTTCCGCCTTGCAGCTAAACGCAACCGCACACAAATTCTTCCCATCGTCATTCTGCGCGTAGTCGCAGAATCTCGAAAACTTAATTATTTAGGAGTACACCATGCCACAGCCTGCAAAAGGCGCCCGCTTAGGCGGCAGCCCTGCGCATGAGCGCTTGATCCTGGCCAACTTAGCGGCGTCGCTATTTGTTAACGGCCGGATCACCACCACTGTAACTAAAGCCAAGCGTCTGCAGCCAGTTGCTGACCGTCTGATCACGTTCGGCAAGAAGGGCGACCTACACAGCCGCCGCCGCGTGCTGCGCGTTATCCGCGACAAGTCCGCAGTTCACACCCTGTTTGAAGAGGTAGCCCCCACCTTCGCCCAGCGCGATGGCGGCTACACCCGCATCACCAAGATCGGTAACCGCAAGGGCGACAACGCTCCCATGGCTGTTATTGAGTTGGTAACCGAGCCCGTTTCGCCTAAGCAGCAAGTTGTCCGTGAGGCCACCAATGCCGCCAAGCGTGCCGCAGATAAGGTAACCAATGCCGATGTAATAGCTGCTGCTCCGGTAGCCACCGATGCCGACACTGTCATCGAGGTTTCCGAGCCCACCATCGAACCTGCTACCCTAGAGCCCACCCCCGCCGGTGCAGCTCCTGTAGAAGATGCAGCTGTTGAAGCCGAAGGTGAAGTAGACGCTTAATAAGCATCATTCAAAAGCCCCATCAGTTTAGGCTGGTGGGGCTTTTCGGCGCTCAAAAAGGTGTTGGTGTTACTGTTTATCCCAAGGCTGGTTGTTGCCATCAACGTATTCGGTAAGCCAAGCTTTGAGGGTTTCTAGCCCTGCTTTGTTTGCTCTAATGTAGTTGGGCTCCACACAGCGCATTTTGGTACTTGAGAATATGCCAAGGTAGCCTTTTGATTTAATGGCTTTGATCAGCTTGTCGCGCTCAGCAGTTGGGTCATCCATTGAATCCGCGTCCGCGAAGGTGAAGTCCCCGAAATCTAGTTTCAGATCATCTGGGGTTTTTACCCCATAAACATTCAGATACGTATTTTGATCGTTTTCGTCGGTGTAGCCGATAATGTCGTATTCTTTGTAAAAATCATCTAAACTATTTTTTTTTGGATTTGTTAGCCACCACAGCACCTAGTTTAGGCCCCACAGGCGCAAGCCGCCGGTGAGGGCTGATTCATTAGGCACGATGGCGACATTGGCGGGCATCCGGGCCATGGCCCAAGGCGCGATGTTGGCGGCATTACCGCCGCCGAGGTAGAGCCGGTCCCACTGGAACACGGGTTGCAAGCTATCCACCACGGCTAAAACCCGGTCCGACCAATGGTCCGGGCCAAGCCGGGTTAGCTCGTGGTCGCCAATAAATTGGTCATAAGTCAGGGTAGGTTTGCGGCCCACGCCTAAAACCATTTCACCAATGCGTACCGGCGCGTGTGACATTTCCAGGTGCGGCGCCAAGGCGCCATCATCGAACCAGGCAGTGCCCAGGCCCGTGCCGAAAGTCAAAACCAACTCCGAGCCGGTGCCGGTAATCACGCCCAAACCGTGCAGCTCAGCATCGTTCACCACTTTGACGGGCACGCCCAAGCGCGCGGCAATAATGCGTTCGATGTCGCAACCCGCCCATTGCTCGGCCAACTCCTGTACTACCTCAGTATGCGGCCCGGTCGCGTTAATGTAGTGCGGGGTGTAAACCACTTTGCCACGCCGGATCATGCCCGGCATGCCCACCGTGACCCGGTCAATTTCATAATGCGGCTGGTACGGCTTTAAGTCCTCGTATGGTTTGAAATGCAGCGGGTTGTTAGGGTCGGCGACGAACCTCTGGGTGGTTTCAAGTGGAATGGGTGAAGTGTTAGGTTGCGGGTTATGGTTGGCGCGTTTTTCCAGGTCAGCACCGATTTTGGCGATTGCGTCAGCTAAGCGGTGAGGCGACAAGGGGTAAGGTGTATCCCGCCGCGTGCGTTCGCCGAGTTGTTGCCCGGTGTCATCGAACAGCGCAGCTTTTAGGCCGAGGCCGCCACAGTCCACCACTAATGTCGCCACGTCCCCAATTTTGCCACAAAAAACTCCATAACCTGCAAAGATAAGAATGTGAGCCAAACGCCGTCGGTTGAGGGAATGGAAGCCTCACTTGAAACCACGGGAATCTCACCTGTGCGGATCCGATTAGACCTAGCCTACGATGGGGGGGAGTTTGCCGGTTGGGCCACGCAACCTGGCTTGCGCACCGTGCAAGGCGAACTAGAAACCGCTTTAGGAACAATATTGCGGGCGCCGGTGAGGGTAACGGTGGCTGGTAGAACTGATGCTGGAGTCCACGCCATTAGTCAAGTAGTACACTTTGACATCGACAATCCAACCATCTCAACTAGAGACAGCAGAAGTTTTTTTGAAGTATTGACTGATCGCTTATTCGCAGTGTTGCCGGGTGACATTGTAGTTCGGCGGGCCACGGAAGTACCGAGCGGGTTTGACGCGAGGTTCAGCGCTGGGAGCAGGCGTTATGTGTTCCGCATCGACGATGGTGGGGTCACGCCGGCGGTTCAGCCTGTCGAAACCCCGCAATGGTCAGTGGGTAACCCGCTATTACGAGGCCACGTGTTGCGGCATCGGGGGCGGTTAGATGTTGACGCCATGGACACCGCCAGCCGCCAACTTGTGGGCCTGCAAGATTTCGCGGCATTTTGCAAACAACGCGAAGGTGCCACCACCATCAGGCGGTTAATCAGTTTTGCTTGGCGCCGCCCAACATCGGGCCCCGATGCTGGGTTAGTGGTGGGCACCATCCGGGCAGATGCTTTTTGCCACAACATGGTGCGCGCCCTAGTCGGCAGCATCATCAAAGTAGGGGAGGGCCGCGAACCTGTGACCTGGCCATATCAAGTGCTGGTCAGCGCCAACCGCGCCAACGCCGCCGCCATCGTGCCCCCTCATGGCCTGACCCTAGAGGCCATCACCTACCCGCCACCTCCGTACGATGCCGAGCGCGCTACCCAAATCCGAGCCAAACGAACTCTCTAGCGGCAAGTTCACGCCCCACCACACGCGATATGAGAGGGGGAGGTTGCCAAAACTTTGTAAAGGTTAGGCGCGACTTTCTAAAATCCTGTCAAGGTTTATCGCGTCTTGCGAGGTTAGTCGCGCCTAAGTTCGCGGTGAAAGGGCAGGAGCGAGGCTTAAGTGGCACGGAGCGTGCGTGTTTTCTGGGGCACGATGCGCAGGCAGTGAGGGGTTAATTCGGCGCCAGGTAAAACGGCTGGTTTGCGGCATCGGGCAAAATAAAGCTTGTGAGTTCTTGGAGTTCGATTGACAGGTTGGAGCGCGAGTTGATCGCGGCGAGCCTGCCTGCGCCCCAAAAACCCACAGGAATAAGGGGTCTGCTGGCCCGCATCCGCGCGTATTTACCCGGCGCGCATAAAAATGAGAAGTGGGGCGAACCCAGTCCGCACGCTTATTATCATCAGGTTCACATTTGCCACATCATGTAACCGCATTAGCGGATATTACAAGGGCCATTCCTATGGTTTCGACAAGGCTCAACCGCCAGAACGCCGGAAAACACGCAGGCTCCATAAGGGTTAACTAGGTTGCCAGCCAAAACCGAAACACCTTAAGCGACACTAAATATCATCGTCGGTTGCGTTTAGCGACAAAACCCCACTAAACGTGCGTGAATACCCAGTACCCTTAGTTCCGAACAAGCAGTTCAACCCACCCGCACACCCGCAGGTTGGACCAGGCCCCCAACGATGGAGACCGAAAATGACTAATCTCAATGGTGATGGTTACGTCACCGAAACTAACACTACTTACACTGCCCCGGTGGCGGAAACCGTGGTGCCAGAGCGCAGCTTTTTGAGCCGTTTCTGGTGGCTACTGCCGCTGCTGGCATTGCTGATCGCGCTGCCTTTCATTCTGCGCGGCTGCAATCGCACCGAAACTCCGGTAACCCCGGCCGCCCCGGCAACCCCCGTAGCGCCGATTGGTACGGTAGAACCGACTGCGCCCGCCGAAGATGATGTAATCCACGGCTGCACCGAAGCTGACCCCTGCACCCTGCGCGTGCGTTGGTGGGGCGGCGACGCTCGTGGCCAAGACACCATGGCGGTGCTGGATCTGTTCCATGAGCGCAACCCTGGCATCAACATCGAAGCTAACTGGACCAGCTTTGGCGAGTACTATGACCAGCTAACCGTTGAAACCGTTGCTGGCACCCAGCCGGACGTATTCACCCTGGACCGCGCTTGGCCCATCGAGTTGGGCAACGGCGGCGCTTTGCTGGACCTGACCCAGTTGCATGGGCTGGACCTCAGCCCATTCCCGGCCTCGGCCCTCAGCAACAGCACCGTGGATGGCCGCGTTTATGGCGTGACCACCGGCGGTAATGCTACGGCTTTGTTGATCAACAAAGACATTATCGATGCTGCGGGCTTGACCTTGCCCGATACTGACCACTGGACTTGGGAAGAGTTCGCTGACTTTGCGCAACAAGTTTCCGAGAACACCCCTGATGGCACCTTTGGTGTTGAGGTCCGCCCGCACGCCTTCTTGCTGGCTTACATCAACCAGCGCGATGGTATTGGCGCATTCACCGCTGATGGTCACGTTAATGCTTCACCGGAAACCATTGCCGATTTCTACAACATGATCATTGATTGGCAAAACCGGGGCGCGGCCCCCAACGCCGCCACCACCTCGGAGTTGATCCAGGCTGGCCCCGAAGAGCAGTTGTTTGGCCAAGGCTTAGCTGCGATGACGTTCACGCCATCGAACGGTATTATCGCCTCGGCGGCGGCAGCTGGCACCGACAACATGGTGCTGGTGCGCATCCCGGGTGAAACCGAGTTCAACAACCCTGGCATCACCGTGCTGGCCTCGATGTTCTGGGCTATTAGCTCGCAAACTCGTTACCCTGAAGCTGCCGCTGCCCTGGTGAACTTCTTGGTTAATGACCCCGATGCGGCCGAGATTATCCGCGTAGACCGTGGCGTGCCGGTTAATGAGACCATCGCCTCTGGCCTGATCCCCTACCTGAACCCGCTGCAAATTGAGCAAGTTGACTACATGAACAACATTGCGCAACACGCGGTACCTGGGCCCTCGCTGCCTGCTGGTTCGGCCGAGTTTGAGGCCATCACCTTCCGCACTTTGGAAGGCGCGATGTTTGGCACCACGCCGGTTAACCAAGCTGCTCAAGATTGGGTAACCCAGATGCAAACCGCGTTGAACGACGCTCGCCAGTAATTTTGGCTAACTGAGAGCCTGTTCGCTCACCGTCGGTTGAGGAGGAACTAGTTTCCGTCTCGAAACCACGCGGTAGCGGGCAGGCTCTCGCCATTTGGTTATTCGGTATATGCTCTACTCGTCATTCAGGGGCTTGCTCAATCGCTTCGGCAATTGAATGCATGCATTCATTGCTCTCAACTCAATCGCAAGAAGCGGCAAGGAGCGAAGGCGAGCGCAGCGGCAGGCATAGCCTGCGCCTAGTGACGAAGAACGCAGAATCTATGCCCGCGGGTAAGGTAGTAGTATGAAAAGAACAATGTTCCGCTTTCGGGTGCGCCCCTCGGTTTTAGAGGAATATCGGCGCGATCACGCTGCGGTGTGGCCAGAAATGTTAATGGCCTTACGCGATACTGGCTGGCGTAATTATTCTATATTTACCGCGCCCGATGGCGAAGTAATTGGGTATGTGGAATCCGAAGATATTGCTGCTGCCCGCGCTGGAATGTCAAAACTCGCTATAAACACCAAATGGCAAGCGGCGATGGCTAAATATTTTGATGGGGCAGGCCCGGATGAATCTATGGTTGAGTTAGATGAGGCTTTTCACCTAGAAGACCAATTAGGTGCCTTAAGTTAGCGCACCAGTCACACACTCCCGTTATCCGATAATCCCGCCCCACACCCCGTCATTCCGCGCGTAGACGCGGAATCCAGAAAGGCCACTACTTTGAACACCGAATCAATTAACGGCGACGTTACCCTAGAGCAACTAGCCGAGGTGATGGGCCGAGTTGTGGACCGCACGATGCGGATGGACTTAACCTGGGATTGGCCCTGCGGTGTAGCTTACTATGGCATTGCTGAGGCATATCGGGTTACGCGAGATCAGCGTATTTTGGATTTACTAAAGGCCCGGGTTGATGAGCTAATTGACTTAGGCTTACCAAAGTGGACAGTTAATACTTGCGCCATGGGGCACGCGTTATTAACGTTATTTGAAGCCACGGGTGAAACTAAATACTGGGATATTATCGAATCCAAACTCAACTATTTACAAAATGAAGCTTTGAGATTTGTGCCTGCGGAGTTAAAAGGTAAAGAGCTACCTCGCCATGAAATGGTTTTGCAGCACACCGTAAGCTCTAAAGATGATTTCCCGGAACAAGCTTGGGCTGATACCTTGTTTATGGCAGCATTCTTTATGCTACGCGCTGGGGCGTTGATGAAAGAAAAGTTCCCAGCCCGTGAAGCAGAAGCACAGCGGCTAATTGACGATGCCTTAAACCAATACTATTGGCACATTAAATACTTACAAGATCCAATTAGTGGTTTGTGGTATCACGGCTACACCAACCTTAATCAAAATCATTTAAGCGGCATTCATTGGGGCCGGGCCAACGCTTGGGGCGCATACACGATGTCTCAAGCCCCGCACTTGTTGGCCGATTGGTACCTTTACCCCACTTGCCTTGACATCTACGGTTCCCTAGATGAGCAACTCAGCGCTCTGAAAAACCTCCAGACCTTCCCTAGCGAAGCCGACACCGGCGGGTTGTGGCGCACCGTGTTGGATAACCCCAGCACTTATGAAGAGGTTTCTGCCTCAGCTGGCATCGCCGCCGCGATGGTGGCGCGCGGCAACCCGCTGCACCGCAAACACATCAAACGGGCGCTTGATGGCGTGCTGGCAAACATTGCCGATGATGGGCGCGTGCTGAACGTTTCCGCTGGTACCGCCGTGATGAAAGACGTGGCGGGTTATGAAGGCATCAGCCGCCGCTGGATTCAAGGCTGGGGCCAGGGCCTCGCCCTCGCCTTCCTCGCCGCCATCTACGAGCAGCTAGACCCAACCAACAACAACTCCGACCGCGCCACCATTTGAGCAACATAATTCCACCCCGTCATTCTGCGGCAAGGTGCGCAGCGCCGTAGATCGCAGAATCTCAAAACCCCACAAGTTGATACCTTTGGTTTCGACAAGCTCAACCGCCGGTATTATTTCAGCAGCAACATCTGGGTCGGCTCAAGTTTGGCAATGTGTCGCACTTCGCCATCGTACGTTAGTTCAGTATGCTGGGGGTCACTTGAGTTGTTAAGCAGCACGATGGTGGGCGCGCCCGCGTCGGTCTGGAACGCCGCTACCGAAGTGTTGGGATTGCTGGTTTGCCAACCTGAGGGATGCTGCCCAGCGGCCCAAATGATGGCGTTTTCCAGCAAGCGCACGTTTACGGCGTCGTAACTGAAGGTGGCGAAGTAAACCGCGCGGCCTTGCCCAAATTTCGTAGCGGCGATGGTGGGGTTGCCATTGCCTTCGGCCAGCACTTCAACATCGTCCCGTAACACCAGTAGAGCGCCTGGGCCGAAGCGAGTGGGGCTAATCCGATCCGGGTTGGCGCCCCGGTCGGTGATGGGGTGGTGTTCGGCAACGCGGAACGTGCGGCGGTGCAAGTTGGCGCGGTCGCCAGCATCGTGGTCAATGCCGAACACCTCGGCTAGGGCAAAGGTGTGGAACCCGTTGCTGACTGCGCTGGGGGCTTCAATACCAATGATGCCGCCGCCATCCGCCACAAACTGAGTAACCGCCGTGACCAGGCGTGGGTCTTGCCAGATGTCGCCGCCGCTCCACGCGCTACCGGCGGGACCCGCATTAATCAAAACGTCCACACCGGCGGGCACGCCGTGTTCGGCAATATCCTGGAGCGAGTAGAAATCTACCTCAAAGTCCAAACCGCTTAGGGCTTCGAGCATGTGCATGGTGCTCAAATCCCGGTTTTCGTGGAAGTGCCCGCTGGTGCTCCACGTGCGCAGTTTGCCCCACGCCGTAATTACCCCTACCTTGATCCGCTTATGGTCATTCTGCGCGTTAGTCGCAGAATCCAGTCCGTAGGTTGCGGCCCCGGCGGTTGAGCTTGTCGAAACCATAGGGGAAAGCGCAGATGCAGTACCTCCGCGTGTGTGAACGTCATTCTGCGCGTCAGTCGCAGAATCCAGGCTGGATAAATAAGCCTCTTGATCCAAATGTAGTTGCCGAATTCCCCGATGTTCATTAGCGATTTCCGCCACGGCATCTTGAAAATCCGGGAAAGCCTCAGTCAAACCCAAATAACCCCCCAGGCCAATCCGGTCAATGCGAGCCCTAATTAAGGCGGGGCGCACTTGCACCCAATAATAAAGCAAATCATCAGTTTGATTACCCTCAGGTACAAAAGTGGGGCGGCCTTCTAAATCTTTCGGGAAAAGGTAAGGGTGCAAACGTAATTCATGTACTGGCACATTTACGGCCGCATTTAACCGGGCTTCAAACCCAGAAAATACCGCTTTAATTAACCCATCAAAACCATATTCGGTAAACCGCCCGCTAAATGGCTCTAACCCCACCCAACTATCATCATAAAATACATAAGCTTGTTTACCATGCTTATGGATAATCTCTACGCACTTGCGGCCCAAATCCAGCACAAATTCCCAAGTGAATTCCATCCACTTGCGGTAAATGTCCGATGGCGGGTTATGGGTAGAAGTATAACGCCCGCCATTAACAAAATCCTCAGCAGTTATGTCTAAACCGGTAACATGCTTAAATTCCCTCAAAGCAATGGGGTTAACTGTAAAGTCATATGAACCCCAATCGGTGTAAATGTGGGGCAGTGAGGCATCAGAACCCCAAAACCAAGCAAAGTTGTAGAACAGCGAGGTTAACCGCACCACGGTGGTGGCTGGGTTATTGGCGCACCAATTATCTAGCCATTGCAATATGTGCTGAGCTACTTCAGGGTGGCGCGGCTCTAAAGCCATTAAATGTTCTTTATCGCCCCAGTTATTAGTGGTGTGGTTATACATTGAGATTTCTTCCCAAATGCGCATCACTAAAAAGTTAACCGTATAAGTATGCCCCGGTACGGCATCGTCAATAGTAACTACAGCCGGGCGGTTGGAATCAGCAGCATGGTAAGCCCATTGTGAACGCGGTAAAACTGATCCGGTAGTACGGTCATGTACTTGCCAAAATTCATCAATACCGTCCCAATCGTTTATTACAAACTGCTGCGTTGAGTAACCGGCTAATAACGGGATTTCCAAGGTATTGTTTTTAGCAATCAAAGGGCGCGACATAAGGAAGTTTTGCTGCATCATCGTGGGGTGTGCTTTAGCCCACGGTAAATCTTCCCTAATTAAGCAAACGGTAGAATAAATGCCGTAACCGCTATCCAATATCGCATCAGATAACTTAGTGCCGTCTGAATCGCGGATTACGTCCGCGCCCCATTTATCTGCCAAAGCCAAAGTCAGCGCCTCTTTATCGGCTTGGCCGGGCAACGTAAACCCGCCGGTTAGAACCTCAGCGTCATCGATGGTGTGTCCCCGCATCATGCACCCCAGTTTAAACGTGTTTTAGGTAACAAATGTGATAAAGTACCAACGGCTTGCGGTGCGGTGACGCATCGCTTAACCCCAAATATTACGCCTCAATTGTTACCAAGGAGTAA